>TARA_B110000240_G_scaffold42399_1_pt1 | contig 10027 bp, 10 predicted proteins | sample TARA_B110000240 | Tara Oceans TARA_B110000240 (sample SAMEA4397611) | marine metagenome | biome: Polar Biome; feature: [DCM] deep chlorophyll maximum layer (ENVO:01000326); material: water (ENVO:00002006), including particulate matter (ENVO:01000060) such as... | depth 17 m | reverse complement strand
GCTGCAATATCTGCAATTTTAGTTAGTATCCTACCGATAAAAATTATCACAAGAACAACCGCTATAAAAGTAATTGCGAAGGCAACAATTTTGTTGGTTTGATCAGACCAATTTACAAAAGTAGAGTTTGCTAAATACAATTCTAAATGATTAGAATAATGAATCGCAACAAAAACACCAACAACAACTGCAACTAAAGAGGCTATTTCGACAAAAAGACCATTCATAATTCCTCTTACAAACGCTAAAAGAAGTAGTACAGTAATAATAATATCAAAAACATTCATTTCAGATAATTTTTGTAAACCTACATCTTTTTTTTTACAATTTAAAAATGCAGATTGTATCTTTGTTTATTAAATATTTTTTATGACAAAAATTATTAATTTAAAAGAAAAATGGAATTATTTGGTAACCAAACTTACCGATGATTTTTCTGAAGGAGAAGAATTAAATGTAGACGGAATTCTATATTTAATTGGCGTACAAGAATTAGGACAAGGTCATAGAGAGTTTAAAAAAGACGAAAAAATGAACCTTATGCATATTTCCATTTGCAAATTGCTAGAACCCTATGGTTATTATGAGTTCGATTTTTTTGACGATGATGGCTGGCCGCATTATAAAACAATTACAGAATTACCTAACTTAAAACCAGGTGAACAAACAGTTTTAATGAAAGAAGCTATTGTTTCTTATTTTGAAGCTTTGGAGTATTTTGAAGATTAAGTAACACTCAATTTTCGAATCATTGTAGATAATAATTTTGGATAAAAGCGTTTTGCATACACGCCTAATTTTTCTTTTGCACCAGCAATATAAACTTCTTCCTTTTTCTTTTTAATCGCTATTACCATCAATTTTGCAAAATATTCTGGCTGTATTCCATTTCCTGTAGCCAAATCTAATTTATCTTGCGGTGTTCCATCTCCGGTTAGTGCATTTTTAGAAATATTGGTATTTACAAAACCAGGACAAACCAATGTGACTGCAATATTATCTTGATAACTTTCTGCCCGTAAACTATCAAAAAAACCATGCAATGCATGTTTACTAGCGGCATAACTTGAACGTAAAGGAGTTCCTATTTTTCCAACAATACTAGTAGTTACTACAAAATGACCCTTTTTATTTTTGATAAAATGTGGCAAAACTGCTTTTGTTAAGGCGACGGTTCCTAAATAATTGATATCCATAATTCGTTTATCAACAGCAATAGCCGTGACTTTCACAAATGAACGTTGACTGATCCCTCCATTATTTACCAAAACATCAATCTTACCAAAAGCAGCAATAGCTTCAGCAACTTTTGGTTGTAGATTCGTGTAATCTTCTAGATCTAAAGGGATAATTTTTACAGCTCTTATGTCTTTACACTGCTTTTTCACCAACTCTAAATCTTCCTTTTTTCTTGATGATAAAATCAACTTTACATTTTGGTTAGACAATTCAATAGCCAATGCTTTTCCGATGCCCGAAGACGCACCAGTAATCCAAATTATTTTATCAGAAAAACTCTTCATTATATATTTTTACATTACAATATACTTATTTTAAAGCAGAAATAGTATTTTTGGTATACTTGTTGAAAATGAATATTGGTAAAAATTAAATTGATGTAAAAATGATGAAAAATATACTAGCTATTATACTTTTAATTTCTTCTATTTCACATGCCCAATATACTGTGAAAGGATCTATGAGCCCAAAAATAGAAAGTGACTGGGTTATTTTGTACCAACTTGAGGGTACAAAACAAGTTTTTGTAAACAACACGACTATAAAAACAGATTCTATTTTAGTCGGTGGAAAAAAAAAAGCTGTTGGAAATTTTGAAATTAAATTACCCGCATCTGCCAAACCAGGAGCATACAGAGCTCGTTATAGATTAGAGGGAGCTGGATTTGTAGACTTTTTTTACAATAATGAAAACGTTTCTTTTATTTTTAATCCCGAATATCCTCAAGAAGCTATTGCCTTTCAAGAATCTTTAGAAAACAAACTTTACAATTCTTATATGAAGGATATTTCTATGGCACAACAAAAACTAGATTCGATTCAAGTAGCTGTTTTACAAGACCCCTCTTTAGATTTAAAAGGTTATTATCAAAAAACTTATCATAAAGTAGACGTTCTTCAAAACAAATACAATCAAGAAGCTAAAGATAAGTATATTGCTCCTTTTGTAAAAGCGAGTGCCAGAAGTAATCCTGAAGAAATTTTAACTTCTGCAAACGACTATCTCTCTAATATTAAAAACACTTTTTTTGATACCCTTGATTTTTCTAACAACGTCTTAATTAATTCTTCATTTTTAACAAATAGAATTTTAGACTATGTATTTTACATCAATTTTTCTGATGATGAAGTGCAACAACAAATTTTGTATAAAAAATCAATAGAAACAGTTCTTTCTAAAATAAAAAATGATTCTTATAACAAAGATATTATTCAGTTTTTGATAGAAAAATTTGAAGATTTAAAAAATATAGAAATTATAGATTATTTATTTGAAAATCATTATAATAAGTTACCTACAGGTTTACAGGATCAAAAATTTAAAGCAGAAAAAATCGCTTTATTTGCAGTTGAAATTGGCAGAATAGCACCTGATTTTTCTTGGAATGAAAATGGTAGAAACTTAAATCTGTCTACTTTAAATGATGCTGACCAATATGTAGTTGTTTTTTGGAGTACGGCTTGTTCTCATTGTTTACGAGAAATCCCTAAATTATACACCTACATGAAAGACAAGACAACTATGAAAGTAATTGCCTTTGCTTTAGAAGATGATGGGTTTGTTTGGAATACCTATAAAGAAAGAAATTTACAAGGATGGCATAATATTTTAGGTTTAAAAAAATGGAAAAACGAAACCGCAAGAACCTATCAAGTAAATTCTACACCAACTTATTTAATTTTAGATAAGAACAAAAAAATTATTGCGAAACCCAATGAATTTAATGATGTTCTAGCGTTTTTAGATAAAATCTAAATTTTCTTTACACATCATTCGTTTTTAGGTTTTTTTAATGCGCTTATAACAATACCAATCATCACCAATAATGCCCCAAAAAACTGAACGAAAGTTAAGCGCTCATTTAAAAAAAATGAGGCTAGTATAATTGTTGATATAGGACCAATTCCCGCCACAATTGCGAAGTTAGAAGAGCTAATAATCTTTATAGAGGCACTTATTAAGAATGAAGGAATAACAGTGGCAAAAACCGCTATTAAAGCTCCTAAAAGATATACCTGCCATTGTAAGTTAAACAAATCTGTTTCCCGAATAAAACTAAAATGTATAAACACACAAACACAAGAAACTAACATTGCATTTGCTGTGAATTTTACAACTCCAAATTTGGGAATTAACCACCCACTTCCCACTAAAAAAAAGGCATAGGTCAACGCACTCAAAAGTATAAAAAATCCGCCTAAATATGCATTATTTCCAGAAACCTCAACTTCACTAGAGAAAGCTATTATAATTCCTATGTACGATAAACAAATGGCTAAAGCTTGAATTTTTGTAATGGGCTGTTTTAAAAAAAGTTTATTTAATAAAATTACAATTGTTGGATAAACAAATAAAAGGATACGCTCTACACTTGCTTTTATATACGTCAACCCTATAAAATCAAAATAACTCGCCAAATAATACCCTACGAGCCCAAAAAATACAACCCAATAATAATCCTTTTTAGTGATCTTAATCTTTTGATTTTTATTTCTATACAGATATGCAATAACCAAATAAAATGGAAAAGAGAATAACATTCTTAACAAAAGCATTGTAATTGCATCTACCTTATAATTATAAGCAAGTTTAATCATAACCGCTTTAGAAGAAAAAAGAATAACTCCTAAAACACCTAAAAAAATACCGAGCCAAAACTTCTTTGCTCCCATGTCACTAAAGTAAACTTTAGATTGACAAACCTTTCGTTTCTTTTTTTCTGATTACGATATTCAATTCACAAAAAAAGCCTAAAAATGTAAAAAAGCATCTTCTAAATGTTCAATTTTAGTTTCATTTTTTTGAAGAAGAATAGCAATGATATCAAAACGAACCTCAACATTTAAATCTCGTTGAACCACATAATAATCAATCGCAGAAAGCAATAATTTTATCTTTTTAGGAGTGATGAAATCTTGTGGGTCTCCAAAATAATCGGAGCTTCTTGTTTTTACTTCAACCACAACCAAAAGATTATTTTTTTGGGCAATAATATCCACTTCCGCTTTTAAATAGCGGTAATTCTTTTCAAGGATTTTATAATCGTTCTTAATTAAAAAATCGATGGCTAAATTTTCACCTTTTTTACCAAGTTCATTGTGTGCTGCCATAATTAAACTTTAAATAATTGCTTTAGATAAGATACTTTTTGGTTAGTTATTGCTAATTCTAAAGTTTAAATTTACAAATAAAATCCTACTTTAAATGTATAAGACTGCTATGATTAAGAGTTCCCAAAGATAAATTTAGAAGAAAATAAATGAGATAACAAGGTAATTATAACATTTTTTTTCACCTCTTAAAAGCGGAATCTTTATATTTGTCATATGACCCAAACAACCTTAATCTGTTTATTTGAATATAAAGGTTTTAAAAATAAATGGCACGCTTTTACCAGAATGGGGAGACCGCCAATTTCTTTAAAGAAAACAAATGGATTAACTTTTTTTAAACCACTAGGAACAGGAAGTGGCAATGGTTTTTCTATAAAACCTGATTTTTCTACTTTTGGTTTTATTGCCGTTTTTGATACTGAACAACAGGCTAAAAATTTCACAAGTTCAACCGCTATTAAGCGATACAAGCAAACTGCCCTCAATTTTAGTGTTGTATTTATGAAAAACATTAAAAGTCATGGTGAGTGGAGTAAACAAAATCCGTTTAAAAGTAGCACAGAATTAAATAAAAGTAAACCTTTGGCTGTCATTACAAGAGCTACGATTAAACCAAAATTAGCGTATAAGTTTTGGAAAAATGTACCAGCCGTCTCTAAATCTATGGATGCTTACAAAGAACTTTTGTATTCAAAAGGAATTGGAGAGTTCCCACTTTTAATGCAAGCTACTTTTTCAATTTGGTCTTCTGCAGATGCTATGTTTAACTATGCGTATAGCAATCCGAAACACGCTGAAATGGTTAAAAAAACAAGAGAACTCAATTGGTATTCAGAAGAATTATTTGCCCGTTTTGAACCGTATCATACCGAAGGAAATTTAATCTCTAAATTTCTTTAAAATTGACTGAATACTTTTCATCGCCAATTATCACATCAACATTTCGCCCAAAAATTAACGCTCTGTTATCTGCTTCATGTCCTGCAGAAAAATCAAACAAAACAGGAACCTCTGCTGGCACAGCATCTAAAATTAATTGTTCTATAGAACTTCCCCATTGTGTAGAATTCTTTTTAACTAAAGACATATTGCCAACAATTACAGCTTTTACTTTTGTAAAATAACCTGCACGTTTTAAACTTTGGAGCATTCTGTCTATAGAGTATTTATATTCGCCAATTTCTTCGATAAATAAGATTTTATTTTCTGTGTTTAACTGACTTTCAGAACCTAACATAGATGTTAAAATTGCTAAATTCCCACCAATAAGTTGACCTTCAATTTCTTTGGATGAAAAAGTTCTATTATAGGATGATGATGCAACCGTATAAGAAAGTGCCTCGCCAAAGAGCGATTTTTTAAATGATGAAATCGTTTTCATAATTTCTTCTGGTTTCTGTTCTAAACTCGTCGCCATCATTCCATGAATGGTTTCCACTCCTAAATTATGTATATGATTATGAAATGCAGTAATATCAGAATATCCAATGACCCATTTCGGGTATATTTTAAACTCCGTAAAATCTAACTTGTCTAAAATTCTTACAGAACCATAACCGCCTCTTGCAGACCAAATTGCTTTGATATTTTTATGATCTAAAGCATCCTGAAAATCTTGACAACGCTCCTCATCTGTCCCAGCAAAATGATTGTTTTGATTGAATATATTTTTACCCAAAACCACTTGCAAACCCCAACTTTCAGCTAACTTTTTGGCTTTTTCTATGGTTGCTTTTCTACCTTTTAAAATTCCTGCAGGTGCAACAACTGCAATGGTATCTCCTATTTTTAAATACGGTGGCGTTGTTAATTTTTGTTGTGCATTTGTGAGCGTAAAACTCATCAACAGTAAAAAAGAAACTATTTTATTTTTCAACAATTTAATTTAAAATTTAACCAAAAATAGTGATAAAATTTCTATTTTATGTTTACCGTAAAAATTTGTGAACTTATAAAAAACATAAGTTTATGAAAGACACATTTGAAGAACCTGTTTTAGATTATGAAAAAGAATACATCTATGCAGATTATTTACGAGGGAGATTGTATTTACAAGACCATTCATCCCTATTTTTTACAAGACGAAACTTATATTCGCTTAAAACTAATTATTACTTTATAAACTGCAACAAGTCCTATTTTCCCTGATTTATCATTTAGGCTAGGTGAAGTCTTTGAAGATTAATTTAAAAAAATTAATTATGCATAATTATATATTTTATGCCAACCTAACCCGAACGTTAATCCTAAACCAACATAAGATCTTTTAGCAATGTTTCCATAAAGTTTAATTCCTATGGATCTGCCAAATGACGTTGGTTTGCCAACAGGAATTAAACCAGAAAAAACCCTGAATCTTTTCTTTTCGGATTTAAACCAACTAATTCCTGCTTCTACAGGGAATCCTATAAAAGTATCTCTTGTTTTAAGATTTCCATTCACATCTTCCTTTATATTGTAAGAAATTCCGCCAGAAAAATGATACGCTGTTCCGTCTTCAATGTATCTTTTTCCGTAAAGTGCGGCATATTCAGTTGTTGTATTGGTAACTTTAAAGATGGGAATAAAAAGAAACCATTCAATTTTATCGATACTTGTAGTTTCTGAAGTTCTAAAAGTAAATAAATCATTTTTTGATTGATAATTAATATTCAAGCCAACAGTAACTGCAGATTTACCTGTATTTGCATAACCCAAAAGAATATCTCCAAAAATAATTGGGTTCTCTTTTACTACGAGAGAATCTTGTTTTTCTTGAGCAATTATTGTTGTGAAAATCATCAAAAACAGAAAGCCAAATAGGATTATTTTCTTCAAAATTTATCTTGGTTCTTGGTTCTAAAAATCTAATATTATTACTTCTGTAAATGTATTAATTTTCAATGGTTTTTAAAACTCCGTTTTTTGTACTTTTGCACTTCAAAATCAGTCTTAAAACTAATAAGGACAATTCGATGAATACTCCAAAAAGATATACAATTACAGCAGCTTTGCCATACACAAATGGTCCAATTCATATTGGCCATTTAGCAGGTGTTTATGTTCCAGCAGATATTTACGCACGTTATTTGCGTTTAAAAGGTAAAGATGTTGCCTACATTTCTGGCTCTGATGAACATGGTGTTGCCATACCCATGAGAGCTAAAAAGGAAGGTGTTTCGCCACAAGTAGTTATTGATAAATATCACGGAATTATCAAACAATCTTTTATAGATTTTGGTATTTCTTTTGATAACTATTCAAGAACCTCTTCTAAAATTCATCATGAAACTGCCTCTGAATTTTTTACAAAAATGTATAATGATGGCGAGTTTATAGAAGAAGTTTCAGCACAATTGTATGATGCAGAAGCAAATCAGTTTTTAGCAGATCGTTTTGTAGTAGGAACTTGCCCAAAATGTAGTTTTGAAGAAAGTTATGGGGATCAATGTGAAAACTGTGGAACAAGTCATAATGCCACAGATTTAATCAATCCTAAATCTGCTATTACGGGCAATGTGCCCACAGTAAAGGAAACAAAACACTGGTTTTTACCTTTAGACAAACATGAAGATTTTTTAAGTGAATGGATTTTAGAGGGGCATAAAAAAGACTGGAAACCAAATGTATACGGACAAGTAAAAAGTTGGATAGATGATGGTTTACGCCCAAGAGCGGTAACTAGAGATTTAGATTGGGGAATTCCTGTTCCCTTAAAAGACGCGGAAGGAAAAGTTTTGTATGTTTGGTTTGATGCGCCAATTGGCTATATCTCATCTACCAAAGAATGGGCTGCCAGAGAAGGAAAAAACTGGGAAGATTATTGGAAAAAAGACGACACCAAATTGGTTCATTTTATAGGGAAAGACAATATTGTTTTTCACTGTATCATTTTTCCGAGTATGTTAAAAGCACACGGAAATTATATTTTACCCGATAATGTGCCTGCCAATGAATTCTTAAATTTAGAAGGCAATAAATTATCGACTTCTAAAAATTGGGCAGTTTGGTTGCATGAATATTTAGAAGAATTCCCAAATCAGCAAGATGTGTTGCGTTATACCTTAACTGCAAATGCACCAGAAAATAAGGATAATGATTTTACTTGGAAAGATTTTCAGGCAAAAAACAACAACGAATTAGTTGCCATTTTTGGTAATTTTATCAATAGAGTTGTGGTTTTAACCAATAAATATTACCAAGGAATTGTACCAAATCCGAACGACTTTACAGAAGTTGATGAAGATGTTTTAACAGCGATAAAGGAGTTTCCGAATGTGATTGGAAAATCTATTGAAAGATATCGTTTTAGAGAAGCTAGCCAAGAATTGATGAGTTTAGCAAGGCTGGGAAACAAGTATTTAGCAGATGAGGAACCTTGGAAAGTTATAAAAGTGGATGAAGAACGCGTAAAAACAATTATGTTCGTTGCATTACAAATTTCTGCAGCATTGGCAGTTTTATCTGAACCTTTTTTACCTTTTACTTCGGATAAATTAAAAGGAATTCTCAATATCATTCAAAGCGATAGTGAGACAAGTCTTTCTTGGGAGAATGTAACTGAAAAAAACATCCTACTTCCTGCAAATCATCAAATAAACAAAGCCGAATTATTATTCTCTAAAATTGAAGACAAAACCATTGAAGCTCAAGTTGAGAAATTACAAGCGACTAAAATTGCAAATGAGCAAGAAAATAAAGTGGTAGCACCTCAAAAAGAAACCATTGAATTTGATGATTTCACAAAACTAGACATCAGAATTGGAACAATTTTAGAAGCTGAAAAAGTAGCGAAAACTAAAAAGTTACTAAAAATAAAAGTGGATGTTGGCATTGATATAAGAACTATCGTTTCTGGCATTGCAGAAAGCTTTTCTCCAAAAGATCTTATTGGTCAGCAAGTTTCTGTATTGGTCAATTTAGCGCCAAGAAAAATACGTGGCGTAGAAAGCAATGGAATGATTTTAATGACCGATACACCTGACGGCAAGCTTGCTTTTATGGAACCAGAAAAAGCGGTTAAAAACGGACAAGAAGTTAGTTAAAAAAGGTAAAACCTTTGCTAGAAACCTAAAAACTCTGATTTACCAGCATAGCAATTAATACTTCAGGTTTTCTGCATAAAATAATATTTTATAATTTAGGTACTACACGTTTTATAAAACATTAATAAAAATGGACTTTATAGAAATTAATGTTGAACAACTAGGCTTTTAAATTGCCTGAAATAATTAAAAAAAAGTATTAAGTTGATTAATTTTTATAAAAGAATTAACATGAGAACCCGATTGTTAATACGCGTAATTTCTAAATTTACAAAAAACAGCTTTCATTATGACGTTTAACCTTCTCGATAATTTTAAGAAAAAAAAACTCATCCTATTCTGTTTTTTTTTAGTTTCAATTCTTTCTACTCAAAGTCAAATAACAGAAAACAACCTACTTCAAGTCTACAATGAATTTCGAGTTTCTACTAAAAAAATCGTATATATTCATATAAATAAATCTGTTTTCGTTAAGAATGAAATGCTCGGGTTTAATGCTTATATAATAGACAAAGCTAAAAAAACATCCTTACCCATAACCCATAATTTGGGCTGCATAATTACGAATGAAAACGATGAAATTATAAAAAGAAAATTAATTAAAGTGGAAAGAAACTTATCAAATAATACCTTTAAAATAGACAGTCTTT
>TARA_B110000240_G_scaffold67473_1_pt1 | contig 10034 bp, 10 predicted proteins | sample TARA_B110000240 | Tara Oceans TARA_B110000240 (sample SAMEA4397611) | marine metagenome | biome: Polar Biome; feature: [DCM] deep chlorophyll maximum layer (ENVO:01000326); material: water (ENVO:00002006), including particulate matter (ENVO:01000060) such as... | depth 17 m | reverse complement strand
AAAAGAGCGAATGCTAAATTACTGCAATTTAAAAAGCGAATCCTACTTTAACAGCAATGATCTCTATTCGTATCTTTGTGGACTGTGGCAAATACAACGGAGAGAACCCAAATATTCTTTTTTTTAAATAAAAAAAACTATTTATAAATTGTCAATATTAGAATACCTATTTGATAAGTTCTCACTCTTGGAACTCTTAATAGCTAAAACTTTATTTTCTCTTAAACAACAACTTTTTCTTTAAAGATACCCAACCTTCTTTTTTAAATAAATTAGTAGTTCCCTTTTGCAGTCTTATTATTTTTGCTGTAGGTACATTATAAACTAATAATAAATCGTAAATAAATATTTCATTATTAAACTTGGTTATTTGCTCTTGGAGTTTCTTTTCTATCTCAGCACCACTCATTCAATATTTTGTGTATGTAAATTGACTATTTTACATAATTACTTATTTAAAAAGAAGTAGGATTAAAGATCTTTCAAAAAATCTTCTAAATCACAGTTGTAATAGCCTCTTTCTTTTAATTTATCATCATTCATACCTTTTGAAAGATCCCAAATAGTTGCATCAATATTAAGATCCCTTAATTCTATCATTTTTCTTTCTGCAATATTTCTTGCATATTAGCTTTAATATGGAATTATTAAAATACTTTCCGATTTTATTTTTTCGTAAGGTCACTGCGTATTTGTCTCTGTAATTTAATGATTGGTTAGTATTTGATAATGAAGTAAGGAGTTTAATGTAAAAAGTCGTTTTAGTACTTTTTAAATAGTGTCAGGCAATTTTTCATAATTAAATGTTTAAATATTCCCAAAGTGTTTGCATAAGAATATTTGCGTATGTATGTACTTATTTTAGTAAATAAAAAGCAAAGCTTTTAGGATTTCCTCAAGTAGGCGGATATTCTCAAAATTCAGTTATTTATACCTGTTGTTATTGGGTATTGTTATTCCTAAGTTTGAATGAATCAAAAAACTAATGGTATGAACATGGAGAATACTGCTGGAAAAACTCCAGCAATCATTGTATTTCGCCACGGATGCGATGGAGGGCACAGCGATCAAGAAACTAATCCATATCCTTCGAATGTTCCAATCACCTTGGATGCGAACTTCAACTAAGTCCGATTACCATTCATGATAATTGGCTTGGACCTGACGGGCTTCAGCAGGCTAAACATTTAGGTTCTAAACTGCCCACACTTCTTGCTGATTGTGCTACTATAAATCTATTTATGACAGAAGGTCCTGGAGATAGAAATAAAGGTACACCGAACCCATTGAATACCGTAACTACATTTTTGGTTAATCTGGCGAAGGAGTTTCCTGAGCAACATTTAAATTGGAAATGTGCTCTAATCATGCTTAAGCCGAAAATACACTCGTATTCTCTGTTTCTCATTTAATTGAAGATGGTCACTTGGCAGTTATTTGCTGGTAGGCTACAGGCATGCAGAGAACATGCAAAAATTATACAGATAAAGATGGAAATGAGCAGAAATGCGGATATGATACAACACTTTTATTACGAAGCTTGGCTAGTGATTCAACGAATCCATTACTCCACTCTTCACCTAATAAAGGGAATACGGTTTACGTATTTACTACTAAAATAGGGAGTGATAAATGTAGTTTAGCTGTGTTCAGTTTCGATGGAAACAACTTTAACCCAATTACAGCGTCTAGTTTACCAGAAGTTCCAGAATGTCATTGCAAGAAACACGATGATGACCTAATTCCAAGCGACTGTGACCGTAGAACGAAGTCATTATTTAACGCACTACAATGACTTAAAATTTCTGATATCTGATACTTTTGAACCGTTTATTGCAATAAAAAGTACTTATTTCGATAATAAACATCAACTAAAATGCATTTTTATGTCTTTTAGCAAGCGACAGCTACTGCTTATTTTTCATAGATATCTGATTTTAGTATCATTATATATCACTCAAAAAAAATTATAAATCTTTCATAAAAACCCTTGATAAGACTAAAAGGTACCAATACCTTTGTTAAGTAGTTCAAGTTTAAAATACTTTTATAATTTTCTAAAAGCAATAAAATGAGTTCATGCTTTTTTAAAAAATACACAAAAATAGGAGAACTCACTAACCCCAAAATTAATAATACCATGAGAAAAATTAATTCAATTATCGCAATTATTGCAGTATCAATGGCCGTATCAACAACTGCTTTTGCACAAGAATCTGCTACAGCAACAGCTTCTAGTACTGTTGTTACACCAATCTCTATTGCGACAAGTAACGCTGGCTTGCTGTTTGGTAACATAGCTGTTAGCAGCACTGTAGCGGGTACCGTAGTGTTAGATACCAACGGTGATCGTACAGGAGCGTTAGGTGTTACTTTACCCGCGACTACAGGTACTTTTAATGCAGCTCAATTTACGATAGGTGGTGAATCTGATTACACATATTCAATTCAGTTACCTTCGGCTTCTTTTGATCTTACTGATGACGCTGCTAATACAATGGGTGTTTCTGCTGTTGTTAGTGACCCTGCAAACACTGGTCAGTTAAATACCGGTACACAAGTAATTTCAGTGGGTGCAACACTAACTGTTGCAAGTGCTCAAGCGGCAGGTAATTACACCAATACTGAGGATTTAACAGTAACAGTAAATTACAACTAAATTTAATAAAAGGGTATAGCTATTGTTGATGTACCCTTTTATTTATAAAGATTCAACCGGTTTGAACGGTATATTATCTATTAAAATAACAAAATCTCTTAGGAAAGAAAAAATGATGCTTGTATTGGCATTATACTTTTGTTTCCCCCATTCCCTTTGGGCTCAAGGTGATTTAATCCCTGTAAAACCACTCTCTATTATAAAAAATATAGATTTAAATTTTGGAAACATCGCAGTTTCATCTGCTGGTGGTGCGGTAATTTTAGCTCCTAATGGAATTCGAACTAGCACAGGCGGCGTAACATTACCAGCAACAACCGGGGCTACTACCTCCGCTAAATTTACTTTAACTGGTGAAAATTACCTAATATATACAATTTTACTACCAACCTCAGATTTAATACTTACAGAAACTATTGGAGCTTCAGAAACCATGACCGTTAATGCTTTTACAAGTACCCCAAACACAATAGGTGTTCTAACAACAGGTACTGCTATTATTTTTGTGGGTGCAACCCTAAATGTTACCGCTTTGCAACCAAAAGGTTTATATACTAATAGCAACGGATTTGAAGTAATCGTAAATTACAACTAAAAACAATACCCCCAAGATGAAAGAAAAAATAGTATTTACCGTAGCCTTATTTTTATGTTTTTCCTATCCAATTACAGCACAAGGAAATTTATTAATTTTTCCAAAGCGCATTGTTTTTGAAGGAATCCAAAACAGAGTAAAAACCATAAACTTAGCAAATATTGGCAAAGACACAGCCACTTACAAGTTGTCTTACAATCAAATACGAATGGGCATCGATGGTAGTTTTAATTCCATAAAAACACCAGAGCTAGATCAAAAATTTGCTTCACCAAACTTGCGCTTTTACCCTCGTAGAATTACTTTGGCTCCCAATGAATCTCAAATAGTAAAAATACAGCTGATTAAAACCAACGAATTAAAGCAAGGAGAATACCGATCTCATCTCTATTTTCGGGGAGTTCCAAAAGCAAAGCTCTTAAAAAAAGAAGATTTAAATGATGCTCAAAAAACAAAAAAAATAAGTGTTAGTTTAGCTCCTGTATTTGGCCTTTCGATTGCAAATATCATTACCATAGGAGAAAACACTACAAAGGTGCAATTGACAAATTTGAAAGTTGAATCGACTAAAGACAAAAGTACCATCCTATTTTTAGATTTTAATCGCCAAGGCAATCAGTCTGCGTATGGCACTATCAAAGTAAGCTATATTTCTACAGAGGGATTAAAACAAAAAGTAGCCCTCGTAAAGGGATTTGCAATTTACAGTCCTGGTGCACTGCGACACTCTAAAATAGTACTAGAAAACAGACCACAAATAGATTATTCTAAAGGAACGTTACAGGTGCGTTTTACCTCCCTTGATGGGCTAATACTTTATGCCAAAGCAAACTTAGCTTTAAATTAACTCCAAACATTAGTTGGCTAATTATAGCGCATAAAAAAATAAATTTATAACTATTTAATTCCTGTAGCTCTGCCATTCCCCCACTGTAGACTTAGTTTAAAAAAATGTATATGCATATTTATGTTGTTGCAAGACAAACTAAATTTATACCAAAGACACATGCTTTTTATTGGTTTTTAGCTAAAAAGATGCACTTTTTTAACCTTTTATGCTTTTTCCTATGCTACTTTCTTTCTCTCCCAACACTGGCGCAAAAAACTAATTATGATGAAGTTCCAGTAACTTTGAAAGTAAAAGACATTGGGCGCACAGAGCTTTCTGCAGTAATCAACTACCAAAAAGAGATTTATTTATCTGTGCATGAAGTGTTGGATTTCCTAAAAATAAAGAACACTCGCAAAAATAGTTATAAGACCGTTGAAGGTTTTTTTATCAACCAAAATAATGTTTTTAGTATTGATAAAAAAACACATACAATACAATACAAAGGGAAAGACATTCCTCTAAAACCAAAAGATCTAATTAGTACTACTACTAATTTATTTTTAAAAGCAAGTTACTTCAATTCTATCTTTGAATTAGAAAATTCGTTTTCTTTCAGAGATTTATCCGTTTCTATGTCTTCTGCACTTGAGCTTCCTGCAATAAGAACAGCGCGAATTCAATTGATGCGCGATAATATCAATAAAATAAAAGATAATTTTATTGCAGATACTACTCTTTCAAGAGACAAATCATTATTTCACTTTGGTGTAGCAGATTGGTCGATAAATACAATACAACAAACTAAAGGTAGGCGTTCTCAAAGGGCTAATTTAAATTTAGGAGGAATGCTTGCCGGAGGTGATTTTACAACCTCTCTTAATTATGTTACTAACCAAACCTTTTTATCAAGAAACCAGTATTACAATTGGCGGTACGTAAATAAAAAGAATAGATACATCAGCGAGATATCACTTGGAAAAATAGCAGCACGGTCTACCGCTACTATTTTAAATCCTGTAGTTGGAGGTCAAATTACCAATGCACCCATTGAACCAAGAAAGTATTTCGGTTCTTATATATTAAGTGATTATACCAACCCTGATTGGACTGTAGAGCTCTATGTTAACAATATATTAGTAGACTATATGAGGGCAGATGCTAATGGTTTCTATTCTTTTGATGTTCCTTTAATGTATGGCCGTACCGAAGTTTCTGTCCGGTATTACGGCCCTTGGGGAGAAGAAGAAGTTTCTGGAAAACAATTTACAATTCCTTTTTATTTTCTTCCAAAAAATAAATTAGAATACTCCTTAAGTTCCGGTATTATAGAAAATACCAAAAACAGCATTTTTGCAAATGCAAAAGTAAATTATGGCTTTTCTGATTACATAACTCTCGAAGGAGGCCTTGAATATGTTTCTGCACTAGAAAAGAATAAAATCATTCCTTATTTTGGCACTTCTGTTCGTTTAGCAAATCAATTATTTATTTCTGGAGGGTATTATTCAAAAGTAAAATATACTGGAAACCTGAACTTTTCTTCCACTCAAAATATACGCTTAAATTTAGATTATACCAAGTTTAACAAAAAACAAGAAGCGGTTCGATTTAACTACGAAGAAGTACGAAAGGTGCGTGTAAGTAGCCCCATACAAACTTCATTTTTTTCGGGATTTACACAATTCACATATCAACAAAATCTCTCTACAAACAGTACTTTTAACATCTCAGAATTATTAGTATCTGGAAGAATTTATAAAATGAACTTCAATTTTACTACAAATTCCTATTTTACGGATAAAATAAAACCATTTGTAATAAGTAATTTATCCACATCATTAAGGCTGCCTAAAGGAATTGTTCTGATTCCGAATATTAGATATGAATATAAATCTAAGCAAATTACCTCACTTATAGTGGAAGCAAAAAAGCGCGTTTTCAAAAAAGGTTTCCTTCAAACCTCCTTAAACCTTGATTTTAAAAGGAAAAGACATTCCTTTCAAATTGGATTTCAATATAATTTTAAATTCTCAAATATGGCATTTTCTAGCAATATTAATAAGAATACCACCTCTTTTTCGCAATCGGCAAGCGGAAGTTTAATTTTTGAACCGACTGGAGATTTTGTGAAATTTAACAATAGAACAAATATCAATAGAGGAAGTATAAAATTTATTCCTTTCTTAGATACCAATGACAATGGGAAACGAGACGCTAATGAAAACCCCGTAACCGGTTTAGAAGTTGAAATAAATGGCGGAAATAAACACGTAAACCCAACACAAGGAACTACTGTAATTACTGGATTAGAACCCTATGTAGAACAATATGTAACGTTTAACACCAGCGGTATAAATAACATTGCCTGGCGCCTAAAAAACAAAACCTTAAATATTACACTCAATCCAAATCAATTAAAAATAATTGAAATTCCCTTTTCAGTTGTAGGAGAAGTCGTAGGAATGGTGCAATACGATTCAAACGGTCATTTGAGCGGAGCAAGTGGATTAAAGATTAATATTTATAAAAAAGATACCGTTTTTGTAACCTCTATTCTTTCACAACCAGACGGTTATTTTAACTTTTTGGGCTTAGCTTCAGGGAGTTATTTTGCCAAAATAGACCCCATTCAATTGCAAGAACTAAAACTTCAAGTAAAATCTAAAAACACCGAATTTATAATTAAAAATGATACATATGGGGCTATCATAGATAATCTTGAATTTAAAATTTATAAAGACTACAAGAAGTAACGTGCTCTTAAAATAGTTTTAAAGAAACATTAGTTAACCAAACCAAATGCTATACTTTCTGCATTAAATATTGTATTTTAAAATAGAAAAAAAATATTTATACCTCCTAAAAAAGAGTTTATTTAAAATTTTACCATTTATTTAGCTCACTCACAAACACTGTTCGTTTTACTAATTTTCTATAATTTCATTTCAAAGCTGCGCAAGTATAAAATGTCCTTTAACAACGTGTTGCTTATTTGTGAAAAGATTTATTAATTCGCATTTCTCCAAATATGATCTATTCAAAAATAATAAACTACTACTGAAGTATTCACAAGGGTTTCACTGGAATTTCTTTGGCTATCAAAAGAGAAAGTGATAACTTAGTACTATGAAAAATCTTAAAAAAATGAAATCTATTTTAACAGCAATTATATGCCTTACTTTATTAGTAAGTTGTGGCAAAAGTAAAGAAGAGAAGGCTTCACAAAAAGCAAAAACAACGGTTGTAACCAAAGCTAAAGTTGCAGCGAAGAAAGAAATGATTGTAGTAGATTCTGACGGTGTTGTAAACGTTACAATGATTACAAATGATCGAATGAAATTTAACCTAAATAAAATTACGGTAAAAGCAGGCCAAAAAATAAAATTGACTTTAACGCACACAGGAAAGTTAAATAAAAGAATCATGGGACACAATGTGGTTTTTTTAAATAAAGGAATTAACCTTTCTACATTTGCATCTAAAGCGGCAGCGGCAAAAGAAAATGACTATATCCCAGTTGGATCTTCAGCTGTTTTAGCACATACAAAAATGCTTGGTGGTGGAGAAACAACAACCATTGAATTTACTGCTCCTGAAGCAGGAACTTATGACTATATTTGCAGCTTTCCCGCACATTATGCACTGATGAAAGGAAAATTAATTGTAGAATAATTTACAAAAAAACGCGCTTCCTTAATTCTTAATTTTAAAAGTAAAAGACATTCCTTTGAAATTGGTTTCCAATATAATTCCAAGTTCTCAAACTTGGAATTTCCTACAAAATAAATAAAAATGCAGCCTCTTTTAAACAAACGACAAGCAGACGCTTAGTTTTAAAACCCTTTGAAGATTTTATAGAATTTAACAAGACACCCCATATAAGTAGAAGAAGGAATTACTGTAATTAACGCGTTAAGCAAAATACTTCGCATTTTTTTAAATGCTCTTTATTTTTAAATAGAGATTATACACAAGTCCTAGTAAAATTAAAAGAATTCCAAATAAAGTCCATAAGTTATACACTTCTCCAAACCAAGTAGCTCCAATAATAATAGTAAAAATTGCTTCTAAATATTTTAAAGGTGCAATTGCATTTGTTTCATTAGATTGAAACGCCTTTGTCATATATAGCTGACCTACATACCCAAAAACACCTAAACTTAATAATAAGATCCATTCTATTGTATTTGGCTGTATCCAATTGTTGATAGACATTACGCCTCCAAAAACAAAAGCCATGACCATAAAGTAATTTATAATTACCAACGGATTTTCAGTGTTTCCCATTTTACGAATCACCACAAATATTAACCCTAGAAAAACTGCTGAAAATAATGCGAATAATAGGCCTATTGAATGCACATCTAATCCAAAGCCTTTAACAATTAAAACTCCAATAAAAGCAATTATAAATAAGAACCACTGCACTGGTTTTATCTTTTCTTTAAGGAAAATTAAGGCAAAAATTGCAGCAAAAATAGGAGAGGTATATCGTAAAGAAACAGCAGTGCCCACTGCTAAATAATTTAAAGTTTGAAAGAAACAGGTTAATGAAATTACACCAAGAACTCCTCTAAGTATCAATAATTTCTTATTCTTTCCTAAAATGGGTATTTTATATTTTATGATTAAAGGAAGTGTAAAAGCTAGCGTACCAATAGCTCTAAAAAATACAATCTGATACACGCTAAATACATTTAAATATTTAACAATAGCATTCATTACTGCAAACGCCAGAACACTAATTATCATGTAGTAAATAGCGGTATTGTTTTTCATAAAAACCTTTTCAATTCAAGCATTACATTCCTTTTAATAATTGAGAGTATAAAAATACTACTATTATTGAAGACAACTGTTAATATCATAGGTTCCTTCCATTTACTTTTAACTTTTCGGTACTAAAAATTTTTGTAAGCCCGCTTTCTGATACTAATTTAAACACGAAAGAACTAAAATTCATAAGCGCGCCTTTTTATCTTGTATTTTATACTAATTATTTAATTCTTACTTTTTAATTAATCTTGAAACAAAAACAACATCGTTTTTGAACTTTTTAATATCTTTGAAATACTAAAAACTAAAATACAACATGAACGATTTTATCCTCTACTTTAAAATGGGTCTAAACCATGTTTTAGATTTTAACGCGTACGATCATATTTTATTTTTAATCGTTTTAGCCGTTATTTTCAGCTTTAATCACTTTAAAAAAGTAATGTGGCTGGTTTCTCTTTTTACAATTGGGCACTCTATAACATTGGCGTTATCTGCGTACGGAGTTCTAACCGTTAATATGGATTTAATTGAATTTTTAATTCCTGTAACTATTTTTATTACGGGAGTTTTCAATATTTTTACAGCTAAAAACGCATCCGCTGGAAAACAAAACACAAACTTAGTTTTTGCTTTATTCTTTGGTTTAATTCATGGTTTAGGCTTTTCTAACTATTTTAAAATGATGGTTGGTAAAGAAGACAACAAGCTTTTTCCTCTATTAGAATTCGCTGTAGGTATTGAAGCAGCGCAAATAATTATTATTTTAGGAATTTTATGTATTGGTACTATTTTACAGCACTTTTTTAGAGTTACAAGAAGAGATTGGATTCTAGTTTGCTCATCTATCGTACTCGGTTTCTCTATTCAAATGCTATTAAATAGAATTTTTTGGTAACTAAAAAATTATAGAACGTTTTAAATTAGTTGCATATAAATTACCTTTCCATTTAAAAAAGGAATACAAACAGCAAATTTTTATAAAAATTTGCTGTTTATTAACATTACAATCTTATTTATATCTCTAATTTTGTATTTATGACAGAAGAAAAGCAGTTAAAGTATGACAAAGCTTACTTAAAAATGGCTTTAGAATGGGGAAAACTTTCGCATTGTAAACGCAAACAAGTAGGTGCTTTAATAATAAAAGACAGAATGATCATTTCAGATGG
>TARA_B110000240_G_scaffold60960_1_pt1 | contig 10040 bp, 12 predicted proteins | sample TARA_B110000240 | Tara Oceans TARA_B110000240 (sample SAMEA4397611) | marine metagenome | biome: Polar Biome; feature: [DCM] deep chlorophyll maximum layer (ENVO:01000326); material: water (ENVO:00002006), including particulate matter (ENVO:01000060) such as... | depth 17 m | reverse complement strand
AGTCGTGATTGTGATGTATGTAGTAAACAGTAATTACGGGCGGACAATTGGCAAACAGTGTGTGTCGGATTTGGGAAATTATTCACGTACCTTCTGACACCCGGGACGGGGCGTACGTACGCGCCATGAACGCCGCTTCCGGAACTCGGTTCGTTGTGCACAGCAAATCGATACACGCGTCGACGTCACCGAGCAGAAAAAGCGCCGCGAACGCGACGTTGTTCTTGCCTTTCTCCGTCGCACTCGAGGCGAGCGCAGCGAGCGCGTCGGGCGAGGAAACCGCCGAGCACAGCAGCAGCTGCCCGGACAGGTCCCCACTTTTAGCCAAGCAAGCGCTCGCCAAGTCGATGTCACCGCCAGACATAGCGAGCTCCCCGAGTTGTTTCCACTTCTCGTCCCCAGCCGCCATGTCCTCGTGCTCCACGATTTGCCGCGCGATGTTCAGCTCGCCGAGCTGCACGGCAAGGTCGAATTTGTAATCCGGATCCGTCGCGATTTTAAGCGCCTCCGCGACTTGCCCCCTCGCCTCCAGGAACTTCGCCACGCTGTTGTACTGGTCCTTCGGAATCGTGGCCATTAACGTTTCCGCCGCGTCCATCTCGCCCCTCAAAACCAGGGTTTTGTACTCGATCAGTGAGAGTAGCAGGGTGTAGGACACCACCCCGAACTGCTTGTCGATGAGGTACACTCGGTTTTGCGCCGCGAGGTAACCCAACAGGTACATCGGCCGGTCCAAGTGAAAAATCGTCGTCACCTCGCCGCCCACGCAGTAGTTCAACCGCCAATCCGCGTTGTTGTAAATGAAACAATCCCCCACCCACACCCCGGTCCTTACTTGTTCGCCCACCTCGTGTAGCAACTCGAACGCGTCCTCCACGCCTTCGCCTTCATCCACTTCGCCCGCCGCGAACGCCGCGGCGGTGGCTTCGGGGTCGTACCGCAAGATGTAAAAACTCGAGTCGCTTGCGATGGCGACGAGGTCGCCGCTGTCGCTCCACCACACGTCCTTCACCGCGACGTCGATGCGCCGAATCACTCTTGACGTCTCCCAGTCGTAGAAACAGATGAAATCCGTGCTTCGCAACCCGAGCAAAACCCCGCCGTACAGACCCTCCGCGCTGAAGTGCGGTCGGAACGCGTGCTTCTCCTTGAACTGGTTGTAGACTTTTATTTTCGAAGGCGACTCGCGCACGGCGAACTCGTTCGAGTCGTTTGACCACCCGAAATCAAGCGCCGCGCCGAAGCTTTTGTTGCGCCACGCCAGGGCGGTGTAGATGATGTACTCGTTGTCGCCGCACACGGTGACGAACCGGCCGTTCGGGCCGTGCGACAGGGACTGCGGGTACAGGTCGCACGACCCTAGGTCTTTCACCGCCAGGGGCAGGCGTTCGCCGTCCACGATTTCGAAATCCGCGGGTAAGCTCTTCACGTTAACCGTCTGCACGTCGTTGTGTTTGCTCCAGATGATCTTCCCGCTGCCGTCCATTGACGCGACCGGGTCTTCCCGGCCGATTTTGAACATAACCGTCCCTTCGTCGTACCCAACGCTCACCGCGTTGGAGCCCTTCATCACGCCAATCGCCCACACCCGCTCCAAGCCGTAATTCAGCGTGTTCTCCAAACGGTACGTGGTGCTGTGCCAGATCCGCAACGTCCCGTCCTCGCTGCCGGTGATTATAACAGGCAACTCGGGGTGGAAACAAACCGCGCTGACGTTGTGCGCGTGTCCCTCCAAGGTCTGCACGCACGTCTTGGTTTGGTAATCCCAAATCTTCACAAGCTTGTCATCCGCGCCGGAGATGAGGTACGGCCGGTCCCCACCCGCGAAGTACTCCACGCAGTTCACGCCCTTCTCGTGGCCTTCCAGGGTGAAGTTCGGAGTGGGCGACCCTATGCTCCACACCTTGACCGTGCGATCCAAGGACGCAGACGCGAACGTGTTCGTGTCCTTCGGGTTGAACGAGCACTGCATGACGTAGTGCGAGTGCCCTTCAAACACCGAAACGCAGGTCCACGCTTTGTCCCAGTCCCACAGCTTAATAAGCATGTCGTCGCTCGACGTCAGTACGTACGGCTGCGTGGGGTGCACGGAGACGCAACGGATGTAATCCGAGTGCGCCTCGAACGCCTTGACTAGTTCGGTGGTGTTGTAGTTGTACACACGAACGAACATGTCGTCGCTACCGCACACAATCCATTGCTTCCGCGCGACCCTGATTGTAAAAATGGAAATGTCAGTCCCGTATGGGCATTCAGTCGGCGGAATGTGGTGGGTGGGAAATACTTACCACTTCGCAGTCCTGACGGGGAGCTCGGTGACTTCGAACGACTTCACAAGCGAGTTCGTGGCGTGGTTCCAGATGTACACGTTCCCGGAGTACAAGTTAGCAAGGATCCAAGGTTCCGTGGGGTGCAGCTCAACGCCCTTCACGCGGTCCGAGCGCTGCACGAGCTTGCGCTTGATGTCCAGGCGGAGCGGCATGGTTTACGATTTCGGTTTGTGTGTGCGATCAAAAAACAAATCGGTCTGTTGAGGCGAAAAGAGTCCGAGGTTAGTCGCGGAGTCGGGAATCCACGGCACGGCGATGTGTTATTTTCCAGGGGTACGCGTGGTAGTAGCTTGAGATGCCCTGCAAAGGTGCTCGCGGTTGCGAAGCCCCGGGGGGGGTCTTTACGGAAAGGACTGGTTCAAGAATTTCGACCTCGCAAAGATTGCACGCACTCCCGTCGGATCTCGAGTGGAAGCGTTCCTTCCGCGCGCGTCCCCGATCGAACCCGGGAGCTTCGTAGCGCTCGTCGAACGCGGTGAAGGCGAAGAAACCTGGATCGAACGTATTCGTGATGCGTATCTATGGTGAGGACTCACCTGTTCGTCTCGAATTCACGTCTCTCCGCGCCACACCCGTTCCGTCTTAGTGCCTGCGTCGAACGATCAAAAGAGGACGCGGGTTAGGGAATGATGGATGCGCTGTGCGAACGCGAATCCGGGTTGGCGCGCGGTGCGAAGTGCCCTTTGGGTTTCACAGATCAAGACGTACCGTCTCGCGGAACAAACGGTACAGTTCGTGTGCGACCTGTGACCTGCGGACACTGACACCCCGGGGGGCCGCGCTGCTCTCTCTGGCGAGGCCCTTGGCAGCACGACGAATTCCCAAGATGAGACCGGTCAAAGACTAAATGCCCATACGGTGATTTTTCGACAAATTGACGGTCTAATGGGGGTTCTCGCGTCTCGACCTTGGAAGCGACTCGAGAAAAATCTGCAAAAACGCGTTCGCGCGATCGGGGTTTGTTTCTTCTCCTCCAACCGTCCGTCACTTACCACCGCGCGTGGAGAACACCGTCCCCCCCCCGACGTCATCACCCTTTCCGATGCAGAGTCTGATGGCTCCCAACGTCCTCGCGGGCGCGCGCGCGTCGTACGCCGCCCCCAACTCAAGAGCCAGGCTTAACTGCCGAAACGCCATGGTTACCCGCCGCCCAAACTCCGGTGCGATGACCACGCGCGCGGGGAAGACCCCGGACGGCCCCAAGGTGGCGATCGCGGGCATCTCCGGAGCCGTCGGCACGGAGTTCATGAGGGTGCGTGTTCCGGTTTTCGCACGCAAAACGCGGTTACAGGGTTTAGTTTTGGCACGAGTACCCCCGACCGATCGAGCAATCGGTGTTATAAATTGGATGGGCAAAAAGTCAAAACTTGCCACTAACTAACCGCGTATCTCGCGGTACGACTCCCCTTACCCATCCAACCCGTTCATCCCAGGTTCTCGTGGAGCGCAACTTCCCGTACAGTGAGATGAAGATGCTGGCGAGCGCGCGATCGGCGGGCAAGAGTGTTGATTTCGACGGCGAGAGTTACGTGATCGAGGAGCTCACCGAGGCGAGTTTCGACGGCGTGGATATCGCGCTGTTCTCCGCGGGAGGGAGCATCTCCAAGAAGTTCGCCCCCCTCGCGGCTAAAAAAGGGTGCTTCGTCGTGGACAACTCCTCCGCGTTCCGCATGGACCCGGACGTCCCCCTCGTGATTCCTGAAGTGAACCCGGAAGCCATGGCGGAGTACAAGTGGAAAGGCGGAACAAAGAAAGGGGGCATCATCGCCAACCCCAACTGCAGTACGATCATCGCGCTGATGGCGGTGACCCCGATTCACCGCGCGGTGGGGGTGAAGCGGATGATCGCCAGCACGTACCAAGCCGCGTCAGGCGCCGGCGCGCTCGCCATGGCGGAGCTGGAGCAGGTACGGCATGCATTTCCCAAATCCGCCTGCCTGTTTTCCAACACAAGACTGACACTTGTTTTCCACAATCGCAGCAAACGCGGGACGTGTTGAACGGAGACCCCGTGACCATGGAGATTTTCAGCTGGCAATACGCGTTTAACCTTTTTTCGCACAACGCCCCGATGACGGACAACGGGTACAACGAAGAGGAGATGAAGATGGTCAAGGAAACGGCGAAGATCTGGGGCACGGAAAAGGTGCACATCGCGGCGACGTGCATCAGGGTGCCCGTGATGCGCGCGCACGCCGAGAGCATCAACCTGCAGCTGGAGAACGAACTTTCGGAAGACGACGCGCGTGAGCTTCTACGCAAAGCCCCTGGCGTATCCATCATCGACGACAGGAAGAACAACAAGTTCCCCACCCCCCTGGACGCCTCGGACCAGGACGACGTGTTCGTCGGGCGCATCAGGTGAGTCTTTCCCACTCACCACGTTCCGCCGACTGATTGCCCATACAAGACTGACATTTATTTTTTTACATTCAGGCGCGACATCTCGCAGCAAGGGAACTTCGGGCTGGAGCTGTTCGTGTGCGGCGACCAAATCAAAAAAGGCGCCGCGCTGAACGCCGTGCAAGTTGCGGAACTGCTGCTGTAAGACAGCGAGGCAAGGAGCAGAGAAGAGGAGGCGAGTATGTATCTGTGTGATAATTAGTAACAAGCATGATAACTTATCGGTTGTGAGGTGTTTGCTCCGGCGCTTTTCTTTGTACCACTTTTTCGCAATCTCATCCTCGTCAGCCAAGCCCGAGTCTCGGAAAAGGTAACAACCGATCGCGTCGCTTCCAAAGCCAGTCCGCGTGCGCGTCCCAGGCCTCGCGCACCCGGTCACCGCGCGTTCCCACCGCGGTTTTCCCGCGGACAAAGCGCGGACGGTGCGTACCGCACGCGCGGACGGTGCGTTCGTACCATGGCCAAGCTCCACGCTCTTTCGGCGTCCGAAAAAGTGTTGGTCGAAGCGGTCGCGGGCGCCATCGGCGGTTTCGCGGGCGCCGTTGCGTTTTACCCGCTGGACACGATCAAGACGCGGATACAAGCCAGCGTGGGTGATGGAACTAGCGGCGCGCGACGCAAAACCATGACGGAGGTGTTCCGCGAGCTGGTGGCAAACGAGGGGTACGGTGCGTTGTTCGCGGGGGTCGGGGCGAAAGGCGCGCACTCCATGGCGAGCTCGTTTCTTTTTTTCCTCGCGTTTTCGACGATGCGCGCTGGCGTGGAGAAAAGGAGCGACAAGAAAATAGGCGTCGCCGCGAACTTAGCAATCGCCGCGCTCGCGGGGTGCATCAACGTGCTTGTCACCGAGCCCCTGGACACGCTCAGCACGCAGCGGCAAATTCGAGGCATCGACGACATCGACGACGACGACGACGACGACGATGAACTAACGTCGAAAACGAAATCGTCGACCAAAACGAAATCCGCGAATTGCGAATCACGCACCCGATTCACCGGTGACATGAGTTACGTCTTGGATTCCCTGAAACAGTGGAAAAAGCTGTACCGTGGATTAGGCGCGTCTCTTTTGTTAACAATAAACCCCGCGATCCAGTACACGGTGTTCGAACAGAGTAAACGGAGGGTGCTGCTCGGGCTCCAAAAGCGAAGCGCGCGAAAAGGTAAGGCCTTGCGCGTTTCCCAAATCCGACACACACTGTTTCTGCCGCCCCTGGTCGAGTACACCACGGCCGTAACATTTACGGCGTACTGGCAACTACTACGCACGGCACAAACGCACTGTTTTATCTCTAACGCTGGTGTCTGTTCAGACCGATGGCCGGTGACTGTTGACCAGGCCATCGTCCAATACATCGCGATACACAGGCTACTTGGTGCCACTCGGGACTGACACTTTTCTTTCCTAAACAAAAAAAGGAAAAGGGAACCGAGCGCCGAAGGAACTGAGCGTCGGCGACGCGTTCGTGTTGGGCGCCCTTTCCAAAGCCGTGGCGACGTTTCTGACGTACCCGCTGGTACGTGCTAAAGTGCTTGCGAAAGCACCAGTGACTAGAGGAGTTAATCAAGGAGCATCAGTGTTGTTTCACGGGAAATCGGTACCGGCGGTGATGTCTTTGGTGGTGCAAACGGAAGGGTCGGCCGGTCTGTACAAAGGCTTAAACGCGCAGCTCGTAAAAACCGTGTTAGCCGCGGCGTTTTCGTTAACGGTAAAGGAGAAAAGCTTCCGGACCGCCATGGTACTGGTGGTGCTGATGAAGGGGTGTGAGGGTTAGGATCAAGGGTTTTAACGTACAGAACCCGAGGCGCGCGACGGATGATGAACCGCAAAATGCTTCGTTTTTTTTTTGCCCACAAAGAAATATGGCCGTTTTTCCAACCGAGGTCTGCTCAAATCGACACGCTCGACCTAGGTACCGTCGTTTCACTGGCCAGCGCACACGTGGGGCGGCGCTGTGTTTTTCGCGTCACATCGGCCAAGATGGGGGTCATCTTGGGTGTGGGCGAGGGAGTGTTCTCCCTGGTGATCATAGGGTGCGTGTTTGGTGGGGTCCCTCGTTTCCGGTGGCGCGTGTCAAACCGCCCGTTTCGCAGCACCACCACCCGTGTGTGGTCTCCCATCCCGGTGGTCCGCAGTTCCGTAGCTGACATCCCGCTCCCTTCTCAACCCGTCATTTCCGCAGCATCGCATTCCTGGGGGCGTGTCACCTGAGCCGAGGGACCACGCAGGCGGCGTACGTACTCACCCGGGGCGCTTTCCCGGTCCGCGTCATCACCGCACCGAGTTTTGAATCCAACGCGTTTCGCCCCACACCCAGGCCTCGTGTCTGACCTGGTCCCGGTCCAATACCCCCCCCCGTATGGTCCAAAACGCAGGCGCATTTCCGTGGGAACCACGATTTCGTACATAGTCCTTCTAGTGATTTTGTTGATAACCCCGCGTGGGGACACGACGTTGACGGACGTGGAGGCGGAGATCGGGGGATACGACGACACGGTAAGGGCCTTTCCCATTTTCCACATTCCGCCTCCCTGATTACAGCCCCTCTTTGACGTCCACTCATTAAAAGGAAGCGCACTACATACATTACAAGTGCACTGTTTGCTCATACAAATTACGAACATTACGAAAGACTGACACTTTCTTTTTTATCGTATCAGGTGACGTACCGGTCGCTGATGGTGACGTGCATGGTGTTGGGCTCTTTGACCGCGTTTGGTGCGGTGCTCGCGTTCCACCTGTTCCCGCCGGTGTACGCCAAGCCCATCGACCACGCCACGGATGTCATCGCGCACGAAATGCGGTCGAAACAAAGACCGCTCTCGCTGTGGTAGGGACGGGGGGTGTTGTACGGTTGTAACGAAGGTCGGAGGTAGACGACGACGAAGCGAGCGCGCGGCGTTTAGAAACAAGAACGTCGTTCAAAAGCACCGCCCACCCGCGCTATCACCTCACATCCGCCAATCCAACAAAAATCATTTCTCCTCCTCCTCATCATCATCATCGTTCTGCGCGTTCCCAAGCGCCGCCTGCAGGGACGGGTCGTTCGGGTCCACCCCGGGCAGGGAGGACAAAATGGAGTTGACGTAGTTGGCATCCGCGAGCGGATCGGCGTCCGCGGGCGCGTCGTCGTTCATGGACATCGCCAGCGCGGCTTGCAGCGCGGGGTCGTCTCCTTCATCGTCTTCCCCCCCCGCCGCACCTGCTCCTTCGCCGCCCATGGAAAGCGCGAAGGCTCGCTGTAACAACGCATCCTCGTCCATCATTTGCGGGTCGCCGTCTGCGGCGCCGGCCGCGACGGGCGTCGCGCTCGCATCCGCCGCGGCAGCTTCCTGCCGCGCCCTCTCTTCCTCCAGGGACATGCGCATCGCGAGTGCCAGCGCAGGGTCATCCCCCCCGTCCATTATCGCATCTGCGCCGCCGTAGCCGCCCATCGCCGCACGCGACGACGCCGCCGCTGCCGCTGCGGCGAACCCGCTCCCCCCGCCGCCGTCCTCGTCCTTGCGATTATTAAAAGAAAGTGTCAGTCTTGAGTCTATGGGCAAACAGTCTACTTGTGATGTATGTAGTATACTTCCTTTTAATGACTAGTGCACTCAAAGAGGGGCAGTAAACAGTGCCTGGATTTGGGAACCGCGCAAGGCCGTACCATGAAGATTGGCGTCGATAGTAACACGTCCGCCAAGTTAGCCCCGGGAGGCACGGTCACCAGATGGCTGTTGTTGCTTTTGTTCACCGCTTGCATAAACGCCTCCAGCTTCTCCGCGTTTCCCTCCACGTCCCCGAACGAAACCACGTCCACCGCGACGTTGCACTTGCGCAGCTTTTTCCCCACGCTCACCAGCTCGCCAACCTCGGACTCCACAGGGCTGCCAATGAACAAAACGATGCGCATGCGTTGGTGCTTGTTTTGGCGGTGCTTCAGGGCGAGGTGCGCGACCTTTTCGGGGTTTTGGAGGGCGAAGTGGGACGGGCGAGGGTCAGCGGGGGGGTGCGTTTAGTTAAGAATTTGAGACGAGATCTGGGGAAAAACGTGTTTTACCCCGGACCTGGCCTAAATGAGCAGGAGATGCTTGAGTTGTCCCCAACTTACCTGCACCCCGGTCGGGAAGTTTACGGTTCCCTCCATTCCAATGCTGTGCACCGCGTTTAGCACCACGCCGAGGTCGTCCGTGGGCGTGACTAAAACCCGGGGCACCTTTCCCGCGAGGCTCAGCACGCCTACGCTGTTTTCAGGGTTACTCTGTGTCTTGGCACCCGCGAGCAGGTTGATTGCGTCGCACTCCGCCTGCGATCGAGGAGCGAGGGTGATACGGGGCAAAGAGAGGTCAAAATGGAGCTCCACGGGAACCACGCGTGGCGGGTAAGGCGTCATGGCGCACCGCGAACGCAGGGGAAACACCCAAACGTTGTTCGCATCGGGCACGACGATGACGTTGAACACAAAAAGAAAAGGGGTCCGACGAACGGCGGGTCCGGGTCCGCACCTGCAGCCGCGTGGGCAGGTAGTCCGAGTTGCGGACATACTCGCTGTTGTCGATGCACAGGATCGTCGCCTCGAGCACCATGGTGGGTGTGTGCTGCGCTGCGCCGCGAACAGTGGTGGGAGGAGGAGGCCGACTCTCCAGATCTGGAGAAAGCCGTTCCTGTCCAGAGACTTGCTCTGATTTTGACTCACCTGGAAGAAATGAGCAAAAGTGACACGACTGATGGAAGCCATCGTCGTTGACCTCGCCCTTACACAAACTAGACTATATATACTCCCTTCACCTCCTTCACCTCCACCCCCACCCCCGCCGCAGTAAATTCTTCACCGCAACGAGCGACGACCCTATTCGGTACATCAATAGGCCACTCATTTCCTCGCCCCCCATCGCGGCGCCGTTTTCCAGGAGCATTTTGCAGAGCGCCACGCACGCCGCGTTTTCGGGCGTCGCCTGGAGATTGTAAAAGAAATGTCAGTCTTGTATGGGCAATCGTCAGTCGGCGGAATGTGGTGATTGGGAAATACGTGCCTGCGCGGCTAACACCAGCGGGGTTACGCCGACCGCGGTGGGTCCGTAGCTCCCCGTTTTGTTTGGATCCGCTTTTGCTTCAAGTAATGCTTTCGCCAGCGCCAGGCCGCTTTCCGTTTCGCCGTTCCGCACCGCGACCGCCGCCCATAACAACGGCGGACCCCGCACCGTGTCATAAGTCCCTTCCGCGTCGACGTCGGCGCCTGCTTTTAGTAGTTCCTCTGCCAACCCGACCCCGCCCACGCCCGCGCCCGCCTCCACCGCGGCGCAGGCCCACCAAAGAGGCGTGGT
>TARA_B110000240_G_scaffold95549_1_pt1 | contig 10046 bp, 8 predicted proteins | sample TARA_B110000240 | Tara Oceans TARA_B110000240 (sample SAMEA4397611) | marine metagenome | biome: Polar Biome; feature: [DCM] deep chlorophyll maximum layer (ENVO:01000326); material: water (ENVO:00002006), including particulate matter (ENVO:01000060) such as... | depth 17 m | reverse complement strand
GTCCTGAGATTGTAAAAAGAAATGTCAGTCGCGTGTATCGCGCCGTGTGGACCAGCCGTCAGGGCAGAGGGACGACGTCTTTTCGCAGGAGAAGTACATCGCGCCGTGTGGACCAGCCGTCAGAGTGAACACGTCCTTTCGCAGGAGAAGTATTTGCAATCAGTCAGTGGGATGTGGTGATTGGGAAAGGCCCTTACCGCGAGTACGTATGCGCGTGCCCGTTCACGATGAACGCGCCGTGTTTCCGGCAAATCTCGTAAACCCCCCACCCCACGGCGTCGCCTTTGTACGAAACCTGCATCGCCTCCTGGTTCATGTGCCAGACGCATATTTTCCACTTGTTTGTTGATTCCCGCAAGGCTTTGTCGATTTGGGCGTACTGCTGTTTGTTCGCGCTCTCCCCGGCTCGGTCCACGCCGACGTCGCTCAGCACGATCGTCACGCCCGCGAAGTCGCAGGTCATGTCGACGCCGTACTTACCGAAACACTCTCCTGGTTTCAATCCTTGTAACTGCGCCGCGTACCCGTTGACAGGGTCGCTCCACAGCTTCGACACCCCATCGAAGCCGTCCATGTCATGGTTGCCTTTCGCTGCCACGAAATCCATCCCGGCGCCCCTGATCGTTTCCTCCACGAACAAACGCCACATTTTCGGCGCGCTTTCGTAGTCCAAGTCCCCCGCGTGAACAATAAGCTCCGCGCCGTTGTCCTTCGCCGCGGCGATCACGTCCCTGGCTCGCGAGTACCCGCGACACGGCTCGCCTTTGAAGTTCCTGCAAAGCTCGCCGTTGACCTTGTACTCGCCCCGGCGCACGCCTTGCCAGTCCGTCCACCCCCACGCGGGGTCCGAGTTGCCCACGCCGGTGTCCCCCACGAACGCCACGCGCACCGCCGACGCGGGGCGCGCGAGCGCGAGTGCCGCGAGTGCCGCGAGGAACCACGCGCGCAAGCGCGCACAGAACACCATGGAAAGGGTTGTGACGCGGAGAGAGGGGTGAAGGTACGGGGAGACGCGCGTGTGCGGGAAACACTGACGAAAACAACGGGACACGTCACGTTTGTGGCGAGGCGGTGTCACGTCTTCCCGCGATTCAAAAACGACGATTGTTCGAGGCTACACGGCGCGGCCACGAGGTTTGGAAGAGACGTTTCTTGGAGACACCGAAAGGAGGCGATGCGGTACTTTTAATCACGAGAGGACGAGACGAAACGACGTGACGAACGAAGTCCAACGATTTTAGAAATAAGAAATCTGTTTTCAATAATAGTACCGGTACCAGCTATCCCCTCGCCGCTTCCGGGTAGATGGGCACTTCCCACGACACGAATTTGTCGTCGTCCATGTGTTTGAGCACCCAGGGCGGGCAGTTGAACAATTCGCGTTTGCACTCGCCCCCCAGGAACGACGGCACGCGCTCCACCCCCCCGAACAAATCCACCATCTCGTCCTTCACCCTCCCCGCGACTTTCCCGTAGATGAATATTTTCTTTTGGATCTGCTTATCAAGTAACGGCTTGACCGCGGCCCACACCACGCGGAACATCGCCGGGCAGTTCACGACGTAGCACCGGTACATGATTTCGGGAAAAAACGACTGGTCTATATGCAGGCACCGCTTGAAGATTTCGATTGAAGCGCGTCCCAAGATCCGTGTCGACAAACCGCTCATGTCCAAAACGTTGATCACCTTGTCGGACGCCGGGTACGGCGAGGCTTCGTCGTTGTCGTCGTCTTCAGACTGTTCTCCACCCGGTGATCCACCTGGTGACCCTTCCATGGAGTTCTTCATACTCTCCGCCTTCGTCGCCGCTTTCCGGTCACTCCATTCCGCCTCCCGCTTCCGCATTTCAGGCATCAAAACCCGCATCATCCACTCCATCATGCGGATATGGTGGTCCACGACGTCATCCGCCGAGAGAAGCTTCAGCACTTTCGCCAGGTGCAACTTCCCGGTTCGCTCGATGTACACCGGACACCCCAGGCTCGTGTGCGACGAGTACCACCCGCTTTGGTACCCTTCGTACGTTTTCTGCCGGACATCAAAGGGAATATCACGCCAGACCCGCATTTTCCCGACCAAATCGGTTTTCGCGCGCCACTCGATCGTGTTTCGCAACATCTTCGAGGGAAAAAAAAAGGGTCAGTCGCGACTCGGCGAGTGTGGGTGTACTTCGTAATGTGTACCAGGGATTGGGTATAGTAGTGGTGTGACTGTCAACCTGTACTCCATAAAGAGCAGGTAACAGTGCACTTGTGCTGTATGTAGTACCCTTCCGTTTAATGACAGTGGACGTCAAAGAGGGGCATCAAACGGCCGGTGCCTGGATTTGGGAAACGCGCTACGGCCGTACCTTTTCAGCCTTCACCGCCTTGCCTCCCTGCGCGCTCAAGAACCGCCGGTACGTGTCGTCCAGGTCACCGCACAGACGCAAGGTCGCGTCGGTGACCTCCGATTCCGGGACGAGCAGTTTCAGCTTCGCGAGCTCGCTTTCGTACTCCGGGTACTCCTCCCGCGATTTGCGCCAGTTGTGAAGTTCCGCGCGCGCTTTCCGGAACGACGACGCGAGACGCCACTTTTCGCGGAAAAGGAAAACCGCCTCGCGCGTCGTGGCGTCGCACAGCGACCCGGTCAGGCCGGCGGGCGTTACGGTTTGTTTCGTCACCGACGGCACAAAGATACCCCGATCGGGTGAGCCTTGCCGGCTGCCTTCGAACGCGGAGTCGTCGTCTTGGAACACGTCGTGTTGGTGGTGGGTTTCCCCTCCCACCACGCTTTTCAAGGAACTTTTCGAAACCAACGAAACGCTTTGGGTTGTTGACCTCGTCGTTGTCGGTCTCGCGTTGTGTGACCCCGACTTGTTCAAACCCCGCAAAGCATTCTTTTTTAGCTTGTTCAGCCTCACACGTTCGAGATACGTTTTCATGTGGAACCAGCAAATGGCGCACGTGATTCCGAGGTACACCCCTAGTCGGTTGCGGAACGTTTTGTTGACGCACGCGGCGATGATGACCAAAAACGCCGCCGAGCAGATCAAAAATAAAAGTATGGAAACGCCGGTTTCTGTGAACCGGTCGTTGCGCGCCGAGCTCGCTTTCATCCGGTCCGCCAATCGCACCACGCGTCGTCGGTGCACCGGCGACGTGACCTGCAGCGCGTTTTCTAGTTCAGTCTCCGTGATTCCCCAGAAGTCCTCACGTCGCTCGTACCCCGCCCGTTTAAACGTTTCCACCGAAACGGAGGTTTCGCCAAGCACGTCCGCGCGGGCCAGGAATTTTCGCACGGGATCGGCTGGGGCGCCGAATGCGAGGGAAAGGAACTTCCGTACCCACGCGCCGAGGATCGGTATGGAACCCTGTTCAACGACAAACCCGGTGCCGTCACCCACCAGCGCGAACACGGCGTGCGCGGCGGTAGCGAGCGCGGCGCCGGTGAGCATCAGGCCGAGGCGTGCGCCCGCGTTTTTAAGGAAAGGTCTTGAAGCATAACGCGTCTGCGACGAATAACGCGACTCCCCGGGGGCCTCGGCCAAATCGTGTGCGTCAAAGTTCAAACGGGTGCCGCCTTGCGCCAGGACATCAGCATCCACGCGCGCGCTGACTTCGGGGGTCATCGCGGTGGAGCTCGGTAGCACCGCCCGAGCTGCAGAGCTGCAGGGCACGCTGATACGTCCTGAACCCCGACCCGCGGCGCGCGGCACGGCGAAAACGCGGTGAATTTGAACGCGACCCGGGAACGCCGAAGGACTTTCTTGGCAACACCCTCGAGATCGACTCTAGGTCTGACTCGCTCCACGCACGCGGACCGTCTCGATGAAGCCAAGTCGGTTGCCCCCGACGCTCACACCCGCGCGACCACCACTGCGGCGTTGGGGAAACCTTGTCCACTGTCACCTCCGAATTGCCTTTTGACTTTTTGGCGGGGCGCTTGAAAAAATCACGAAACATGGCACAAACTTGGCACTTCGGGCATGCACGCGGCGTGTGTTTCGGGTCTGCGCGCCGGGGTTCTTTACCGCCACCCGTTAGCGCGCGCGCGCGCGCTCGGTGCTAGCTACCTCGTCCAATCCGTCGCCCCGAATTATTCCGCGAGCGAGCGAAAGTCAGTGGTCGCCCTCGCCCGGACGGAGAGGTTTGTGAAAGCTTCGTCGGGAACGGGGATGAGTAAAAAAATCCTCGACGCGCATCTGCACGTTTGGCCTTCCCCCGAAACCTACACCTACCCTGAAGGCAAGCAGCCCCCTTTATCGTTGGCGACTACCGGCACGGCTGAGTCCTTGCTTTCGCAGTTCGAACTCGCGGGCGTGGACGGCGCGCTGATCGTGCAGCCGATTAACCTGGGGTACGACCATTCCTACGTCACCGGGGTGATAACTCGTTTTCCAACGAAATTCGTGGGATGTTGTTTAGCGGACCCGTCCGTGAACGGCGGCGGCGCGAGCGCTTTGCAAGAGTTGCTCACCCCGACTGGCGTCTACAGAGCCGTGCGGTTCAACCCCGGGCTGTGGCCTGAAGGCGAGCGGATGACCAATAGTGTGGGGCGCGAGATGTTCAAGGTTGCGGGCGAACGAGACGCGTTTGTGGGTTTCATGTGTTTCCACGGCTTGCACCCGCACTTGGAGGATATAAAGGATTTGCTCGCCGAGTTTCCTGACACGAGGGTGATGATGGACCACTTTGGGTTTGTGAAAGGCACGGAAGACCCGAACTGGCAAGCCCTGCTGTCACTCCACGAGTACCCCCAGGTCACGATAAAAGCAAGCGCGCAGTTCCGAGTCGCGACGGACGACGCGAAGCAATGGCCGTACACGAGCACCGGGGAACAGGTAAGGAACTTTCCCACCCACGACGTTCCGCCTCCCTGATTGCCCATACTCGTACCAGAAGGGACGATTACCTCTGACTGTTTACGTAATACACATTTCGAGAGACTGACACTTTCTTGTTAATCGTATCAGTTGCGAGTTTTGGTGGAAACGTTCGGCGCGGCGCGAATAGTTTGGGGCAGCGACTTCCCGTACGTCACGCTGGAGTGCGGGTACGACAAGAGCGCGGCTATCGTCAAGGAGTGCGGCGCGAACTTAACTGACGAACAATTAGAATTAGTCATGGGGGGGAACCTGGGGAGGATGTTCCCGGGAGGCTGGGGAGACGACGCGTCATAAATCTAATCTAAAAAGGCGTCAACAACAAAATACATAACCGTTTCGTTTGTCCCGAGGAACGCTAGTCCGCGACGCGCACGAGCGCGGTGCGAGATGTCTTCTGGTGAGGTTCCTGTAGACCTGGGTGGTGTGGGTTCGGAAACAGCCAAACATGGTGATCCGTACCTGTACTCCAGCAAACCGGGAGGGAGCTCTATGTACGCCGAGGTGGAGCGCGTGTTGGCATCCCGGGCGGATTGGCAGGCCACTTCGTCCAAATCTTCATTCGACCTGCTCATCGCCGAGCGGTGGGACTTGCCGTACGCGCGTTTAGGCCGCGACGGGTTCGGCGGGAGTTGTTCTGGGCCACCGATGGTGAACCACGCCCGCGGCAGCAAGGCAATCACGGTGAAAGGGCTGATGGTCAAGTCCTTACGCGCGTATTGCGAGGGCCACGAAAGCGCGAATATCCACGAGTTTCTGCCGGAGACGTTTTTACTCACGCCCGGCGAAAAATCAAACGCGTTTGAACGCGCGGCGCTTCTGGCATCCGCCACAGACGAAAACAAGGTTTGGATATGCAAGCCCACGGGGGGGGCGCACGGGGAGGGTATCGAAATTTGCGTAGGCGCGGTGGAGGCGGTAAAACGGGTCGACGCGTGGCTCGAAACAACCGCCGCGAAGAAAACGGCGCCTCCAAAAACCGACGATACCAAATTCGAAAGAATTCCCACGCGTCCAAAACCCCCTCCCGCGTGGTTAGTGCAGTCGTACATAGTAAACCCCATGCTGATTGACGGCCGGAAGTTCGACATACGGGCCTTCGCGCTGGTGACGCACGACAATCGCGTGTTTTGGTACCGCGACTTCATCGTCCGCACGTGTTCCGAGAAGTTCGACATGTCCGCGTTGAGTAACCGTACCGCGCACATCTCGAACCACTGCGTGCAGACCACCAGCGACAATTTCGGGGCGTTCGAGGAAGGGAACGAGATGTTCGCGAAGGACTTGTTACGGGTTCTGGAGAAAAAGGGTGGTGCAGAGCTGTTCGTGTCAATCGAAACACAAATGCGCAAAGCCGTTTCTCGCACCGTCGCGTGCGCGATTGACCAAATGGGAGGCACAACCGACTACCACGCCTTCCAGGTGCTGGGGTTTGACTTCATGCCCGACGAATTCGGAACGGTGTGGCTGCTGGAGGTCAACGGCTCAGCCGCGGCGGCGAAACGAATGACCCCCGCGATTTCCAGGGACGTGGTGGAACTGGCGGTGGACCGGCGGTATCCGCCGAAAAAAGACGGTGCCGTGAAAAACGGCGCGATTGAAAGCGGAAGGTGGACGGAACTGGACCTTGACACTATCATAGCGTAGTACCTTCTGTAGTTAAAAATAGCTAGCAAGTCTTTCAAACCTTAATCGCCTCCTCGTCCACGTCCACGTCCCCCGCGTCCGCGTCCCCCGCCGCGTCCCCCGCCTCGGCCGCCTCGGCCAGAGGAAGGCCCGGGCGCTTGCCCGACGCTCGCCGCGTTTGGAAAACGCACGCCCGCGTTGGGCGCCGGAACTGACTTTTCTTTGGGCGGCGCTCCGGTAACGACTTCCGGCGCCTTGTGGTGACCGTTCGACGAGTCGCCCCTTCCTCCACTGCCATCTCGATCGTCTCTTCCTCCACCACCGCGATCGCCTCTTCCTCTGCCGTGTCCTCTACCACCACTTCTTCCCCCGCCTCGCTGCTCCGGCGAGCGCGCGTCCCGTGACGGCGCGGGTCGCGGTCCACCTCCGCCGGTTCCACCGCCGCCGAACAGAAACGCGGGCACTTCCTTTTTCTGTTCCTTTAAAAGCGTCGCGATGAGGGGCGCGATTTTCCCGTTGCCGCTTTTCGGGTCGAAGCCTGGGACGAAGAACGACGTCGCGATGCCCTCCCGTCCCGCCCGCCCGGTCCGCCCGATGCGGTGCACGTACGAATCGAAGTCATCCGCGGAGGTGGGCAGGTCGAAGTTCACGACGTGCGCCACGCCGGGGACGTCTTTTTTTGTGAACGAAAAGGGTCAGTCTTTCGTAACGCGAGTGAGTAATAGATCGATTGCACTATAAAACTTCTGGCTCCCCAGTCAGCAGAGGTAATGCTCCCTTCGCAGGACGAGTGTGGGCAAACGTGGAGGCGGGATTTGGGTTCCAAGGCCCAAGGCCGTACCTATTCCCCTCGCGGCGACATCAGTGGCAACGAGGATCGGCGCCCTTCCAGTTTTAAACGCCGCGAGCGCCCCTTCCCGCTGCGACTGCGAGCGGTCGCCGTGAATGCTCTCGGCGTTGATTCCGTGTTTCCTTGTGAGCTGGTTCGCGACCCAGCTCGCGGTGCTTTTTTTCTGCGTGAAAACAAGCGTGAGCTGCGGCGGCGGCGTTTTTTCCAGCGCGAGCATCAGCAACCCAAGTTTGTGGTTTTTGTCGTTCGTGGCGAGCTCGAAGTTCTGCGTGATCGCGTTCACGGTGCTCCCCACCCTGCCCACCCCGACCCAGGTGTACCCGCCCCGTAAGAACTCCTTCGCCAAGTTCTGGATGCTCTGCGGAAACGTCGCGCTGAACATCAGGGTTTGCCGGTTGTGCTTTGCGGGCATGTCACGCTGCAACACAAGCTTCCGAATCTGCGGTTCGAACCCCATGTCCAGCATCCGGTCGGCTTCGTCCAGAATAAGGTGTTTGGTTTGCGAAAACGAAACAACCCCGCGGTCCACGAAATCCTGGAGCCGGCCGGGCGTGGCGACTAAAATGTCAACCCCCCTCGCGAGTTCCCGTAGCTGGCCTTTAGCGTCAGCGCCGCCGTACACCACCACGGCTCTTGGTGGCGTCTTGGTGACGTCGTCGTCGAACACCAAACGTCGTGCTTCGTGGTGGATCTGAATCGCGAGCTCGCGAGTCGGCGCCATCACGACAACCGCCGGTTTCGCGGCGTACGCGAAGTTTGGAGAGGCGGCGGCGGTGGCGGGTACGGGTGCAGCACCGGGTACGACACCTCCACGACTCGCGTATAAATCCAGCCTCGCAATCACGGGCAGCAGAAACGCACACGTCTTGCCACTTCCCGTCTGCGCGCAGCTCATGAGGTCGTTGTTTTTGTTGTCGAGCGCCAGGGGCACGCAGTGCGCTTGAATCGGCGTCGGGCGGTTGTACCCGCAGCGTTTGATGTTTTCCAGCAAAAACTGTGGGACGTTCAGGGCCGTTGAGTTCAGGTCCGTGAAGGATGTCAGCGCGGGGGGGCCGCCGTTGTCCAGCGACCCGCCGCCGCTTCGCTGCACCGGAACCTCTTCGTACTCGTCGAAGCGTATGCCGGACGATCCGTGCGATTTGTCGAACAGTTCGTCGCGGTCTCGGGTGATCGTGTCCCTCGATTGCGGCTTCGCACTAACCCGCATCTCACTCGCCCGAAGCTTGAAGTAGAACTCAGCCTCCGCCGCGCCTTTCGCGTTGACCTTGGCCATCTGCGCGCTTCGCCGGCCGGCTTTGCGGTCGGTGGGGTTGCCGCGGCCGCCGGAAGGTGCAGATCCGCCGCGGCCTCCCTCGAACGATGGTGAAGGTCCACCAGATCTATCACCCACGGGGAAACCGCCGCCGCGTCCACCGCCGCCGCTTCGGCCACCGCGGCCGCGGCCTCGCCCACCGTCTCGGCCGCCTCTGCCGCTCATCGTGTGTGTGTGTGTGTGCCGCGTGCGTGCGAAGCGCGCGCGTGAGTGGCACGCGTGGGGCGTTTCGGGGCGTAGCATTGAAAAAAGTGCCCACCGAAGCGCGGTGAAAAGGCCACGTGTGCCAAACAACACATCACTCGTGATGTCTCCGCCCGCATCTGATGACCTCGCCCCCGCGGGTCAGGAGACACACCGCTTTTTCCTCGCCCCGCTGCGCCACACCAAGACGTTGTACTTGATCCGACACGGCGAGGGGTACCACAATTTGTTTGGGGAGAAGGACCACGAGGCGTACAAGAGCGAGCAGTTTTTCGACGCGCATCTGGATCCCAAGGGATGGCTCCAGTGTGCGGCACTCCGGGCACACCTGGAACGGGCGACGACGCACGACGGCGCTGAGTCGTTGCTAGATCGCATCGAGTGCGTGGTGGTGAGTCCGCTGATGCGGGCGCTGGAAACCGCGGTGGGAAGCTTGGGTGGGGAACACGTTTCGGCGGATGGATCTGCCGCGGAGAGTACTGATGTGACAATCGACAGCGTTTCGAAACAGCGCTTGATGTACGTGGGAAGCGACTCTTTAGAAGGCATCCGGCCCGGCCACCCACCAATCGCCCCCCGGAGCACGAACCACCGAGCACCCCTGCCGTTTTTAGCCTGCGAGCTGTGTCGCGAGCACATCGGCTTGAACCCGTGCGACCGCCGGCGAGGGACGTCCTACTATCGCGAAACGTTCCCGGGCGTGGACTTTTCGGAAATCGAAACGGAAACCGACGAGCTGTGGGGAACCATGAACGAAACCAACGGTGATATGTGCCAGCGAGCGCACAGGTTCATGGAGTGGATCATGAAACGCAAGGAGCAGCACATCGCGGTCGTGACGCACTCGGCGTTTATGGTACGTATTGGGCCTTTCCCAAATCCAGGCACGCTGTTTACTGCCCTGCTTTGACTACACGGCCGTCATTAAAAGGAAGTAACTACATCACAATTGCACTGTCCGGCCCGATTACTACGACTGTTTACTCATACACATTACGAAGTACATCCACACTCGCCGACTCAAGACTGACACTTTTCGGTTACAATCACAGGCGGCGATGTTGCGCGAGTTCGGCGCTACGGATCAGCTCGGGTGCGCTGAACAAGTGCAGTTGGAAACCAGGCGGTGGCCGAACAACTGCGAGATGCGGCCTATGGTTGTTGTTGACCCGTCGGGGGGGGGGGGGG
>TARA_B110000240_G_scaffold90803_1_pt1 | contig 10050 bp, 9 predicted proteins | sample TARA_B110000240 | Tara Oceans TARA_B110000240 (sample SAMEA4397611) | marine metagenome | biome: Polar Biome; feature: [DCM] deep chlorophyll maximum layer (ENVO:01000326); material: water (ENVO:00002006), including particulate matter (ENVO:01000060) such as... | depth 17 m | reverse complement strand
ACCGTACCAATTGTGCCATGACCACACATGGGTAAACAACCACTTGTTTCAATAAATAAAATTCCTATATCAAATTCATCACTACTTGGTTCATATAAAAAACTTCCGGACATAATATCATGACCTCTAGGTTCAAACATTAAACTGCGAAGTATCCAATTATATTCTGACATAAAATGCTCACGCTTATCAAGCATCGTTTTTCCTTCAAGTTTTGGTCCACCTGATTTAATCAACCGTATAGGGTTTCCACAAGTGTGAGCATCAATACATTCAAAAATATGCTTAGACATATTTATTCCTTTGTAAAATCCCCATTTAATAGTCTCCAAATGTTTAATGGATTATTATTTTTTAATTCATCCGGTAATTGACTATTAGGCCAAGATTGAAATGCCACGGGGCGAGTAAAACGTTTTATTGCCATTGTGCCAACTGATGTAAAACGTGAGTCTGAAGATGCAGGATATGGCCCACCATGTTGCATACTAGAACAAACTTCAACACCGGTTGGTACACCGTTATAGATTAGGCGACCTACTTTTTTTTCTAATTGATTAATTGAAAAGTTGAAACTTTGCATTTCATCCTCTGATCCAAAAATAGTTCCTGTTAACTGACCATCTATAATCGAAATAACTTTGTTTAATTCTTCTTTATTTTTACACTTTACTATTATACTGTAGGGACCAAAAATTTCTTCTGATAGCTTAGGATCATTAATAAATGATTTGCCAGAGATAGATACAAGAGTTGAGTTTGCAATATTTGATTCATTTTTTTCTTGAGATCTTGATTCCACTTTAACATCATGATTAGATAAAGAGACATCCACTTCTTTATAATATGTTTTGCAAATTTTTTGAGTTAGCATAACACTTGGTTCTATTTTTTCTAATTCATCAGATAAATCTTTAATAAATTTTTCTAGTAAATCATTCTCAAGAGTAATTAAAAGACCTGGCTTTGTACAAAATTGTCCTGATCCCATTGTAATAGAAGTTGATAGCATTTCTGCAGTTTTAAGGTTTAAAGCCGTTGGTAATAATAAAACTGGATTAACACTGCCCATTTCAGCGAAAAAAGGTATTGGCTCTTTCCTTTGATTCGCTAAATCAAATAAAATGCGACCTGCTAGTTGAGAACCTGTAAAGCCTGCTGCTTTAACCCCAGGATTATTAATAAGACTCTGACCCACTACTTTTCCAGATCCATGCAACAATGAAAATACACCATCTGGCATACCAGTTTCTTTTGCTGCTGTCATAATAGCTGAACCAATTAAAGCGCTAGTCCCAGGATGTGCACTATGAGCTTTAACTATGACAGGGTTCCCGCCTGCTAGAGCTGAGGCTGTATCTCCTCCAGCTGTAGAAAATGCTAATGGAAAGTTACTTGCAGCAAACACAACAACAGGGCCCATTGGAATAAGCATCTTTCTAATGTCTGGCTTTGGAATTGGATTACGCTTTATATCAGCAGTCTCAATTGAAGCTTCTAACCATGAACCTTCCGCTATAAGGTTTGCAAACATTCTTAATTGACCAACTGTTCTTCCTCTTTCTCCCATTATACGAGCCTTAGGGAGGCCAGATTCTTCGCAGCATCTATCAATTAAGACTTCGCCTATATTTTCTATTTCATCTGCTATAGCATTTAAAAAAAATGATTTTTGTTTACCTGATACTCTTCTGTAAGTATCAAAAGCTTCAGTTGCTTTTTCAACAGCTAAACTAACTTCTTCAAAAGTTGCATTACTAAAATTTCCAATAAGAGGCTTATTTGACTCTGGATTAAAACCTTGAGTAAATGAATCGCCTTCATTACTTAATAAAAACCCGATAATATTTTTTTCAATCATTTGAATTCCATTCTATATATTTGGCATTTTAGGTCGAGTCGCAAGCGCTTTATCAATAACATTCAGAACATAGGCTCTTTCTTCACCAATCAAAGGTAATCGTGGTGGACGTACATGCTCTGTTCCAATTCCAGTTGCTACTTCAGCTAGTTTAATATTTTGCACTAACTTGGGATGAATATCTAATTCAAGTAGAGGCATAAACCATCGATATATTTTAGTTGCCTCTGAGATTCTATTTTGTTTTACCAATTCATAAATGACCACAGTCTCTCTAGGAAAAGCATCCACTAATCCAGCCACCCAACCATCTGCACCAAGGACTAGTTCTTCCATAGCTAATGTATCTACACCACATAAAATCTTGATATCATTACCAAAAGCATTACGCATTCTTGTTACATTAGTTACATCTCTTGTAGATTCTTTAGTCGCTTGAATATTTTTAATTTTTAATAATTCTTCAAACATTGGAATAGTGATCTCAATTTTATAATCGTGAGGATTATTATAAGTCATAATTGGCAGGTCACATGAACTTGCTACAGATTTATAGAACTCGATTGTTTCTCTATCATCTGAAACATATCTCATTGGAGGTAACATCATTAAACCATCAGCACCTGACTCCTGAGAATTTTGTGCAGCTTTTACAGCTTCTGCCGTTGATTGTTCTGCAATGTTCATCAGAACAGGAATTCTTCCATCTACATGTTTTGATATTTCTTTTAACAAAAATATTTTTTCATCTTGAGTAAGTGTACTTGCTTCTCCTAAACTACCTGCAATAACACAACCATGAATGCCTGAATTAATTTGTGCCTCAACATTTTTAATACATGAGGCTATATCAACTTTAAAATCATCAGTGAATTTTGTTGTTAAGGCTGGGTAAATACCTGTCCATTGTGGTTTCATATGTAATTCTTTCTTTAACTAGTCGAGAATAATTGAATTATTAGTTGTGATATTAATAATATTTCTATGAAAAATGCTGTTAAATCGAATAAGGTATCAAACCTAAATTAAGTTTATGAAGACTAGTCTATTATTCTTAATCATCAGCAGTATACCAATGATCGATATATTAATATCCTTTAAAACAAATCAGTATGCAAAAACACTGCCAAAAACAAAAATAGGTAGGAGTCTTTTCGCTTTGATTTCTACAGCAGTATGGATCACGGCTTTAATTTTTACAATATTAGATTATTTTTAATTATAACTATTTCTTGCTCTTTCAACCATTCAATGCATATCCTCTTAATGTAATTTGAAGGAGAAAATTATGAAATTACATTCATTGGTCACTTTTTTAATGGTTACATTCTCATTTTTACCTGCTCAGTTAGAGAAGGTAGAACTCAAACCAAATCCAACTAAAATGGTTGATTTTGGTGACCTTGCAGAAGGTCCATATCAAAAACTAGTTATCCGAAATACAATGGTTATTCCAGGCCATGGTGGCCCAGCCAACGGTCCATTTGATATTCTAGTTACTGGAAACGTCATTGCTAAAATACAACGTCACGACTCAAAAATGCCTGACAAAATGAAAGGTGATAGAATAATTGAGGGTGACAACTTATTTGTTATGCCTGGTATGTTAAATCTTCATTTACATTTAAGGAATGAGTCGCTACCCTTAGATTATATCTTTTATCTTCAATTAGCTACAGGTGTAACATCTATTGGACCTGCTGAGGAAGGTCGGGTTCAGAAAATATTGCAAGCTGAACGTGATAATGAAGTTATTTCACCGAGACTATTTCCACTTTATGGTTGGGGAAGTAAAACTGATTTCGATGAAGAATTTATAATGGATCCTTCCAATGCAGATAAAGTAGCAAAGAAAATGATTAAGAATGGTGTTAGGCAGGTTTACATAAATAATCTTTGTTGGAATCCAACAATTTTTGGTGCTGCTGCAAAAGCAATTGAGAAAGCGGGAGGTCTTACTGCAGTTCATATTCAACCCTCATCTACATCTCAAGTCAATGCGTTGGATGCAGCTCGATTAGGTGTTAGTATGATTGTTCACCATTATGGATATGCCGAATCAGCTTTAAATCGAGGAGTAATGAATTATCCGGTAGATTATAATATGTCTAATGAGAATATTCGTTTTAGAGAGGCAGCACAAGTTTGGATAGAAGCAGGTGAAAACCCAGAAACACGTCATCGTTTACTAAATGATATTGCTGATTCTTTAGTCCATTATGGTGTTACCATGCAACCAAATAGAGCCACTTATGAAGCAAATAGAGATATTATTCGAGCCCACGGATTACCTTGGCATGAGAAATACACTCACCAGGCATTATGGGAAATGCATTTACCTAATCCTAATATGCATGCATCATTCCAGTATAATTGGACATCACTTGATGAATATCGCTGGCATTATATGTATGACCTATGGGGTGATTTAATTTTTGAATTCAATAAACGTGGCGGTCGGGTTGCTTATGGTACTGATGATAATTATCAATGGTCAACCGGAGGTTTTGGAAATATTCGTGAACTTCAACTAGTCCTTGAATCAGGAATGCATCCATTAGAAGTCTTACAAAGTGCCACCTATAATAGTGCACAAACTATATTAGAGCCAAAACTTGGTATGATTCAAAAAGGGTACATAGCAGATATTTTAGTAGTAGATGGAAGTCCCGCGGAAAATTTCCGATATCTGTATCCTTTTGGTGCTATAAATATGAATAAAGAGACTGAAGAGATGTATCGTACGCAGGGAATTATTCATACAATTAAAGATGGTGTCGTTTATGAGAATAAGAATCTTATGCGAGAAGTTGAACGCATCGTTAAAGAATCTAAAAGAAATGCGGGACCTGATATTGTAACGGAACCATTTAAATAATTGGTTTAATTAATACATTATAACATAAAAACTGCCTCATTTAATATATTGAGGTAGTTTTATTTTGAGGAAAATATGAAAAATAAAATCTTATTACTGCTAATATTCATTCTGAACATAATAAATGCAGAAGTTACCTTTACAGCTGATGAATTAAAATCTAGACGAATGAAACTCGCAAAAGAACTTGAAACCAATGCAATTGCAATCTTTCAAGGAGCCCCTTCGGAAACAGGTTATGTAAAATTTCGTCAATACAATGAATTCTACTATCTTACAGGCATAGAAACGGCACATGCTTATGTATTGATTAAAGGAGGTACGGGTGAAACTTCATTGTACCTACCACATAAAAACCCTAGGCGTGAACGAAGTGAAGGGCCACTAATGTCTAGTGAAGACATTGATGAGGTCAAAGCAATGAATGGTGTTGATAATGTTTACCCTACTGAAATGATGAGTGAGCATCTTTGGAGAATGCGAATGCGATCAAAACCAATTGTTTACCTCTATCAATCGCCACCCGAGCGGCATGCAGAAAGTCGTGATCTCTTATTACGCTATGAAGGCGATATTCAAAATGACCCCTGGGATCATACTGAACCTAGATACAAAAATTTTAATAAAAATATTTCAAATCAAATGCTTGGATCAGAAATTAAGGATGTTACCCCAATACTTGATGGCTTAAGACTCATTAAGAGCCAAGCCGAGATTAATGTTATTAAAAAAGCAACAGTCCTCTCTTGCCTTGCATTAATGGAAGCTATGCGATCTACAAAACCAGGACTCTTTGAGTATGAGCTCGATGGAATGGCAAAGTATATCTATCATATTAATGGTGCACAAGGAGATGCTTATTACTCACTTATTGCTAATGGACCTAATGCATACATGCCTCACTATCATGAAAAAAAAGATAAATTAAAAGATGGTGATCTATTACTCATGGACTATTCACCAGACTTTAAATATTACATGAGTGACATAACTAGAATGATTCCAGTGAATGGTAAATTTAATAAAGAGCAATCCCAACTCTACGAATTCTATGTATCATGCTATAGAGCAATATTAGATAATATTAGGCCTTATGTAGAACCAGTTCAAGTTAGAAAAGATGCTGCCAAAAAAATGGAGACTATCTTATCAAATACTAAGTTTAATCAACCTCATCATCTTAAAGCTGCAGAAAATTTTGTTAAATCATATGTTCGCTCTTCAAAAAGAGAATTTGCTAGTCTTGGGCATGGAGTTGGAATGGCTACACATGATGTGGGCGATCACTCAAAAATGTTAATGCCCGGAATGGTTTTCACCATTGAGCCAGCCCTACGTGTTCCAGAAGAAAATATCTACATTCGTTTGGAGGATCTAATCGTCATTACTGAAACAGGTGCGGAAATAGTTTCTGATTTTGTTCCAATGGATATTAAAGGTATAGAAAAACTAATGCGTGAAAAAGGAATGCTAGATCGATACAAATCTTTAACTGAAAAAGATTATAAAAAATATCTAAAAAAATGAGTTCAAAGCCAAATTTGTCCTTTATAGTAAAGATTCTACCTGTTTTATTTTTAGGGTTATTAATCATTTATGGAATGGTTTTACGTCCAAAATTCTTTCAGCAACCAGTATTCCCACTTGAAATAGTATTTATGTTAGCAGCAGTTTTTGCTATTGGTCAAATGCTAATAATCGGTTTTAAATGGGAAACTATCCAAAAATCAATTATTTTAAAACTATCTCGCGGTTTCCCTGCAATTTTAATACTTTTTTCAATAGGTGTAATTATTGGTTCTTGGATGGTAAGTGGAACAATACCCATGCTAATTTATTATGGAATAAATTTGATTGATCCAAATTATATCTATTTATTAGCATTCTTAATTCCGATAGTCTTCTCAATGCTAACCGGTACTTCATGGGGTTCAATTGGTACAATTGGTGTAGTCATTATTGGTGTTTCATCTGTTATAGATGCTAACCTAGGTATTACAGCAGGAGCTATTGTTGGAGGTGCATTCTTTGGTGACAAGCTATCTCCATTATCAGATACGACCAACCTTGCTGCGATGGCAACAGAAGTTGATCTTTATGACCATATTCAATCAATGATGGTAACAACTTTTCCATCTGCTTTACTTGCGGCTTTCATTTATTTTTTCCTTGGTTTTATTTATCCACCCGTTGGTACTTCAATAAATTCACCTGAAGTTAATAGAACGCTAAATTTTATTTCTTCGATGTTCAATTTTAATATTTGGCTTTTAATTCCACCAATAATTGTTCTTATCGGTTCGATCAGAAAAATGGCCACACTACCCACTCTTATTACTTCATCTATGTCAGCAGTATTTATTGCCCTAATTTTTCAACCTTATTCATCCGCAAACATAATGTCATCAATTCATAAAGGATTTAGTACAGATATGGCATATTGGATTAAGTCCTCACCAGAAAATATAAATACATTATTTTCACGAGGTGGTCTCTATGAATTGAATGAGGCTATTATATTTTCAATTATGGTTTTTATTTTTATTGGCACTATCGATTTAATTGATTCAATGCCTTCTATTGTTAATAGAGTCTTTCGCTTAGTAAAAACAAAAGCTGGCTTAATTATTTCATCTCTCTTCACAACTGGTTTTACAAATTCTATCACTTCAAACCAATCTGCCACTAGCTTTATTATTGGAGATGCTTTTAGAAGGCGTTATGATAAATATAGCATACCAAGAAAAGTTTTATCACGTTCAATTGAAGATTATGGTACCATGTTCGAAAGTTTAATCCCTTGGCATGCAACTACCATTTTTCTAACAACAACATTGGGTGTTGCTTATAGTGATTACTGGCATTGGCAATTTTTATCACTAATAAATTTAATTTTAGCACCATCACTTGCAATTTTAGGTAAGGGATGTTTTTACAAAAAAGCTAGATAAGCTCTTCCAAAGAATTAATCAAATGATCTATATCTGCTTCAGAATTATAACCCTGAACTGAAATACGAAATGCCGTATTATCTTTATGACTCATTACTGGAATTTCTATTTGATAATCATTATATAAAGTTTTTTTAAATGATGCCGTATCTTCTATTGGAAAGAGAATAGTGGCCATATGACCTAGCCAACTATCAGGGCAAATTTTAGGTAGTTTAGTAATATCAGTAATACGGTTCCTTGCTTCAATAACCATATCAAAACATCTTGAACGTACTGTCTTCCAATCATATTCATTTTGAAATTGAATAGCTTCTGGCACAGTAAAAAATGCGCTCATATCAGTTGTCCCTTGCCATTGAAAAACATTGATGAACCTGCTTGGACTATGCAATTGAATTGAAGACTTAAATTTTTCATATTCTTCTCCCCAACCCCAGCTCTTAACCATCGGTTGAATACCTTCTTGATATTCTTTTTTAACATAAAGAAAAGAAATACCTTTAGGGCAACATAACCATTTATGCAATGCTCCCGTATAATAATCAGGATCTAATTCTTTAATATCTAGCGGAATATGTGCAGGAACATGCGCACCATCTATTATGGTCTTAATACCTCTTTTTTTAGCTTCAATTACAATATCAGGTATAGGTAAAATCATTCCCGTTGAACTTGTTATTTGGCTAATAAAAATATATTTTGTTTGTTCATTTGCTGAAGACCAGAATTCATTTAGAAATTCTTCTTTATTTTCAATCGGTAACGTTATATCAGCCTGAATATATTTATAATCTTTTTGTTCAGAGTCATAAGTCCACATTCGATCACAAGATCCATATTCTAAATTTGTAGATAATACTTCATCTCCCGGATTAATTGAAATATTATGGATAACAGTTCCAACAGCATGTGTAGGATTTGAAACATAGATTAAATCATCTTTATCACAATTAATGTAGTCACTTAATGATTTACGCGATATTTCTAAAAGCCTATAAACATCTTCCTGCATAAATTTAACTGGATGCATTTCAAGTTCCATTTGATATTTCTGATAAGACTTAAATACAGGTTTAGGACATGCACCGTAAGAACCATGATTCAAAAATGTTATTTCGGGGTCTAAAAGGAACATGTTTTTTAATGCATCAGGTAAATTATTCATTTTCACTTTCATTTAATTTCTTTTCAAAATACACACTACTAAATAGGTATATCAACATATAAAAGACTTGTAAGAAAACAAAATTAAGCGAGTAATGAGACTCTTTACTATTTTTAGAATATTAATCTTTCTCTTCTATATCTTCAACTCTAATAAAATTTTTTAATGTCCATCCTTTTTGAAGTACTATTCGTTTTATACTTATTATTGAAATGATAATGAGAATAATCCAAAATATTTGAACAAAAGTAAAGTTCATAATTAAGACCTCTAATTAATATTAATCTCTAATTTAAAATCAATTTCTTTTTTTACCTTTTTTATTTGATCGATAAGTTTGGTCCATCTTTCATCAATTTGCATTTTAACTTTATACATAAATACAAGATGGTTCATGTATACCTTATCTGATTTAATTCGGTTGTAATCAGAATTCATATTTTTTAAGGTAGTCCATTCTTTTGCAGGTTTCATTGCATAATTTTGAATAAAGAATTCATCTTGCATGAAGATGGCTCTTTTATCTTCTACAATCAACCTCTCTATTTCAGCATATTTATTATCATAAAGATCAATTATTTTCTGAAGTAAATTAAAATCTGAAATTTTATATAGTCTACCTGTACTTTTTAACGCTTCATAATCTGAAAATTGAGGTTTAATTGTAACATAAGCTTGGGTTTGGTCTATATAGTTTGATAGTGAGTCAATATTAATATTCTCTATTTTTGTAATAATATGATTAATTTTTTTTACCATTTTATCATTTGTAATTAATTCTTTTTGAATATTTATAATATCTTGTCCCATAGCATTAGATAACCTGGAATAGGCAGCTTTCTCTTCTTGTAGGTCTTTATTATTTGTCGAGAAATCATCTATCCAAAGTGATCCAGAGATACCTAATAAAACTGCTAAAAATTCAATACCCCCTCTTGCTAAAATATTTTTCAAGTTATTGATTATTTTTAAGCTTATTTAATAAAAGTAAATTAACTTTTTCCATCTGTTTTAATGCTCTTTTTGATCTCCGGATATAAGCATTTTGAAAAGAAATATGATTTGTTACACTAGTATAAAATTTATGAGATTTTATTATTATCAAGTTTTGTTCTTTAATTGCTGGCTCGGATTCTTTTTTGCCATAAATAAGTTTTTCAATTTTACCCCAATTCTCATCAATCAATTCACC
>TARA_B110000240_G_scaffold186330_1_pt1 | contig 10056 bp, 10 predicted proteins | sample TARA_B110000240 | Tara Oceans TARA_B110000240 (sample SAMEA4397611) | marine metagenome | biome: Polar Biome; feature: [DCM] deep chlorophyll maximum layer (ENVO:01000326); material: water (ENVO:00002006), including particulate matter (ENVO:01000060) such as... | depth 17 m | reverse complement strand
CATACATCGTCCAATACACGCCCAACACGGGACTGACACTTTCTTTTATTTCTCGGCCAGCTCGCCGGCATGCCCGGGAAGTTCGACGCGGCGAAGGCCGATTCGCTCGGCGTCCCGCGCGGCGCGGCGAGGGGGCAGTTAGTTCGGGGACTTGACGTGACGTTGCCCGACGGAAGAATAATAAAATCAATCGACGTGGTGGCGCCCCCGCGGTGCGGGTTTCGGTTCTTCGTGATCGACCTGCCAACCGCGGCGCACCTCGCCGCGGTTTCTGATCCCAACTCCAACGCGTATAAACACCTACTCGGGGCGAAAGATATTTGGAACACGGAAACAGGCGACCTCGCCGTGGTGGTGCACCTGGCGCCAGGTGACGTGGCCAACTCAACGGAGTACACGGAATGGATGGAGACGTGCCCGGCGTTTATTTCTGAGACGGACGGGCGCGCGACGAAACCGAGGCACCTGATGGTGTACTCCATCGCGACCGGTGCCGTACCGGTTTTCCGCGCCGCCGCCGCTATCAACGCGCGGCTGCACTCAATCGACGAATTGATATTTCCCGACCCGAGAAACAGCACGCTTCTGGACGAAAACACGCAGAAGGCAATTCTTACCAACGCCCAGGCGGTGGAAACGCAGGCCAAGGAAAGCGAGGAAAGGAACGCAACCGGTGTCGGCGAAAAAACGCGACACGCCCCGGTAACGCTTCCCGGAAGCAACCTACTTAAGTACACCCTGGTGCCGTTGGAAAGGGCCGGTTTGGATTGGAGTTCGGTTCCCAAACCCCTAGTCGCGTCTCGGGTGAGGGACGAGCTTTCCACGTCGTTTGGCGTGACCGCGCGTACGGGTGGTGCGCCGGCGTCGGGTGGAGACGCGGCGAGTACGGCGAGTACTTTACCCAGCCGAGACGCGGTGGTCCGTACTTTACCTAGTGATACGGTGAGTACCTTACCCAGTGATACGGTAAGTACCTCGGTGGGTACCTCGGCAAGCGCGTTACCGAGCTTGTTGTCGTCCCTGAAGCCCGGGGATTTGGAACTCGCGTTTCTCGGCACCGGCTCGTCCATGCCCGCGAAGTACCGCAACGTTTCCGGGATTTTCCTGGACTCGACTTTGGCGTCGCGAAACGGCACGGTGGTGATGGACTGCGGCGAAGGGTCGTTCGGTCAGCTTTGCCGTTTATACGGCCTCGCCGGCGCCAAGACACGGCTGCGAAGACTGCGACTGGTGTGGATCTCGCACATACACGCGGACCACCACGTCGGGTTGCCCACCATTTTGGTGGAGCGCCGGGACGCGATTTTGGAGTGGCGCCGGCTGAACGGGAACGCTGATGCTAACGCTAATGGCAACGGTACCTCCGAAGGACACACCGAAAACGTCCCTCCTTTGTTAGTAATAGGCCCCGCCCCGCTGCGAAGGTTCCTGAACGCGTTCTCTCAGGTGCAGCCGCTGGATTTCGAGTTTGTGGACTGCAGGCAAACCACGGGCGAGAAGTGGGACGAGCGCTTTGACGGGGTCAAAGCGACAGAGGGAACCAGCGACGCCGACGATGGCGCTAATGCCAATGCTAATGCTTTACCCGACCGCTTCGCCCTCGACCCTCGAGTCGTGGAGGCTGCAACCGCGCTCGGTTTGAAACGCATCGTCTCCGTACCGGTGAATCACTGCGCGCAATCGTTTGCGCTGGCGCTTGAGTCAACGCCCCTCGTTCCGGGTGACGAAACAACGACCTGGAAGGTTGTGTATTCGGGCGATACGCGACCGTGCGCGTCGTTAACGGCGGCATCCAAAAACGCGACGGTGCTGATTCACGAAGCCACGTTCGAGGACGACCTCCACGAAGACGCGGTGAGGAAGCGACACAGCACCACGAGTGAGGCGATCCAGTGCGGCACGGACGCGGGGGTGTACCGGACGATCCTGACGCACTTTTCGCAGCGGTACCCGAAAGCGCCCGTGTTTGACGATGGGAATTTCGGGAGGACGGGTTTTGGGGAGGCTGAAAATGCGGATGAAAAAAAAGACGGTGACGCCGCCAAAAAAGATCCCGAAACGACAACCAGTCGCGTCGGCGTCGCGTTCGACCTGATGCGTGTGGATTTTACCTCCCTTCCCCGGTTACCCACGCTGAACCCGAAAATCCGACACCTGTTCCCCGATCCGGAACAGAAGTTTTCGGAAAACGGGGGGGAGGATGCGTCACGGGAGTTTTGACGAGGGCGATGGATTTTTTTCGAATCAGGTAGATGAGAGCAAGAATTTAGAGCCACCGCAAAGGTTGTATTGGTACGATGTAGTGTATTACCTTCGAGGTATCGAACCCACTGTTTCGGGGGCGCACCCATTCCATTACCTTCGAGGTATTAAACACACTACGTAACACACTACGTACGAACTAAGTTTCCCAAACACGTCCTCCAAGGTCACACCAGAAACGTCTGCGGTTTCTTTTTCACCACCACGTCTGACACGTCGATTTTGTCCAGCTTCGCCGCCATGACAAAGTCGTTTTGGTGCAGCCCGCCGACGGCCTTCGAGGTGAGTTCGAACCGCACGCCTTTTTGATTGGAAAAGAAAAGTGTCAGGATTTAGTGATGTGTATGAGCAAACAGTCAGAGAGTTGGGCTCTAGTCACGCGGAACAGTGCGTTTGTGACGTACGTAGCGCGCTCGACCAGGGGCGGTAAACATTGACCCGTAAATACCGGGCCGAACAGTGTTTGGATTTGATTTGGGAAAGCCGTACGCCATACGTACCCGGGCCTTCGATGAAACTGCGTAGCTGCTGTCCTTCGCTCTCCGCAACCGAGGTGAACCTGGTTACGACTTCCTGGGCTTTTTCCTTGGTTTCCGTTCGAAACTCGCGTCGCAGCACCAACGCGGCGTCGACTTTCCGGATTTTCCAATCGATGACTTGCTTTTGGTACACCAGCGCTTGCCGTTCTTCCAGCGGTTGATCCCCCGCCACCAGACCAACGCAACTCCTCAGATGCAACGACGTCCACTCCCCAACCCCCGCGGGTACCTGTAGCATGTGCTCCGTGTCTGCTTCACCAGTTGATTTGGCGTTGAAGTTTGATTCGAGCTCGCCCGCGGTCGCATCTCGTGCGCCGAAATCACCGCCAAGGCCGCCCAGATCTTCGTCCCGGCGTGTCGTGCCGGATGGGCCTTCGGTGGCTTTTGTGGAGGTGGTCGCGGTTCGTTTTTTGTGCGGGAACCGATTGGGAAGAACAGTCGCGACGCGCGACGCGGAGACCACGCGGGGGCGCGCGCCTGTGATTTTTAGGGTGGGAAAAGGGTAGGGGTAAAGAGTCAGGGTCCCGTACGGACGATGCGTGCGGTGAATGGCGGAACGGAGACGCGACCGTGGTCCTATCCAAAAGCACTTCGCGCGAATGAATGAATGATGGCCGTTCTCACAGGGTCACTTGGTGTGCAGTGCGTTTCCGGACGACGTACCGTCCACGGGCGCGACGCGCGCGCCGGTGGTTAGAACGGCGGAGAGAGCGAACATCTCGGCTCGGGTCCGCGTTTCGGGTGCGGCGGGGTGTGGGAAAAGCGAGGGAGCGGTCGGCGACAAAACGGCGGCTCGCCGGCCAAGCAAACTGACTTTTTATCGTCCAGTCATCGTCGGCGTTTCGGGGTGTCAAAACGCAAAAGTAGAAAAGTTTGCGCCTCCGAGACCCGGTCACACTCCCCCTGGCCTCCGCCGCGCGCATGCGTCCGCGTCACACGGTCGCGTGTTTCGCGCTCGCCTTCGCCGCGCTACTGTTTCCCGCGAAAGCTGACCCCCTCGCGTCGCTCCGCCCACCGACTCGAACTGACACGCCGCGCGTTGTCCCCGCCAGCTCTAAAGGTTTCGACGGCACGAGAAACTCGGTGGTTCCGACCACGGTGGGTCTTCCCGTGGTGGCCTCCGCGACGTCCACGACGACGTGGGAAGATAGCGCGCAACGCGACGACGCCATGGACGCCACCCTCGCAACGGACGTCTCAAGCGCCGTGGCGTTCGCGCGTACCACACACGACGACGTGTTTGACGACGACTCTAGGTACGCCAACGTTGTGCGTGAGGCGGTGGAGGCGCTGGAAACGCGGTTGCTTGATGACAGGTTCGAGAACCGAGGTGTGTTGAGTCCCGACCAGGTTCGCCGAGACGCGACGTTAAGGGAAGCACTTACTGACTTGCGGGATGAAATCGACCGCGCGCTTCCCCTCGGGGGTGGTGGGCACTTACCCCCGGAGGTTTATTACGAAATGATACCGGTAGGGGGTGCCATTTACGGCAGTGACGGGAAGCGAGGCGGCGGCCAAAAGAAAACACAAAAGAAAACCCAACCCGATATAAATTTCTTCGGCGACTACGACTCCTACGATGAATACTCACACAAAACCTCACAGAAAGAGCTTCCTTCCTCCGGTGATGCCTCCCGCGTCGCGTACGCGGACGTGGGCGTGATCGGCGGGTTCATGCAAAGCATGACGTACGCGTTTTCGGGAAAGAAATACGACTCCCCCACGTTGTTCGATGACTGGATGCGCTGCTCAACGTTGGCCATGCCGTGCTCGCCCAGCGAAACGTTTCGGCGGTGCACTTACGAACCCAAGAACACGGTAAGTTGTTTTTCAAGGCGCGGGGGGGCTTTATTTTTTCCGGTCAGCTCGAACTCGTCGAGGCCACTGTTTGCCCGTCAAGTACTTGCACGTACCAAACCAATCCACATTTCTTTTACTAATCCCCGTGACCACTCCCTGCGTCTTACTTTCACGAATCCCTGTTACTACTCCCGTCTTACGTTTACGACTCCCGTGTTACTTTCACCAATCCCGTCTTACCTTTCCTACTCCCGTCTCGTTACTTTCACTACTCCCCCGTACCTAAACACGCGCTACCAAAAACCAAAAACCAAAAAACCACAAACAAAACCGCTCGGATGTTTTTAAAAACAAAAAAGTGGTACCGCGAGCGCCGGTCGCGAATCAACGCGCCGCTTGATTGGCCGTACTGCGCTGATGACTTGGGGGAGGTTTATGAGTACTGCACTCAAAAGGAAAAAGACTCCGGGGTTTGCGACCCGCGAGTAGCGCGCAGCCGGGCCGTTTTCGAACGCGCGCGGGAGCTGGAGTACGAGCGACAGACAAGAGGACGCAGAGCAGGCGGGTTGTATTAAGGGGATGATGATGATGATGATGATGATGATGATGATGATGATGATGATGATGATACATTGGTGTTTTTTAATAGGCTTGCTTGGAGGTCGGCGAATTGGAGCTTTTTTTATACACAACCAGACGAAAGCCTGGTCTTCCGGGTCTTTGCGGCGCGGGTCGTCGCGTCTCTCTCGACTTGTCTTTTCACTAACATACAGAGTACAGAGTTTCCATTAGAGTACGAAGTACTGGTACATCTAATCGTTTTGGTACTGTCATGGACACCATATACCCATACAAAGTACATCTCGCCAAAGTTCAATTCCGCAGCAACGCGTCCACCCCCGACGTGGCGTCCCCCGCCACGACGCCCGCCGAAAACGCCGGGTTGGCGAGCGGGTTTGCGCTTTCGGCGGAAATTGCCAGCCCGCCGAACCCGTATGGGTAGTTAGTCTGCACCGCGTTGCCAGTAGTCTCGCCAGCAAAGCCGCCCGGCGGTTGCTGGTCGAAGGTCTCACCCGCCAAACGCCTTCGGCTCGCGTTTGACTGCGCCACGGTCCACATCCGGTCCTCGCCCGAACAAGGCGGTCGGTTTCGTATCCGTGGGTACTCCCGGAGCCAAATCCCCTGTAAATTGTTACACGAAAAAGGTCAGTCGGGACCGTGACGTGTATGAGTAAACAGTCGGCGGGATTCGGGCCGAACAGTCGGGCGTAGTCGGGCCTCCACAGTGCGTTTATGATGTATTGGTAACAGCCGCGAGCACGCCAGTAAGAGAAACCAGTAGTGCACTTCCTTTGGATGACAGTGGACGTCACCGAGGGGCGGTAAACGCCGCGTCCCCGGATTTGGGAAAGCCGTAAAGTCCGGCCGTACCTGGTACACCTGCTGCGGCCTCATTATTTTCACGTCCGGGTCGCTTAAACTCTCTCTCCAGTGCGCCAAGTACCCGGTGGCTCTTGGCACCGCGAACAACACGGTGAAGAACTCGGGGGGGAACCCCAGGGCTCGGTACACGAGGCCGCTGTAGAAGTCGACGTTGGGGTAGAGTTTTCTTTCCACGAAGTACGAATCGTTTCGCGCCGCGGATTCCAACGCCACGGCGACGTCAATCAGCGGGTCCTTCCCCACCAAAGAAAAAACCTCCTCCGCTATTTTTTGAATAACCCCCGCCCTCGGGTCGAAGTTCCGGTACACCCGGTGGCCGAACCCGAACATCTTTTCTTTTTTCTCCTTGACGCCTTTTAAAAAAACGGGGATGTTTTCCACGACGCCGATTCGCGAAAGCATCTTCAGCACCGCTGAGATTGTAAAAATAAATGTCAGTCTTGTATGGGCAATCAGGGAGGCGGAGCATGGTGATTGGGAAATACTTACCCTCGTTCGCGCCGCCGTGCAGGGGGCCGTACAGCGCGCCGACGGCGCCGGCCACGGCGCTGTACACGTCCACCCCCGAACTCGCTAGGTGCCGCGCCGCCGCGGTTGAGCAGTTCATCTCGTGCTCGGCGTGTAGGAGGAACATCGTATCCAGCGCTTTCGCTAACCGAGCGTTCGGCCGGTGGTGCCGGTCCAGACCCGCGTCCAGCATGTACAGGAAGTTTTCCGCGTACCCCAGGTGTTGATTCGGAGGCGCGGGAACGCGCCCGGTGTTCCGGTGGTACGCGTGCGCGGCGAGGGTGCTGCGAGTGTTGATGAAGAAAAGGGTCAGTCGCGTTACGAACGTTCGTAACTTTCGTGACTTGAATAGTCACGCAGGGGCATCAAACAGTGTTTGGATTTGGGAAAGCCCCGTATCACGCACGTCATCTTGCCTATTATTCGCACGATCTGCTTGTCCTGCACGTGGTGGTTGTTGTAAATGTCCGACCCCTTTTCCGTTTTGCCAGAAACGTGTCAATAGTGTTTGGTCAAACAGTCGTCCGGGATTTGGGAAATGCAACACGTACCTTCAGCGCGGGGTTCTGTTCCGGGTGGAACGTGGACAGGGCGTTTAGACCTGGTTTCCACAAAAAAAGGGTCAGTCGGCGAGTGTGGGTGTACTTCGTAATGTGTATGAGCAAACAGTCGTAGTAATCGGGCCGAAAAGTGCACTGAAAGTAATCGGGCCGAACAGTGCACCTATGTTGTGCGCAATCGGCAGAACAGTCTTGTGGTAGGCGTGTGAAAGGGCGTAGTAGTCGTGGGACAGCACGTCCGTCCGCGGCGGTAACCGTTCATTTTGGATTTGGAGTTGGGAAATACCCAATCCTTACCGGCCAAAATGACCCCCATGGGGTGCGCGTCGTGTGGCAGCGCTTCCAGGGCGGCGATTACCGGGACAGGCAGCGCGCTGTGTCGCATTATTGTTGTGCTCCACTCGCTGAGCTGCTTCTCGTTTGGCAGGTCGCCGTAGATTAAGGCGAAGCTCGTTTCCAAGTAGGCGCTCTTTTCCGCCAGTTCCTCAATCTTGTACCCTCGGTACCGCAGTATCCCCGCCTCCCCGTCGATGAAACTAATCCGGCTCTTACAAGGCGCGGTGTTCGTGTACCCCGGGTCGAACAGCTTCAGCCCGTTGCCGTCGCCAGCAGCGGTGATTTTTCCAAAAGCGTTCGCCCGGACGTACCCGCCGAGCTCAATCGGGATGTGGTACCTTTTGCCCGTCCGGTTGTCAATCACGGTCAACGACCCCGGGCCTCCCCCCGGTGAAGGGCGGGTTTGATCGTGGGAAGTGTCGTTTGAAAGGGCTTCAGTGGTGTGCGCGACAGTAGCACCCCGCACGTCGTCCAAACCCCCTCCCGGAACGATCTGCTCTTTGAGCGCGCGTACGCGGCGCGACGCGGGATCCTCGGGGGCCATTGTTAGATTGTTCCAAACACAAAGAAGACAGGCGCGAAAACCGAGGTGAATCTGGGGATTTTCGTGACGCGTCGCGGTGTTGGCAAACACGCGCGGGAGTTTCGGTGGGGTCACGGAACCGGAAACGGAAGCAACCGAGGTACGCAGCACGCGGGGTACGACACGCCACCGACCACCGAGACGCGGTGGGTGGACGAGGTACGCCCGTGGAGTGCCGAGGGATGGCCGCGGGAGGACGACTTGTGTTTTGGGGAACAAGTGAATCTGCAAAGATTGCTGAGTCAGAGCCGCAATTTGTGGACGCAGTTTTGGCGCAAAAAGCGGCGCCGGGACGCGTTGCGCAGATCCCGTCGTCGTGGTATTCACCCCGTGCGCGCGGTGCACGTACTTGTGACCGACCCGCGCACGCACGGAGGCTTGGGTGCGTGTACACCGCCGCTTTGGCACGTCGTGCGCGGCTGGTTGGTGTTACTTACCCTGCCTGGGGACGGACGGGCGAGGACAGATTTGGGAAACCGCGCGTTCGGGTTTGTCCCCGCGAGGGTGTTGTTACCCTCGTGCATGGGGGACGCCGCGTCTGGGTCGCGGACCCTGCGCGGCGTCCCCACTGGGTCAACGCGGACCGGAACCGCTAGTACCTCATCGTCCCGCCGCATGTCCTCCTCCAACCACGTCACCGCCGTTTCGACCGCCCTGGCGTTGAGGCTGGTGTTCGACACCAGTTCGAGTCGGTAAGTATTTCCCATTTACCACATTCCGCCGACTGATTGCCCATACAAGACTGACACTTATTTTTACAATCTCAGGGTGCTCTCTGGATACCGCCGGCGACTCAAGGCGGTGTCCACGTCGTTGACCAGACGCGGACACAACCGGCTGGGCGCGCTGGTGTGTGACAAGATTGTCACGCGGGGAGCGGTATGTGCGCTAGCCTTAACCGTTGCCGGCACGGTGTACGTCTCAAGGAACAAAACCCGGTGGCACCGAGAGCACGAGATGCGCAACCGAAGGGAGGTGTTGCGACTACAGCTGGACGAAGCCGCGTCGTACGAAGCGTTCGCGAAAATCGCGCGCCGCATGGAGCGCCTTGAGGAGCAGTTCAACGAAAACCCCGAGTTGTTTGGAAACCCGCTTTCGTGTCACCGGGTCACGAGGACGGCGTCGTGTGAACAGGACGAGTCGGACGGGGATGACGAGTTAATGACCAGTCAAAACGCGTTCGCGGCGCCGATCGCGAGTTTCGTTAACGCGGTTAAAAGTTTGAGCGACTATTTTTCCGCGCCTTCGAACGCGCGCGCGGAGGATTCGAAAAACGGCTCCGACGACGAAAGCGAAAGCGAAACCGAACGCGGATCCCGTTCTTTTCTGGCCTCCATCGTGCCAAGCAAGGTTCGCGCGATGGGCTTGAGGCGATCGGGGGGTTTTGTTCCGAAAACGACCGATCGGGAGTCGCGTGAGAAAACACCATCCGAAACGCCGGGTGCTAAAAAAAAGAAAAAGGCGACGAAAACGAAAAAGAAACCAACAAACCGCAAGTCCGACGTTTTCGACAAAGAGCTCATCGAAGAGCAGCTCCGTTTGTTGCGCCTGCGTCGCGCGAGCGGTGACGTGGAGGAAATGATGTTCGGTTTGCGTGCGGACATTTTGCGCAACATCGGGAACATCGGGAACCTGGGGCGGACGTTACACGAACAGCTGTGGGGCGTGCCGAAGTGCGTGCGGGAGTACATCGACGAAACGCGGGAACAGTTGAGGTTAATCGCGCGCGAGGGCGATTTGCCCGTCGCCGAGAAACTGGCGTTTCTTCAAGAAACCCGACACTGTTTCGGGCGGACGGCTTTGTTGCTTTCTGGAGGCGGGACGCTTGGTACGTTTCACGTCGGCGTCGCCAGGGCGCTTTCGGGCGCAGGGTGTTTGCCGCGGGTTTTAGTTGGTTCATCCGTCGGGTCCATCGTCGCGGCGATCGTCGCGAGCAGGTGCGTGTCGTGCCGCGCGGTTCCCAAATCAGGCGGCATGACGTTTCAAGCCCCGTTCGCGACGTCCACGGCCGTCATTAAAAGGAAGT
>TARA_B110000240_G_scaffold109519_1_pt1 | contig 10059 bp, 7 predicted proteins | sample TARA_B110000240 | Tara Oceans TARA_B110000240 (sample SAMEA4397611) | marine metagenome | biome: Polar Biome; feature: [DCM] deep chlorophyll maximum layer (ENVO:01000326); material: water (ENVO:00002006), including particulate matter (ENVO:01000060) such as... | depth 17 m | reverse complement strand
CCTGTGTGCATAGAACCCATTAAAATTCTATTTTTTAAGGTTGTAAAACCTAAATCTAAAGGTTCAAAAATGTGCTTGTATTTCATAATCTTTTCATTGATTTTATTATGCATGCATAATACTTTGCAAGATACATTTTTATTTATCCAATTAAAAAAAATTAAATTCTAAAACTATAAAATTTAAAATATTTACTACATTTTTCTCATAAACGAGCAGAATATCTTCTTTATTTTAAATCCTATAAATTTCGTAAATAGTGATAAAGACTATCTGTACTTTTACAAAAAAAACTGCGTAATGAAAAACTTTGAGGGACCGCAAAAAGATTTATTTTTTTTTCAATAAAATGATTTTTGTATATGAAAAATAAGTACATTTAATATTCAAATTAAGTTAAGCTGTTTATGTACAGTTGAGCATTATAAAAAATGTTTATAAGTTTGGTGTTTTGAATTTCTGGAAGTTAAATTCAAAACCTGCTTAAAGGATAAGTGGCCATGCGACTATCGCTTCTTTCTTTCGTCTCACTACTATGCTTTTCTAAATAGGAAGTTATGTCGTTTTTCTGAACCACTACCAAATACTTTTAAATTAAAGTCTCGATAAAAATCTGGACAAAGTTCTTTTTTCCATGGATATAAGATATCAATGTAAAACTATCTGTCATCTTATTGGATGATTGGTAATCGATTCCTAATAATTAATCTTAACATTTAAAACTAAAAATTATGAACGTTTTATCATTTATTTTGCCATCATCCTTGAGATTATTAATAATATCTATATCAAAAGTAGATGAAGTTTCTATGTGCACATAATTCTTTAAAACTTCATTTAAAACGTGTTTAAAATGAGAGCTTTTAGTACAGTACGCATAATGGTATTTCCCTTGATACTTCTGATTTTAATTGCAGCCTCAAACCAACTTTTCGCTCGATTAATCTTTTTAAAAATTTTAGGTAAATAGGTGAATTTTAATGGCGTGCCATATTGTTCAATTAGCTGAACCAACTAAATATCATGAAACAATAAGTTGCCATTTTTTACTTGAAACTCCTCTTGCGGAAAATCAAAAGTTTGTTCTATTAAATCTTTGTATTTCGTATTCATTTTATTTCAATAAGAATTGTAAACAAAAACCAAACAGCTATCTTATAGCTAGGTTTGGATTGCATAAATTGAAATTATTACTAAACGCGTAGTTCCTGGAAAACACCACTTAGTCTGAAGTTTTGTACAGTATTTAAAAGTAGTAAAGTGGAAGAAAACATAATTTTTCTGTTACATTTCTAAAATGCTTTACTACTTTTAGTCTTCCTTAAAAAGTAGTAATCAGAATAAGATAGATTAGACATTTAACTTACCAGAAACTATCTAAAAGTACTTTTTTTTTTACATAGAACACTCTAAATTAATTAAAGTCATTCCTTTTATTTCATGGGAATATCAATCACTAATAGTTTGCTCTGTGTACTTGCCTTAATTGAAACTTTGGCTGTTTCTAAAATACCTATTGCATCTCTTTTTTCTAAATTTTCATCAGCTACAGAAACTGCTCCATCAATCAAGAAAAAATAGGCTCCATTTTTTAAATTATATTCAGTCTCAAAATTTTCATCTAAATCAATCATCAAAATATACCCCTGTTGATGCATCGATAAAGATCCTTTTACTTGTTTATCTTTGGGTGAAACCAACGTTTGAAACTGATTTTTTCTTCCCACTTTGTCAAACATTTTTTGATTGTAATACGGAGTTACATTTTCAACTTCAGGGATAATCCAAAGTTGTAAAAAATTTACAGCATCTGTTTTACTGTCGTTAAATTCTGAATGCGTTAAACCTGTTCCTGAACTCATTACCTGAACTTCACCAACATCAATAGAACGTTTATTTCCCATGTTATCTTTGTGGGAAAGTGCGCCTGAAATGGGAATAGAAATAATTTCCATATTTCTATGCGGGTGTTTACCAAATCCCATTTTTGGTTGCACAATATCATCATTTAAAACGCGTAACATTCCAAAATTCATTCTTTCTGAATCTTGATAATTGGCAAAACTGAATGTATGGTACGATTTTAACCAACCATGATTTGCTGTTCCTCTTGTTGCTGCTTTGTGTATTACTTTTTTCATTTTGATTTCATTTTATTTTTTTTGCGTTCTGGATTGCCGCATTTGTTGAAGCTCATTTTCTTTTTCAGAAAATAGCGACTGCCGAAAGCGAGACTTTAGTCTTAACGCCATCAGGATCAAGGAACTCCTAAATATTAATATAAATATCCCATTTTTCCTTGCTGATAATCTCGCATCGCTTCTAAAATTTCTGATTGCGTGTTCATCACATAAGGGCCGTATTGAGTTACTTTTTCTTTGATTGGTTCTCCTGAAAGTATCAGAATTGTACTTTTCTTTTTAGCTTCAAATCTAATTGTAGTACCGTCTTGATGAAACGTAATCATTTGATTATCTCCTTTATGAAGAACTTCAGAATTATTTACCAAAACCTCCCCTTCTAATAAATAAATTAATGATTGATGGCTTTCTGGTATTTCAATTTCCAATATGCCGCTTTCATCAGCATTTGCTGTAAAAACATTGACAGCTGTTTGGGTTTTTATCAATCCTTTTTCTGCGAATTGATTTCCAGCAATCACATTTAATTGTACTTTTTTATCGTGAGAAAAAATCTTCGGAATTTGTGCATCTTCCAAATGTTGATAATTTGGCGGCATCATTTTATCTTTTGCTGGTAAATTTAACCACAACTGAATACCCTCTAAATCGCCTCCTTTTTTCACAAACTCTTTGGTTGGACCTTCTGCATGAACAATTCCTCGTCCGGCAGTTGTCCACTGAACTCCACCAGCTTTTACTACCATGTCATTTCCCAAAGAATCTCTGTGCAATTGCTCGCCTTTAAATAATAGCGTAATTGGTTCAAAACCTCTATGTGGATGCGGACCTAAATCAAAAGCATTTGAAAATTCGCTAATTGCATAAGGTCCATAATGATGTAGTAATAAAAACGGATCTACATTTTCTATGCCTTCTGTCGGTATCGGTTGGCGCAATTTTATAGCTCCCATATTTACAAACGGACTTTGTACTTTATGCTGTATTGTTTTATATTTTTTCATGGTTTCTGACTATTTGTGTTCTCGATACAATCCAGATTAAAAATAGGAATCATCCGAACTCACATTTCGGTAGTATCTTTGATTTATTTATTTCCCAAGGAAAATATTTTAATAAATTTTTTTATCTAATTTTATCTAACAAATTACTTAATGTAATTGCCTCTTCGTCGGTAATTTTTTCCAAAAAAAACAAGTTTTTATTATCATCGATAGCAGATAATAAGGCTAACCCTACCTCATTAATTTTTACATAAACGACTCTTCTATCGTGCTCACAACGTTCTCTTTCAATTAGTTTTTTATCACATAACTTATCCATTAAACGGGTTGCATTTGGTGCTCTTTCTATCATTCTATCTTTAACAATTTGAACTTTTATTTTATCTTTTGCTCCTCGTAAAATTCTTAAGATATTGTATTGCTGTGGCGAAATTCCATAAGGTTTAAAAAAATCGTTTTCTCTACTGCTTAACCAGTTAGAGGTATATTTTATATTGATTAGCGCCTTTACTTTATGACTAGTAAATTTAGATGCTATGTCTTTAGAAATATCTCCCATCTTCAGTATTTAGTATTTAGTATTCAGTATTCAGTATTCAGTATTCAGTATTCAGTATTCAGTATGCGAAAAACAAAAAATTAATACTAGAAATATTATTTATCTAAATTATTTTCTCAAATTTCTTGGCTATTGGCTTTTGGCTTCTAGTTCCTGGTTCTTTTTCATATAAAACCTAATTCACTCTTTCCTACCTCTTGTCTATCAATACCCAAAAAAGTCAAAAAAGACTTATGCTCTCAACTTTAAGTCTTGCATAATTTTATTAAACTCCTCCGTTGTTGGGGTTAAATACACGTCATCATCAACAAATAACGTTGGATATTTTACAATGCCACCATACAACTCTTTACTATGTTCCCTTGCTGATGCATCTAGTGCAACATCTTTGTAAATATATGGCTCGTCTGTAGAATTTAAGAAATTTTTAAAAGCCACCGTATAAGCATGTCCTTTTCTACCGTATAAAATTATTTTCATTCGTATAATTTAAATTTACGGTACAAATATACATATAAATTATATTCCATGGGATATAATAACTTTGTGTATTATTTATAAACAGTAGCACCATATACCAAAATGATTCTTTTCTATCTTATTTATTCAATTTCATCGATATTTTTAATCTGAACACTTCGCTAAACTGCGATTAGTTCACCTGCTTGCACTTTACTGTTGGTACTAAATTGATTTTTCTAAAATTGAAACAGCTTTTTCTAGCGCAACTTTTAAAGGCTCATCTACAATAGTTCCATTTTTAAAGTTATCATAAAAACTTGATAAAGAAAAATCTGCGACGATATTTCCTCCCATATGCGGAAATCCGCTTTTAGCAACGGATAAAACGGACGCTCCACCTCTGCCTCCTGGGGAAGTTGCCATTAACAACATCGGAATGTTGTTCCATAATTTTGGTTCTATTCTAGAAGACCAATCATAGATATTCTTAAAAACTGCGGAAAAATTACCATTATGTTCTGCAAGTGACAAAATAATTCCGTCTGCACTATGAACCGTTTCTAAAAACTCGATTGCTTTTTTCGGTATTCCGTTTTCTGCTTCTTCATCTATACCATACATCGGTAACTCAAAATCATTTAAATCTAAAATTTCTATCTCAACACTTTTGAGCAAGCTAGATGCATAGACTGCTAGCTCTTTATTGATTGATTTTTTACTATTACTACCTGCAAATACTACTATTTTTTTCATACTTTTTATATAATTTTTGATTCTATGAGAGTTTCTTCTTTTACCATTTTTGCAACCGGGCATTTACCTGCAAATATCAGTAACCGCTTTTTTTGGTACTCGGTTACTTCTTTTTCAAAAGATATTTCCTCTGTTAAATACGTTGTATTATTTTTTTTAATTTGAGAAACGTTGACGGTAATTTTACCAACATCCCAACCTTTTCTTTCCGCATACATTCTTAAAGTCATAGACACACAACCGCCGATGGCAGTTAAGAAATATTCGACAGGTGTCGGACCTGTATCGCCTCCTCCAGAGGATAGAGGTTCGTCTATCACAACAAAATGATTTCTCATTTTTGCTTCTGCTACATATTTTTTTTCAAATAAGGTGACTTTAGATGTTGTATACATTATGCGTTTATTTTTTTCCATGTAAAGTAGGAAGAAAATAATAAAATAGTAGCCAGTAAAGCGCCTATTTGTTTTCCATCACCCCCCATATAATGCGCGAAAAAAGCGAGTATAAACGCAAAGAAAAAACCCGAATAAGTCCATTCTTTTAAAGATTTGTTACTTACAAACCAAAGCGTAATTAGACCTAATAGTTTTATAATTGCATAAGGATATATGAGATACGTTGGATATCCAAAATTAGTAAACGCCTCTTTTATAATCTCGTAGTTAAAAAAATATTGACTAACCCAGAAAAGCAGTAATAAAGTTAATAGCCCTGTAGTTGCGTAATAAATAATTTTAGTTTTTTTCATCTTGATTGATTTTTAAATTCAGGACAAACTTACAACTCTAAATATTAATTTCCAAGGAAAATAACCCCAAGGAATATTAATGTTTATTTATCCATTTTTATAGAATCTATTTTCAAAGTTTGTAATTTAATCATTTTTTTTGCAGTTTTATCGGTGTTAAAAAAAACCAATTTCTAATAGTTTTTAAATATATTTGACAAAAAAATCATAAACAGTAGTAAATGAAGAAATTATTCCCAATTTTAATCATTTTTTTTACATTAAATTTATTCTCTCAAAAAGAAGCTAATTTTTGGTATTTTGGTAATAATGCTGCTTTAGACTTCACTTCTGGAGATCCAGTTCCTGTTTCAGGGAGTCAGCTAAACACGACAGAAGGCTGTTCTTCTTTTTCAGACTCCGAAGGTAATTTACTGTTTTATATCGGTGCTCCAGCATGGGAAGATGAAAATCCAAATTCTAGAAACTTAACAATTTGGGACAAAAATAACCAAGCAATGCCTAATGGTACTAGCTTGTTAGGTGATGCCTCTAGCTCGCAAGCTGCTTTAACGATACCCGCTCCGGGAAAACCAAATATATTTTACATATTTACTGTTGGGTCTCAATCGTTCAATAATGCTGGGTTTTGGTACTACACGCTAGATATGACTAAAAATATTGGTTTAGGAGATATTGTAGATGGCCCTATTATTTTAGGTGACGCTTTAGATCATCCAAATTGGTCAGAAAAAGTAACTGCAGTAAAAGGAAATGAATGCAATACTTTTTGGGTAATTTCTGCGCATGCAGATAAGTTTTATGCGTATAAAGTTGATGAATTTGGGGTCGACATGACGAATCCTGTAATTAGCAGAATTAATGGCTATAATGCAACAGTTGGTTCAAGAGGTTATTTAAAAGTATCTCCTGATGGTACGAAATTAGTTTCTGCAAATATGAATTTAGGTACTTTTCTATTTGATTTTGATAATGATACAGGTGTTGTTACTAATTTTAATAATTCAACGTTTTTAAATCAATTAAATCTCGGAGGAAATGGATATGGAGTAGAGTTTTCATCCTCGAGCAATAGATTGTATGTCTCTACGGGTGGTTATAATCCTAATACAGAAATTTTATATCAATTCGATTTAACACAAACAACAATAAGCGATATCAACAACTCAATTTTTACGGTTCATAGGTATTTTAATACAAGAGGTGCTTTGCAGTTAGGGCCAAATGGTAAAATCTATTGGTCTTCTGATGGCAATGAAAATCTTTTTGGCACAAATAGGACTAATAGTATTAGTGTTATCAATAAACCAGAAGAATTAGGGGCAGCCTGTGATTATTCTCATCAATCTGTAAATGTTGGTAGTGGGCAAGTTACTGCTACTCAAGGATTACCTCCGTTTATCTCATCATTATTATTGCCTATTGAGATTATAGATTCTAGTACAGGTAACATCATTAACAATGAAGATTTAGAGTTTTGTGTTGGACAGGATAAAACGATTATTTTTGAGGATGTAGAGGGCGATAGCCCCTCTTTTGAATGGACTTTTAACAACGGAACAATAACAGAAGTCGTAAGTACTATTAAAGAATTGGTTTTAACTGATTTACAGAAAACAAATTCGGGCAAATATGCTCTTAAGATTGATTTAACTGATGACTGTGGAAATGTTACGCAATACAACGGAACTTTTAATGTAGAAGTTTTTGAAGCTGCAGTTGCCACCAAGCCGTCTGATGTTTTTTTCTGTGACACGGATAGAGATGGTTTTAATAATTTTGATTTGCAAGCAGAGAAAAGTGATGAAATTTTAAATAGTTTAGACCCTGCTTTGTTTGAAGTTTTGTATTTCTTAAACGATACAGACGCAAATTCTGGAAATAACGCATTGGTAAATCCCTATACAAACCCTACTGCTTTTAGTTCTCAAACCATACATGCTAGAGTGCAAAATAAAAACGCTACTAGCGCCTGTTTTGATGTTATAGACTTTATTTTATCGGTAACCGATTTACCAATTCCAACGCAACCAGCACCTTTAAGAATTTGCGATAATTTAGAAAGTTTAGATGACACCGATGGAATTGTAAGGACCTTTGTTTTAAGCAATAAAGACATTGAAATTTATGGTTCTTTAGACACAACACAATACAATATTAGTTATCATACCACACAGGCTGGGGCAGAAGTAAATGATGCAGCAACCGTAATTGATAAAAGTGTAGAGCACACGGTAACAAATACTCAAACGGTTTACATTAGAGTAGAAAACAAAGACAACATAGCTTGTTATGATGCGGATAAAACTTTAGAGCTCATTGTTGATGCTTTGCCTGCAGTAACACCTGAAGTATCTTTACTACAATGTGATGATGATTTAGACAGAATATCTACCATAAATCTTACAGAAGCTGAAATTAGTATCTCTGCAAATTATCTAAATGAAACCTTTGCCTATTTTGAAACTGAAGCTCATGCCATTGCAGGAACTCCAGAGGTTATTGACGAACTGAGGTATCCTGTAACTCAAATCAGTGAAGCTTGGGTAAGAACTATTTCTGCAGAAAATTGCTTTAGAATCTCTAAAATAAATTTAGAAGTGGAAGCCGCCGCTGATGTTGCTTACAATAAAGAATTCCCTGCTGAATGCGATGACTTCCGACAAACGGATGGCACAAATGGAACTGTAAATGATGATACAGATGGGATTACAAATTTCGATTTTAGTGATGCTGATACGGAGGTTCTTTCCTTCTTTCCTGCTGATTTGCAACCCGATTTAGAAATTTCGTATTTTGAAACTAGAGCCGATAGAATCGCTGTTGTAAATGCTATTTCTGATATTACTGAATATAGAAATATTGGCTATCCTTCTAATGTTACTAAGCAAACTATTTATTTTAAAATCACCAATAAGAACAATAATAATTGTTCTGGAACAGGCGAATTATATTTAAGAACAAATACAGTTCCTTTGGCAGAAACAGTCCCAGATTTAGAACTTTGTGATGATGCTATTGATGGTGATGGCGCCAATGGAATTATACAATCCTTTAATTTAGACTCGCAAACTACTACTATTTTAAATGGGCAAAATCCTGCTGATTTTTCCGTAACATACCATCTTTCTAAAGCTGATGCAAATGCTGGAGTTGATGCTCAAACATCACCTTTTCGAAATACAATTCGCGATTCGCAACCAATTTTTGTGAGAGTTACCAATAATACAACTGGCTGTTTTACAGATCATACTTCGTTTAATTTGGTTGTAAATTCCATTCCAATAGCCAATTTTGTGGACGATTTAGAAATTTGTGATGATAATTCTGATGGTTCGGCTAGAAACGGTTTTTCTCGAACCATTGATTTAGAGTCACAAACTGCTGGTATTTTAGGGACTCAAGATCCAGTCATAAAAATAACATATCACCGTTCTTACGTCGATGCGCAAGCAGGAAACAATCCATTAGTTTCTCCTTACACCAACATCACCCCAAACAGAGAAACTATTTTTGTACGTATTTTGAACACGGATACGCAATGTGCAAACGGATTTTCTAATTTTGATGTCATTGTAAATCCTGAACCAATTTTTGATGTACCCAGGAATTTATCATATTGTGATGATAATGACGACGACGACGATGCCAACGGAATTGTTCAAAACATAGATTTAGATAGTAAAATCCCTGAAGTACTAGGAACTACTCAAAATCCTGATGATTTTATTGTAACTTTTCATGCCCTACAAGCGGATGCTACCAGTGGAAATAACCCCATTGCCTCTCCGTATGAAAACACGAGTCCCACAGAAACCATGTTTGTTCGCATTCAAAATAAAAACACATCTTGTGTAAATGATGACGCTACTTTTGATGTCATCGTAAATTCATTACCAGATTTCACAGTAACAACGCCTCAAATTTTGTGCTTAATTGATGCACCCTTAAACATTGCTGTAGAAAATGCGCGTGCTATCTATTCTTATGAATGGAAAGACGAAGACGGTGCTGTTATTAGCACTGACGATAATCTTGATGTATTTACTGGAGGAAAATATATCGTTACCGCAACCACAACTAACGGAACCTTTTGTGAAAGAGAAGAAACCATCGTCATTACAGAATCTGACCCTGCAACTTTAGAGAATAGTTTTGTAACTATTATAGATGAAGGCAATAATATTGGTAGTGAAAATAATTTATCAATTTCTATTGATACCATCAATAATAATTTAGGAATTGGCGACTATCAATTTGCAATTTTAAATACCGATAATGGTGAAAGAACGCCTTTTATTGGTTTTCAAAACGAACCTCTTTTCGAAAATTTAGAAGGGGGAATTTATCAAATTATTGTAAACGATAAAAATGGCTGTGTACCCGATA
>TARA_B110000240_G_scaffold143944_1_pt1 | contig 10082 bp, 9 predicted proteins | sample TARA_B110000240 | Tara Oceans TARA_B110000240 (sample SAMEA4397611) | marine metagenome | biome: Polar Biome; feature: [DCM] deep chlorophyll maximum layer (ENVO:01000326); material: water (ENVO:00002006), including particulate matter (ENVO:01000060) such as... | depth 17 m | reverse complement strand
CATAGCGCTTGATGAATCAAGAATACGCATTACTATTTTTTCGCCCCAAAGCGTAGGCATAGTACTGACACGAAAATCGATACTTTTTCGCTCAGTAATTTTCAATTTAATTCGGCCATCTTGTGGTTTACGCTTTTCGGCAATATCAAGTCGCGACATTACTTTAATACGAGCAGAAAGCTTGGTTGCTAATGTATTAGGCGGGCTTGCCACTTCGTGCAAGATGCCATCAATACGAAAACGAATTCGGTACTTATGCTCGTAAGGTTCAAAGTGTAGATCCGATGCGCCTTTTTTTATCGCGTCCATTAAAATTTTATTAATGTACACAATAATTGGGGCATCGTCTTTGTCGTCATCTTGCGGTGCAGATTCTTTTTGGTTTTCTGTGTCTAGGTCGGCAAATTCTTTAAACTCATCATCGCTCAAATCTAGGCTGCCGGTTGCATCTAGCAATTGCTCAATTTTATTATCGAGCTGAATGTAATCAACGACGACTATTTCGCATGAAAGGCCGGTACTAAATTCAAAGTTTTCGAAGGCGCCGTAATCGGTTGGATCAGAGGCTGCCACATACACTTTTCGGCCTTTTTGTACCAACGGTAAAATATGGTGTTTGCGGATCAGTTTTTCTTTTACAAGATCGGCAGGAATAGACGCAGGGTCAAAGTCTTTTAAATCAAAATAGGGAACACGAAACAAATCAATACATTGCTCTGCTAACTCTTTACTGTCTATCTTTCCGCATTTAGAAATCAGTTCAGCGGTTGAGGCAAACTCTTGCTGCTTTGCTTTTACCGTATCGGCATCAATACGCCCAAGCGTAAGAAACTTTCTTAATAACGGTGAGTTAATATTCATTGCGCACCTTTTTAATCCTTCAGAGAGAGTAATTTATCAGAAAAAAGAAGGGGATTACATTACTCTTCACAATCTAGGCTAAATTTATTAATTAATATAGGAGATTAGTTTGTTTTGACTCGGTTTTACAATTTAAGTTGCTTGCATTTGTGCCATGTGTAGATAACGTTTATGCAGCGTTAATAAGTCGTGGTTAACGTCGTTAAGTGCACGGTCGTTATTTAAAATATCATCTGCTTTTTTTTGTTTGTCTTCGCGTGACATTTGCGCTGCAATAATCGCTTTTACTTGCTCAACACTTACGTTATCACGCGAAGCTGTGCGCTCTATTTGTACATTTTGAGGTATATCAATAAGTAGTGTTCGATTACACAATTTATCTAGCCCGTTTTCAAACAAAAGTGGTGCTACAAGTACTACATATGGACTTTTTGCAGCAGTAAGGTCGTTATGTATTTTGTTTCTAATGAGTGGATGCAATAAATTATTTAGCCACTCTTTGTCGGCACTATTAGTAAAAATACGTTCACGTAAAGCGCTTCTGTTTAGTGTGCCATCGCGCAATAAAATACTTTGTCCAAATTTGCTTACAATGGCATTTAAACCATCGCTTTTAGGCTTTACGACTTGGCGCGCAATAATGTCGGCGTCAACTATTGCAATGCCAAGCTGCTCAAGCATATTACTTACAGCCGTTTTGCCACAGCCTATACCGCCTGTTAAGCCAAGAACCCAAGGTGATGTTTTATTTATGGTGTCACTCATTTTAGTCAGCACTCAAGTTAGTACCCAATTAAATTAAAATACGCGCTTTCTAAGTGGTTACCCCACAGTAACGTGATCCACCCGGCTATTGCTAAGTAAGGTCCAAATGGAATGGGCGTAGCCTTATCTTTACCTTGAATACTTAATAAAGCGATACCAATAATGGCGCCAACAACACTTGAAAGCAGTATTATAGTAAGTAACGATTGCCAGCCTAGCAGAGCACCAAATAGCGCTAAAAGTTTAAAGTCGCCATAGCCCATGCCTTCTTTGCCGGTTAGCAATTTAAATAACCAAAAAACACTCCATAAGCTTAAATAACCAAAGACTGACCCAATAATGGCATCACTTGGCGTAATTGTAATTCCGGCAACGGCAGCAATAAGTGCGAGCCAAACAAGCGGTAAAGTGAGCTGATCGGGTAGTAACATGTGGTCTATATCAATAAAGGTCAGTGCCACAAGTGCCCACGTGATCACTATGTATAATAATGCTTGTTCTGTCGCGCCAAAGGTATAAGCAACCACTAAGCTTAATAGAGCGGTAATGGCCTCAATAGCGGGGTATCGAATAGAGATTGGGTTACTACAACTTGCGCATTTACCTTTAAGTATTAACCAGCTAATGATAGGAATATTTTGCCAAGGCTTAATGGCCGTTTTGCATTTAGGGCAGGTAGAATTTGGTTTTACAAGATTAAAAGGCTCGCTGGTGTTTTTTGGTTTAGCTTGATTGGTATTGAGCTCATCATCTAATAATAGCCTACACTCGCTTTGCCACTCTCGCTGCATCATAAGCGGCAAACGGTAGATAACTACATTTAAAAAACTACCCACACATAAACTAACTAAGCCAACGGTGGTTAAATAAAACCACAGTTGGCTTTGCATTACTTCAATAATACTTTGCATATATACCCGAAAACTTGTCTAAAAAAAGTCTAAAAATTAAGTGAAATAATAATCACAAAGAGAAACTAAAGAGAGCAAATGAGAAGACTAAATCGCCAACCATAAAAGTAAGGTTCTCTTTAATTTCTGTAAAATTTTTTATTAATTAAATGACAGAACCTAATTGGAAAATAGGTAAGTACATGGCAACAATTAAGCCGCCTACGAGCACACCAAGTACCGCCATAATAATTGGTTCTAACAGGCTTGAAAGGCCATCAACCGCATCATCAACCTCTTGCTCGTAAATAGTCGCTACTTTTGCCAGCATACCATCTAACGAGCCAGACTCTTCACCAATGGCAACCATTTGAATTACCATATCAGGGAATATTTTAGAATTTCGCATGGCCCAGTTCATTTGGTTACCTGAGCTTACCTCAGCTTTTATATCTAAAATGGCATAACGATACACTGCGTTACCAGAGGCACCTGCAGCAGAGTCAAGCGCATCAACAAGTGGTACACCGGCTGCAAAAGTGGTGGAAAGTGTTCTAGCATAGCGTGCAACAGCTGCTTTATTTAAAATCATGCCAATGACAGGGAGCTTTAAAATGGCTCTATCGGTTGCATCTCTGAGTTTTAAGCTTCTGAGTTTGGCTTCTTTAAATGCATAACCAAAGCCAACAATTGCAATTAAAATCATCCACCAATACGCTTGCATAAACTCAGATATCCCGATTACAAATAAAGTAAATGCTGGGAGCTCAGCGCCAAAGCCTGAGAATATATCCTGAAATTGTGGCACTACGAAGATTAGCAAAATAGAAGTTACAATACCTGCTATCACTAATACAGATATTGGGTAAAACATTGCTTTTTTTATTTTTGATTTAAGCGCTTCAGATTTTTCTTTGTACAATGCAACACGATCAAATATTTTATCAAGCGCACCTGATTGCTCGCCCGATGCGACTAAATCGCAATATAAGTCATCAAAATAACGAGGGTGTTTTCTTAGCGCTTGCGATAAAGGCTGACCTGCCTTTACTTCATCGCCAATGGTTTCCATTAGTTTACCAACGCTTTTGTTAGTAGAGCCCGAGCCTATCATTTCAATGGCTTGTATAAGAGGTACACCCGCCATAAGCATGGTGGCGATTTGGCGTGTTACTAGCGCTATATCTTTAGGGGTGATTTTTTGAACACTTTGAATGCCAAATAAAGGTTTTGGCTTACGCTTTACTTTTGAAGGTGTAATGCCTTGCTTTCTTAGCTGAGCTTTAACAAGTGCAATGCTATTCCCTGTAAGCTCTCCTTGAAGTTTTTTCCCTCGGGCACTTACACCGACCCACTGAAAAGTATCGAGGCCTTTATCTTGTTGTTTTTTTGCCATGAGATGATCCAGCTGAATTAATATTATTAAAGAATTCTTTATCTAGCATAACTTAAACGAATGATTCTTGGTAGAAATATACTGTTTATCAGGCACGTTGACCAATGGACCAAAACCTTGGCCCGTAAATATAGCCATTATCAGGATCGATATTATTATAAATTTCTATTGCTTTTTGTAAGTATAAAAACCAAGCGAGGATGAATACACACGCAAAAAATAACTTAGCGTATACATTTATAGGAATATGTTTGTACTTGTTTTTATTAAGCCTGCCAATAAGTAAGCCCCACATTATAAACAACAAGGTTTGAGAAACTGGCATCACATGTACACCAGAGAATAGTGAATACGTAATACCTATAGCAAAAGAGTAAAAAATACTTTCCGTAATTATATCTTTTTTATGATTTTTTAGATGTATTATAGATTTCCTAAATGTATTAAAAATTACGATTAAAATACAAATAAGGGCTACTCCTCCCCACTCATTTAAAACTTCTATCAATGAGTTGTGGGGGTGACTAAACGGTGCTGAACTCCCGAGAGACATTTCAAATACACCAGGGCCACTTCCAATCAAAAAATGTTTCCATGATAGGTTAGAAAGTGTATTTAACCATAAATCAATACGGCCTGAAGAGGATGTACGAAGTATATCCGCCCCACCTTTATTCAACGAATCTAAAATATAAAAAGCGATACAGCTAAGAGCAAGGCAAACTAGCCCGGTTAAAATTTGCTTTTTTAAGGTTGTTTTCAATATGAGAGCAAATACTGAAAAAATAAAAAAAGAGAGCAAGGCCCCTCGTGCTTGACCAATAAAAATTAGCAATAGGTTTAAAAATAAAACAATGAATACGATGCGTTGAATACTTTTAAATTTTAGCAGTAATATTAAAAAGGGAAGAATAAAAACCTGTACCTGATTAAAGAAGCGAATGTTAATAAAGCCAGAGTAGATTATATAGGGATTTAAATGTTGCTGTTCTGCTAGTGTAAAAATGATATTGAGTAGGCAAACCAAAACCAAACTTGTGTGTGCTATTAATAAGGTATAAATAATGAGCAATACAGATTTTTTATCATTTATAGTACTTACATAGAACATTGCCCCGAAAAGCAGGCTGATGTGAAATGTGTAAAGTAAACTGAAGCTTTTTTCCTGACTAGCTATAGATGACAAGAAACCGCTGAGAATAAAAGCTAGGAAAAACATTGCGCTTTTTTTATCAAATAAAACTGTGTATGTAGGTTTTTTGTGCTTCAATAAAACTGTAAGCAATAAAGCGCAAAGGCTGAGTAAGAAAACTATTTGGAATATACGTTGGTGATTATGGTAATCGTAAGAAGTTGTTGGAATTAATGGTGCTAAAGTGCTTAAGAAAAATAAACTAACTATAAGTAACTTTATTGAATTAGATTTAGCCATAGGTTTATTATGATTATTAAAAAAGCGCCACTCAGGCGCTTTTATCTAGTCATAAATCAATTAAGAATGAGGACAGCTTTTTGGAGCTAGCTCTTTAGCGTCACCAGTTAAGCCTGAAGTTGCACATGACCAAGTACCAGCGGCGCTTCTAGTCCATGTCAAAACTGCCGTTGAAACTTGTGTTGGAGCATTATCGATAGTACATACAATGCTCGTAGCTGTTGTTGTTATTGCACAATTTTCTGTTGCCGCAGATAGGCCAATATCAGCAACTGCTGGAGCGCCAGCTTCACCGTTATTCTTTTCTATTTCAAAGCCAGTACGTCCAGCTGAAATTTCTGCTAGGCCAGCTGTCAGTTTTGAAGTAGCCTGATAGCTAGAATATGCAGGCAGTGCTACCGCAGCAAGAATACCGATGATTGCTACTACAATCATTAATTCAATTAGGGTGAAACCCTGTTGTTTTTGAGTCATTGTTTTCATGTTTCCTCTCCTAAAGGATAGATTGTGTAAGTTAAATCATTTAATTGGCATTGTGCCTAGCTTAATTTAACTGATTTACTTTACAGTTTTGCTTAAAATAAACTTTTACGCTATCCACATTTTGCTGCAGAGTTAGCGCTATATTTGCACTTTAGCTTTAGGGTATGAAACACAAAAGCTAGGTGTGAATTCATTATATTTTGTACATCACTTGCTATTTATTAGCTGGTTGAAAATAAGTGCTAACAGCAGCTAATAGAAAGTGTAGTCATAAGTAACTTGGATTGCTTGTTAGGATGAGCTTAAAAACAAGTATCTAGTTATTTATGACGAGCTTTTATAATAAAACAATACAAGTGTATCATTTTATTTTAGTTGTTAGCACGCTACTTTTCCTAAAAAAGCTAATTAATTTAACAAATTGTTACAATTAGTTATTTTTAACTATTAAATTACTTTTGTTTTAACTTGTCAACGCTTTAGCATTTATTAAATGTAGAACTAAATTATTACTTTGGCCATACATCATTCAAAACGCATCGACAAATCGATTGATTGTAAGTTTTTTGTTAATGCGCCACTAGATATAAAGTCAACTCCGGCTTGAGAATACGTTTTGAGTGTTTCTAGCGTCATGTTGCCTGATACTTCTAATTTAGCGCGCTTGTTAGTTAAAATAACGGCTTGCTTAATTTGTTCAACGCTAAAGTTATCAAGCATGATTATATCGGCGCCTGCGTCTATGGCTTGCTTTAGCTCTTGCTGCGATTCAACTTCAACTTCAACCGGTTTGCTTGGGTGGTTTAGTTTTGCCTGAGCAACGGCTTTTTCAATACCTCCGCAGGCTGCTATGTGGTTTTCTTTTATTAAAAACGCATCAAACAACCCAATGCGATGGTTTGCTCCGCCGCCGCATTTTACTGCATATTTTTGCAGCGCTCTGAGTCCTGGAATCGTTTTGCGGGTATCGAGTAATTGTGTAGTTGTACCACTAAGCTCTTTTACATAATGCGCTGTGGTTGTTGCTGTGCCAGAAAGCGTTTGTACAAAGTTAAGTGCGGTGCGCTCTGCGGTTAAAATTGCGCGGGCGGAGCCTTTTGCTGTAAATAAAGTACTGTTGGCAGTGACAAGGTCGCCATCGTTTACCAGTACTGATACCTGCACTGTTGGGTCTACTTGCTTGAACACTTCAATAATGATGTCTTTTCCACAAAATATGCAGTCTTCACGAGTTATAACTTTGGCACTTGCTTGCTCGTTTTGTGGGATAAGCTGAGCGGTAATATCCCCATCGGCTGCGGTTTGGTAGTTTAAGTCTTCGTCGAGCGCAAGGGTAACAAGTTGACTAAGTAAAGTGTGCGAAATAGACATGGCTAAAAGCTCATAAGCATTAATAAATTAAAGAAAATTTTACTATGTTTAAATAATGAATAGAAGCGCTTTTACTCATTAGAGCATAGCTGAGAGCTTTAATATTAAAATATAAGCAGCTTATAATTCCCTACCTACCTAGGTGAGGCTTGGTTACTATCATTATTTTTATAAATCCTTTAGCATCAAGGTTATGAATAGTTTGGTATAAATGTAATGGTAATTGATTTAAATGGAGTGTTATTAGCGGCGCAACAGCGCGCATGCACGCACTATGATGAGCGCCCAGAACACACAGATATTACCTTGTTGGTCATTCATAATATTTCATTACCAGCAGGGCAGTTTGGTACCCCCTTTGTGGATGATTTATTTATGGGGTGTATTGATTGCAATGCCCATACAAGTTTTAGTGATTTAAAAGGGCTGCGTGTATCAGCTCATTGCTTTATTAAACGCACTGGTGAGGTGATTCAATACGTGCCATTTAACAAGCGTGCTTGGCATGCCGGCGTATCTGAATATGAAGGACAAACTGCGTGCAATAATTACAGTATTGGTATTGAGCTTGAAGGCACCGATACAGCTGCTTATACTCGCGCTCAGTACGCCTCGTTATGTAATTTAAGTAAATTTATAATGCAGCGCTATCCCAAAATTACCTCTTCGCGTATTGTGGGGCACTGCGATATTGCACCCGGTCGCAAAACAGACCCCGGCAGTAGTTTTAACTGGCCATTATTTTTAAACATGCTTGAGCAACCAAGTTGAGAGAGTCATTATCATGATTTTAGTTTCTATTATTTTAGCGTTAATTTTAGAGCGTTTAGGGGCGCGAGCTAACTATTGGCAAATAAGCTATTACGCTAATGGCTATTTAAAACGCTCCAACCGCTTACTTGCCAGTAACGGTTTATTTAGTTCGGCAATTGGTTTTTTAATTTGGCTATTTTTACCTGTAGTAGCTATGGCGTGTATTTACAACTTGTCGGAATTTGTTTTGTGGGAGTTGGCCATTAATATTGCTGTTTTACTTGTTTGCTTTGGTTGTGCAAAGCAGCGCGCTTTATATAAAGCATATTTAAACGCACTTACACGCGATGATGGTACTGCGGCGTCTTTATATGCATTGCAAATGGGGCAAAAACGTACTGAAGATCAAAAAGGCGGTGAAACCTTTGGGCAAACACTTGCTTGGGTAAATTTTAGATTTTACTGTGCAGTTATATTTTGGTTTGTTGTTTTAGGTGCGCCGGGTGCTGTTTTATATGCCCTTGTACGTACCTTTGCCGATTTAGTGCGAGACAACCACAAAGTGATATTTGCTAAACATTTTAAGCTAATACATAAATTACTATTTTGGTTAGATTGGTTACCAGCACGTATAGCGAGTTTTGGCTACTTAGTAATTGGTAACTTTAATAAAGGAACGAGCTGCTGGTTACATTACGCGCTTGATTTTTCAAGCCCTAACCGAAAGGTCGTCACTTATACTGCGCTTGCAGCAGAGCAAGTAGAAAAGCGTTATTATGGTTGCACTTACGAGGCAACGTGTATGATTAAGTTAGTTAAGCGTAATGTACTATTTTATTTAGTTTTAATTGCATTACTTACTTTGTTTGGCGGTTTGTCTTAACACCTTATTTTTTGAAGCCAATTTAAAGGCAAAGCACTTATTTACGCTAAAGTGCTTTGGTTTTGGCTTCCTTGCCTATTTAAAACGCTTTAAACATAGCGATTAGATTCTTCCTTAAAATAGAGTTAAAACTCTAAATCTATCTGGTCAGACCATTTGAATGGCAATCTTACTAGCTTCTCAAAACTAAGCTATATTGTGTATTGTTTGATCTTCGTTAAAAATGCGTTACGCTAATATCCCCGTACAAGTAACCTGTAAATTGACAGCTATATGGGTTTTTGATAACGTATTGCAAATTCTTGGTATGACCAATTTACCTTTTGGGTAAATCTTATAACTTTAAGCTCCAGTTTTGGGGCTTGGTATTTATACAACGCGGACGTTGATTCATGTCTTTAAAGATTAAAGCAGCAAAACTATCTGATGTTATTTTACAGCAACTTGAGAATATGATTCTTGAGGGATCGTTAGCACCAGGAGAAAAGCTGCCTCCAGAGCGTGAACTAGCAAAACAGTTTGAAGTGTCTCGTCCTTCGCTGCGCGAGGCCATTCAAAAGTTAGAAGCAAAAGGGCTCGTTACGCGTCGTCAAGGCGGTGGTACGTTTGTAAAAAATCAGCTGGAAGAAGGGTTAACTGATCCGTTGTTTGAACTGATAAGTAAACACCCTGAGTCACAATTTGATTTGCTCGAATTTCGTCATGCTTTAGAAGGTATTGCTGCTTACTACGCAGCACTGCGAGGTACAAGTAACGATTTTACTAAAGTAAAACAAAGCTTTGATAAAATTGCGCTTTCGCATGATGACCTACAGCAAAAAGCAAAAGCAATTAATGCCTTTCATTTTAGTGTGGCTGAGGCCTCACATAATGTTGTGTTATTGCACTTGGTGAGAGGTATGCAGGCGCTGCTTGAGCAAAACGTATTGCAAAATTTAACGGTTTTATTAGAAAAACCTGATATTAGCAGTCAGTTAGCCGAGCACAGGCGTTTGTTAATGGATGCGGTTATTGACGGCAATCCAGAGCAAGCTCGTTTAGCAAGTAATGCGCATTTAGCGTTTATTGAAGAAGCATTACTTGAAGCGGGCAAAGAATATTCGCGAATTGAACGTAGTTTAAGACGCACAAAACAAAATTAAGCTAATACTCTATTACTTGAACACACTAACTTAAGTATCAGTTGTATTAAATTAACAACATTCGTATTTTAAACATAAGGAAACCTCCATATGTCTGAAGTCAATA
>TARA_B110000240_G_scaffold45925_1_pt1 | contig 10092 bp, 12 predicted proteins | sample TARA_B110000240 | Tara Oceans TARA_B110000240 (sample SAMEA4397611) | marine metagenome | biome: Polar Biome; feature: [DCM] deep chlorophyll maximum layer (ENVO:01000326); material: water (ENVO:00002006), including particulate matter (ENVO:01000060) such as... | depth 17 m | reverse complement strand
CCTTCAACTTCTTTGAGTCTTTTAACTTCATCATATAGTTTCTGTTGATATGGTGTGTAGTGAGAAGTTTTGGTGAGTTTTGAAGTATAAAAAGAAAGTGTAAATTTTAATATTATAGAGTTATATCTATGTATCTTAGTTGAAATCTGTTGAAAATCATCCTTTTTAACCCATTCCGCAACGGTTGAGTAGTTAAACCTTTTTTTAGATGTATTTTAATTGTTATCTGCCTCAATATAATGATGGTTAATTCGCTGAATATCAGCGGAAAATCAATTATCGATGCGTTATTAACAATATAAAAGTTAATGTTCAGAACGTTTAGATGGCTGATATTAAGAAAGTATTCACGTACTTGCGCTTTGAAATCTGAAACCTTAATATTTAGGATATGAAAAGACTAATGTTCACGCTGGCGATTTGTTCGCTGGTTTTCACAAGTGCTCAAGCACAAAAACAGTTGGGTGGGGAGCACAACGTAGAGGTAAACCTCGCGCCATTTGGCAATAGCCCTATTGACGGAACTACAATTAAGTACCGTAATTTCTTAGATGATAATGCGGCTTTCCGAGTATCACTAACCGTAGGATCATCTTCTGATACATACGCTTTCTACCAAGAAGGTGAGATGTTAGGTGACCCCGTTAGCCCACAGCTGAACTTAGAATCAGCTACAACAGTTTTCGGAATCGCTCCTGGTTACGAAATGCATTTTGACGGTACGGATAATCTTAGTCCTTACTTCGGTGTAGAGGCTTACTACATGATGGGTAGCCGTTCTGATAAGATGGAGTTTTGGGGGCCAAACGATCTTGATAACGTAGGTCAACCTGATGTTTACATCGTATGGGATCTTACAAATAAGCAGTCGTACAGCTCTATGGGTTTAAACCTTCTTTTCGGTGCTGACTACTACTTCTCTGACGCTATATATGTTGGATTTGAAGCTGGACTTGGCTTCGGAATGTCATCTTTCGGAAATCACGAAATTGGGACCACTGACTTAACTGCATTTAACATTCAGTTTAACGGTGCCTTTGATCCAACTACGGCTGGTGCAGATATTGCTGATAGTTTTGTAGGTGAACTTCCTTTTAACGTTGTTGAAGGAGAAATTTTCTATGATTACTACGACCAATTGTATGTTGCTCCTAACCATGTTTCTAATACAACAATTGGAAATGTGTTCAATGGCGCAATAAGAGTAGGTTTCCTATTCGACTAATATTATAATTATTTTTAATTATTGAAAGGCATCCCATTAGGGGTGCCTTTTTTTATTATCTTGTCATTATGGATTCATCTATGAAAGTGAGTTTTAGTTGGTCTGGTGTTCGCTATAAGGTTGAGCAAACTCAGCCTATAGACATTAGTATTCCTATTCGAGATCCAAAATTAGGTGAAGGACCTGCCGCCTGGTATGTGGGAAGACCTCGGTTTGAAGTTGTAGAGGGTGATGGTTTTGTGGGGAGCGTTGCTAGAGGGGGGGCTGTAAACTTTACGAATGTTTATTTCAATCCACATGGTCACGGTACACATACAGAATGTTTAGGACATATTACAAAGGAAGCTGAATCTGTTAATCGTATCCAATTGCCACTCCTGATTCCTTGTTTATTACATACAATCTCTCCAGCTAATATTCAGGGTGACTCGGTAATAACAATTGAACATTTACCAGGTGGTGGCTTTACAGACGAAAAGTTGCCGAAAGCGTTGATAATTCGCACACTCCCTAATGAATCTGATAAGACAAGCAAAGACTGGGCTAACACTAATCCCACATACCTTCATTCTGATTTTACTGACAAACTCGTTGAAAGAGGAGTTGAACACCTGATCGTCGATTTACCTTCTGTAGACAAAGAGATCGATGGGGGGACTTTGTTAAGTCACAGGGCCTTTTTTAGGGTGCCTGAAGCTCCTCGAACTGAGGCTACAATAACAGAGTTTGTTTTTATTCCAAATGAAGTAGAGGATGGCCTATATGCCCTGAACTTACAACTTGCTCCTTTTGACCTTGACGCGTCCCCAAGCAGACCTGTTATATACCCACTTTCGGTAATTTAACTGTAAAGACAGCTCCTGAGCCTTCTTCTGATTGAACAGACACCTCGCCATTTGTTTGCTCTACAATACTCTTAACCATAGCTAAACCTAATCCCAGTCCGTGGGTTTTAGTTGTAAACCTTGGCTCAAATATTCTCTCCTGTTTTTCTTTTGATATCCCCAAGCCTTGGTCCGTTACTTTTACAATAGCGTATTTACTGTCATCTAAAATTTCGATTTTTACTAAGCTTTTAGAACCGGCATCGTAAAGTGAGTCTAGGGCATTTGCAATAAGATTGTTAAAGACTCTAATCAATCGGCTTGAGTCTCCTTCAACGAATAGATTGTTTGTTTTTACCTCAACTAAGACGTTTGAATCTCCATACAGTCCAGCGGCATTATTTACTGCTTCGATGACGTCAACTTTGTTTATTTCCGCATCTCTTACTACGGCTAGAAGCGCAAAATCTTCTGCGATAGAAGCTAAAACATCGATTTGAGAAATTGCTGTTGACGTGAATTTCGTGATCCTTTGAGGAAAATCTTCGGCTTTATCATTCCAGGCTCTCTCGAGTTGTTGAATCCCAAGCCTAAGCGGTGTTAGTGGGTTTTTTATCTCATGGGCTACCTGTTGAGCCATTTCTCTCCACGCACCCTCCCTTTCATCTTTAGCTCGTCTAATGAGGCTTTCTCTTAACTTCTCTAGCAGAGAATTATATTCTGAAACCAATGCGCCTATTTCATCTTTCCACTTATGCTCAACTGAGGGGCTGTCACTTAATGGATCAACTTTGGACATCTCCAACTTCAATAAAGCTAAAGGACGTACAATTGAACTCACAAGTAAATATGCAATAAACATCGCACCGAGAAAAAGAAAGAAATATACTGGAGCCAATCGGTCTAAAAAAGGACGGATTCCTCCCTGGTTAAGTGGCCGTGGTTTATATCGCGCATTTGCAATAAGTAAAGGGTTGTTCGATTTGTTTACTACCAACCAATATACTCGAGTTACCTCATTCAATCCATCTCTTTCATTAACCACGACTCTATCGCCCAGCAACATTAGTTTAGAAGTAATAGAATCAGTCAAGACTAATTCTGGTTGAATTCTTTCTTCGGTGAAAGTTGCTGAGGTAGTGATTAAAACACCATCCGGTCTATAAAGACTAAAGACCAAACCATGAACATCTGCCAATTCGCAAATGTGGTCTGTAAACAAAGTTGAAATGCTGTCCTTGGGTAAATCACCTCCGTGCCTGGATATTACATACTCTATACTTCTTCCTAGCGCAGCTTCTTTTCTTAAAAGTCTTTGGTCGTTATAGGCTATTTCTTGCTTTTTAGAATAGTCGTACGCTATGATCGCAGTAGATAATAGTGAGACGACGACGACGACAAGCATCCCCAGAAAAATTCTTAATCTTAAACCCATTTGGGCAAGCTAACATCTAAAACCAAGCCAAAAAAATAATCTGTGTGGAATTATCCCCCGAGAGCTTCAGAACCAGCTACAATCTCTAGGATTTCTGTAGTAATAGATGCCTGACGTGCTTTGTTATAAGAAATCTTTAATTCCTGTAATAAATCTCCGGCATTTTCTGTAGCTGAGTGCATCGCTGTCATCCGAGCACCGTGTTCTGCAGCGTTACTATCAAGAAGCGCTTTGTAAAGTTGAGTCTTTAATGCGCTTGGTAAAATGTTTTCAATTATTTCTGTGAGGTTAGGCTCAAAAATATAATCATTTGAAGAGATCGCTGTATCCTTAGATTCAGTGTTTGAGTCTAAAATCGGTAAGAAACATTCTGTCGTTGGAGTTTGAACACCCGCATTTCTAAACTGGCTGTAAGTGATTTGAACCGAATCCCATTTCTTTGAAATAAAGCCGTCCATGATTTGCTGAGCTATTTCTGATGCTGTTTCAAAATTAAGGTTGTCGAAAATACTTAGCGAAGCATCTCCAAATCCTTCAGCAAAAGTGTGTCCGTTTCTCGCTAAAACTTCAAAAGCTTTTTTACCCAAAGGAAGAACCACAACATTAGCGCCATTGCTCTTGTGCTCTAAAATTGCTGAATTCGCAAGCTTAATAGAGTTGTTGTTGAATGCCCCACAAAGACCTCTGTTGGATGTAATAACGACTACTAGGGCGGTTTGGACTTTCCTTTCTTGCGAGAAAACCCCTTCAGAAGAATCAAGTGAGCTACTAACGTTCGTTAGAATAGCTTGGATTTTTTGCGCATAAGGACGTATGCGAGTAATGGCATCCTGAGCTCGGCGAAGCTTCGCAGCAGAAACCATTTTCATCGCTGACGTAATTTGCATCGTGTTCTGTACGGAACCGATACGCTCTCTTACTTCTTTTAATCCTCCAGCCATAGTACTTCTAGATTATGAGTAACGGGCAGTCATTTCGGCTGCAGCAGATGCTAGTACACTCGTTTCCGCATCTGTATACTTGCCGTTTTTAAGCGCGAGTAAGGTGTCAGAATGCTTTACTTTTAAATACTCGAGGTATTCTTTTTCAAATTCTTTCACCTTATTTAAAGGCACATTCTTTAAAAGACCTTTGGTACCGCAATAAATCATTGCAACTTGCTCCTCAACAGGTAGTGGTGAGTTGAGGTCTTGTTTAAGAATCTCAACATTTCTAGCACCTTTATCAAGAATTGCCTTTGTCGCGTCGTCAAGATCTGAACCAAATTTTGAGAATGCTTCTAGTTCACGGTATTGGGCTTGATCAAGCTTCAGCGTTCCGCTTACCTTTTTCATTGACTTAATCTGTGCTGAACCACCTACTCTACTCACAGAAATACCAACGTTTATCGCTGGGCGAATACCCGCAAGAAACAGGTTAGACTCAAGGAAGATTTGACCATCTGTAATTGAGATAACATTCGTAGGAATGTATGCACTAACGTCACCCGCTTGTGTTTCAATAATTGGCAAGGCTGTTAAAGATCCACCTCCCTTTACAATTCCTTTAAGAGAATCCGGAAGATCATTCATTTCCTTTGCAATGGTATCCTCAGAGATAACCTTGGCAGCTCTTTCTAATAGACGAGAGTGTAGGTAAAATACATCACCTGGGTAAGCCTCACGTCCTGGAGGACGACGTAACAATAGACTCACCTCTCGATATGCAACAGCTTGTTTAGATAAATCATCATAAACAACCAATGCCGCTCTACCTGTATCTCTAAAGAATTCTCCAACAGCAGCACCCGTAAATGGCGCATAGAATTGAAGAGGGGCTGGGTCAGATGCTGTAGCAGCAACAATAACTGTATAAGCCATCGCGCCGGCATCTTCAAGCATTTTTACAGTACCCGCAATTGTTGATCCTTTTTGACCAATCGCTACGTAGATACAGAAAACGGGCTCTCCAGCGTCATAGAATTCTTTTTGGTTGATAATGGTGTCAATCGCAACAGTTGACTTACCAACTTGACGGTCACCAATGATTAACTCACGTTGGCCACGTCCAATTGGAATCATTGCATCGATCGCCTTAATTCCTGTTTGCAGAGGCTCAGCTACTGGCTGTCTATAAATTACACCTGGAGCCTTACGCTCGATAGGCATTTCATATAGGTCTCCAGTTATAGGTCCTTTACCGTCAATAGGTTCTCCAAGCGTGTTTATCACACGTCCAAGGAGGCCCTCGCCAGCTTTTATAGATGCAATTGTACCTGTTCTCTTCACCGAAGAACCTTCTTTTAGATCCTTTGAAGGCTCAAGTAAAACGGCCCCTACGTTATCTTCCTCTAGATTGAGGACGATACCACGTACGCCATTGTCGAACTCTATAAGTTCGCCTGATTGTACATTACTTAAACCGTAGATGCGGGCAATTCCGTCACCTACTTGAAGGACTGTACCTACTTCTTCTAGTTCAGCTGCAGATTTTACGCCTGCCAATTGTTCGCGAAGAATTGAAGATACTTCTGCTGGGTTGATATCAGCCATGATTGATTCGTTTAGGGCCTAAAGTTCAGGCTCATAATCGTGTTCCGTGAGTTTACGACGCAGCGTACTTAGCTGGCGCTTTATTGAAGCGTCGATTTGCTTATCATCCATCCGAAGGATAAATCCTCCCAACAGATCAGCATCGATCGTTTCTGTTAGTTCTACCTCTCCATCATGTAGTTTAGCTACTTCGGCTAAAATACTTAATTTTGAAGCTTCATCAAGTGGCGTAGCGGTTTTAACCTCTACAGCTTTGATGTTTTTTATTAGGCGTATTTGAGATAGAGCTTCTCCTACAATTGTAGGTAGAAGAGATTCTCTGCTTTTTGTAACCAAAATATTGATGAAACCAAAGGTTGGCTTACTTAAGGTGTCTTTAAAAATAGCCTTGAGTATTTCCTTCTTTTTATTCGGTTTTACAATAGGGCTAGTAAGCAACAGCTCGAATTCTCGGGAAGCATCAACCAATGAAGCAATCATGTGGAGCTCTGACTCTACAAGATCTAGTTCATTCCTTTCAGAAGCAAAACCAAGGAGTGCCTTGGCATATCTGGATGCTACGCGATTACTAGCCATTGTCTTATTTCAGAGTTGATTCTGCAATGAGTTTATCAACGAGCGTTTTTTGTTTGCCTGAGTCTGTTAGCTCTTCGCGAAGAAGGCGTTCAGCGATATCAATAGATAGCTTCGCAACTTCTGCTTTAAGTTCAGCAATAGCAGCTTTTCTTTCAACTTGAATTGCTTCTCGAGCGATCTCCACCTCTTTCGAAGCTTCCTCTTTTGCTTTTGCTTTTGCATCCGAGACGACCGTGCTGGCCAAGTCTCTGGATTCTTTAAGCATTGCGTCTCTCGCAGCTCTTGCCTCTTGTAACAAGCGGTCGTTGTCAGAATTTAGATTTGCCATTTCCTCGCGCGCTTTATCAGCAGAGCGAAGAGCTTCTCTAATGCTTTCTTCACGATCGTGGAGCGCCTTCAAAATTGGACCCCAAGCTAGTTTTCTTAAAATAAAGAGAACCAACAAAAAGGACAAAGTTGCCCAAAAGATTGTACCGAAAGCAGGTGTTAACAGCGTGCCCATTAGACTAGCCTAAGACTACAAGTAGACAAATGATGATTCCGAAAAGAGCAACACCCTCTACTAGAGCGGCCGCAAGAATCATGTTAGCACGAAGGTCGTCTGAAGACTCTGGCTGGCGAGCCATAGACTCCAGCGCGCCTTTACCGATTAATCCTACGCCGATTCCGGCGCCGATAGCAGCAGCTCCTGCTCCAAGTGCCGCGAGTCCGTGGCCAGTAGTAACTTCAAAAAGAATGCTTAACAATTCCATGATGGGTTGTTTTTAAGGTAATTATAATCAATGATGTGCCTCTTGCGTTGCGTCTGCAAAATAAATAGCCGCAAGAAGTGTGAAAACGTACGCTTGAAGGAAAGCTACAAGTAGCTCCAGAAAATACATGAAAATCATAAATAAGGTGGAGAAGATGCCCATGCCAAAGCCTGCTACAGCACCATAGTTTTGGTTAAAGATGAAAACCAAACTTACAAATGATAAAATAATAATGTGACCCGCTGTCATGTTCGCTGTTAAACGAATCATAAGTACCGTTGGCTTAAGGAACATTCCAAATACTTCAATTGGCACCACGAGTATCTTAACTAGGTTGGGTACTCCAGGTGGCCAAAACAAGTGGCCCCAGTAATTCTTGTTTCCGTTTACAGTCGTGATGAAGAATACCACAAAGGCCAATACAATTGTAACACCAACTGTTCCTGTGATATTAAAACCACCTATGAAAGGAATTAAGCCCAGGAGATTACTTGCAACGATAAAAAAGAAAGTGGTGAGGAGGAATGGGAGGAATTTATCCGCTTTAGATTTTCCGATAATCGGAACGGCTATATCATCTCTCACGAACAACACCAACGGCTCAAGAACATTTGTAAGCCCTTTAGGTGCTTGGCCTGGGTGTTTTGAATAGCTCCTTGCCATAGACCTCAAAGTGATCACCAAGAGAGCCATAATAAACATCATCCCGAAAACCGATTTAGTAATAGAGATGTCATAAAAGGATTCGCCTTTTGTTGAGCTAATTCCTGTCTCAGGGTTTTTAATATAAACTGTGCCCGTGTTTGGTCCCACAGCTGTTAATACTGCGTGTTCATCGTGAGAGCCGTCCTCTGAATGAAATTTTGAACTCATAAAAAGATCAAACCCTTTGCCCTCAACATAGAAAATCATTGGAAGGGGAGCGCTGAAACCACTGTGGTGATCACCAAAAAAGTGAATTTCATTCGCATCTGCAATGTGGGGAATAATAAAGTCTTTAGCTACAAATTCCTTGTGCTCACCATCATCTTGCGAGTTGTGACTGGTGTCTTGAACATCGTGATTTGAGTGATTGTTGTGGTTAACCTCTCCGTGTCCGTCTGTTTGAGCGGCAACAAAATTTAACCCTCCTAATAGTATAAGAGCGGTAAATACAAATTGCTTGGCGAACTCAGTTATCATGCGGGTAATCTGTTCAAAAAACGATGCAAAAGTACGCACTCCATGTGTCTAAATAATTCAATCGTGACGGTTTTATTTTAAATCTTTTTTATCTGCTGTTGGGTGGCTGATACAAATAGCACTGTGAAGGCAATAAATACTGCAAAAACTCCAAAGGAAAATTGTTTAGGAAAGGGGTATTTGGCTACCAAATAGCCTGTTATAATCACAAGTGTCAGAAGAATTTTTATTGCTGTTATCCCGGTTACTGCTGTTGTGAATTTTATAGCTGAGCCAGTTTGGGCTCGAGCTATCCACCTCCATGAAAAAACAGTAAGCAAAGCATATATTAAAATCACGCAATACCAGATCGGGGAAGAAGCCATGCCGTTGAAAAATGGGAGGGCATTGCTTAGTAGGGCTATCCCAACTGAAAGGGTGGCTGACTTAAGGTAAAAACTCATAATAATTACATCGATTTTATGTTTCTAAGAACTGACCACATTCCTATAGCCAGGCCTAAAAGAGCTCCTGCAGCTGTAATTAATGGCTTCTCTAACGCGAAATACTCATCTAATTTTCTGCCTCCAATCGCTCCCAAACCAATAGAGGCTGCAAGTGTTGTCCCAAGTCCGGCAAACCTCATTATTGTTTGCTTACCCTGTTTTTTAGGCCGTTGTTGGGTGTTATTCTGCCCCAACTGTGACTTCATCGATCAACAATGAACTTGACTCAGATGGCATTGTCGAGGCTTTTAATGATGCTAGCGCATCTGCTTTTGAAGCAGTCTTTTGAGGTTGCTTGTTCACTTGCTTGTTCACTTGCTTGCCCTCAGACACCCCCATGCGGAATGTGCCCAATGCTTTTGCTCCTGCTTCTACTGAAAGTTGACCATAGTATAAATCACCTTGCACGGTTGAAGAAGACTTCATTGACAACAGCTCGAGCACGGTAACATCTCCTTCTAGAGTTCCTTCAACATCGCAGCACTGGCAATTAACTGTGCCTGAAACTTTCCCCTTTAGGCCAACAACTAATCTTCCTTTGGTTATTAGGTTTCCTTTAAACTCACCGTCAATTCGAAGGTTGCTGTCGCTGTTGATTGTACCCTCGACAATTGTGCCTTCTACTATTCGGTTAATTCCGGTTTCCGAATTGTTATTTCCTGCTCCTGAAGAGCGCTTCAATGAACCTATCATTTTTATTGCTTAGATTTTGTCGAAAGATAGTGAGTCTCAAAGAAATCTCCATACCCTGTTATGTCCTTGTTTTTGAAAAGTTCTACATAGTTCTCGCTACTTATGATAAACATGTCGTATCCGCCAGTGTTTACATCAATTAGCATCTCTCTGTTTCCTGTGAAAACAGCAAAGTAATCCATCCCTTTGGTTTTATTTTCAAAAGATTTAACAAGAACTATCTCGTGAGTTCTACTTAATAAATTTCCTGTTATTCTTAGGTTACGTGATTCGAAGAAAGCTTTGTTAAAGTCCGATGATTTTGCTTTCACTTCATTTCCACTTGCGTTTTCGACAGGGATAATGATCGCAAAATAATGATCTTTGTTGCTGTTAAAAACAAATGCAGG
>TARA_B110000240_G_scaffold25031_1_pt1 | contig 10109 bp, 7 predicted proteins | sample TARA_B110000240 | Tara Oceans TARA_B110000240 (sample SAMEA4397611) | marine metagenome | biome: Polar Biome; feature: [DCM] deep chlorophyll maximum layer (ENVO:01000326); material: water (ENVO:00002006), including particulate matter (ENVO:01000060) such as... | depth 17 m | reverse complement strand
GGGTTTTCTAAAATTCTTACCGTTTGCTTGTCCGCATCAATCTCTGCCATGACGCCAATCGGGAATGAAACATTATACTTGTAATGTCCGATTGGAAAGTTGGCAATCACCGGGACACCCAAATTTGAAAAATATTGTTCCAATACTCCCATCATTGTAAAACTATTGTCATCATCCGGTGGTTCTTTGGCTCTTCGGGTAAATTTCCCTAAAATAACCCCCTTAAGATGATCAAATTTGCCAGCCATTCTTAATTGGGAGAAATATCGATCGATACGATAAGGTGCTTCGCCCACATCTTCTATAAAAAGAATTTTTCCTTTCGTTTCAATTTCATAAGGCGTACCCATGAGTGTATTGATCAAAGATAAATTTCCACCAATAAGTTCACCTTTTCCATTTCCGCCATGGAGCGTAATAACCGATTCACCCAATTCAAATAAATTTACATCAATGGTGTATCCATTTGGATTATTTTCTTCAATGGCTTGCCAGAAATAATAATCAGAAATTGGCGATAGATTTTCTTCACTCCCCAATCCATACATGGGGCTTGGTGTATGGAATGTTGTGAGACCGGTCATCTTATTGATGGCGAGATGCAAGCCGGTAATATCACTGAATCCTACCAAAACTTTTGGATTATTTTTTATAATATCATAATCCAGTTGATCTAAAATCCGGGTTGTACCATACCCGCCTGTTCCGGGGAAAATAGCTTTAATATTTTGATTTGTCCAGCCAGCCATAAGCTCTTCAACTCGTCTTTCATCGGTCCCCCCCAAATACCCATATGCCCGAAAAATATCATCTGCCTGAACAGTGACATATCCACGATCTTCTAATCGCTTTTTGGCTAATGCCATTCGATCTTGTTTTAAATATCCTGATGGGGCGATGAATAATATTGTATCCCCTGGAGATAACCGCTCTGGTTTATTTTGTGGTAATGTAAGCGATGATATTACAACTAGAGACAAAACAATTTTATTAAGGTGACTCATTTTTATTCGATGATGGAAAACTTTCGTTTTGTCTCTTTATAGGAGAATGAATCAAAGTGCCACCACTCTGTTGTGATAGTACTAAATCCAGCTTGGGTCATGGCATCTCTAAGGATAAGACGATTCTCCACCTGTTCTTGTGTTAAATCTCCAACTACTATCAAAGAATCTTCCAGTCTTGGAAATGCCAAATCACCAAAATAATCGTAATGGGTTCCCATATCCAACGGAGTTCCATTTTTATGGGCAACTGTAAGATCAACAGCAGCACCAAAATTATGGATAGATCCTGTTCTTGGATCAGCTACAAAATTGGTTCTTTCGGATTCGGGAACATCGCTTAATGTATTCCAAAGGATCCATTGGATTGAACGGGGTCGGAGACCATCATAAATTAGCAAACGAAGATCAGGATGGTTTTCTTTTAAAAATATATTAGCATTTACTAACATTTGGGCTGGGATTTTCCGCATATAACATGTTTCTAGTTCACCATATACATCGGTCTTCATAAAATTATCTATGGTGGAATATTTTAACTCAACAAGAAGAGTAGAATCCAATTCTTGAATATTAACCAAATCATGTTTCACGATGGTTTCTATTGAAACAATCGAATTCGTATCACTGCAGCCTAAAAAAAACAGGATAACCACGAAAATGATAATTTTATTCATTTTTAATTCCTTCGTGATACTTGGTATCTTAGTGGTTCTTACCGCTAACCAAAGAAGAACTGACAGATATAGACAGCACTAAAAACACCTACAACATCCGCAAATAATCCAGCGATAAGAGCATGGCGTGTTTTTCGAATACCTACTGAACCAAAATAAACTGCCAAAACATAAAATGTGGTTTCTGTAGATCCAAACATGGTGGCGCCAATTTTAGCAATTAGAGAATCTGGACCATGAACATTAATCAAATCAGTCAATAGGCCTAACGAACCACTTCCCGATAAAGGACGCATTAATGCTAAAGGAAAATTTTCTGCCGGAAAGCCGATTATTGATAAAACAGGAGAAAGGAAATTGAGCAATAAATCCAATGCCCCAGATGCTCGAAACATTCCAATGGCAACAAGAATTGCCACAAGATAGGGAATGATCCTTACGGCAATTGTGAAGCCGTCTTTCGCGCCTTCCACAAAAGATTCATACACTTTTACTTTTTTAAATACTAAACCATAAAAAGGAATTCCAACCAACAAAAAGGGAATTATGTATTTAGAGATTTCATTCACGCTGCTAACAAATGAATCAATCATTTTTCATCTCCTTTCACAAATGAAAATCGTTTCCTTTTCTCTAAAAATTTAACGGCAAAAATTGCTGCCAGGGTGGACATTCCGGTGGCAAAAATAGTGGTGATGAAAATTTGACTGGAATGGGTTCCCATAAGCGCCACCACAGCTGCTGGTAAAATAAGTTGAACACTAGATGTATTGATTGCCAGAAAAGTACACATGGCATTGGTGGCTGTTTCTTTGCTTGGATTCAATTCCTGGAGTTCTTCCATAGCTTTTAATCCGAGCGGAGTGGCGGCATTACCCAAACCTAGAATATTGGCTGCCATATTCAAGACAATAGACCCGATGGCAGGGTGATCATCCGGTACATCAGGGAAAAGACGAATGGTGATGGGACGCAGTCCTCTAGCAATGATGCGAATGAGCCCTGACTCTTCTGCGATTTTCATGATGCCTAACCACAGTGCCATAATGCCAATTAAGCCGATAGCGAGATTAACTGCAACTTTTGCCATATCGATAGCTGCTTCTGTTACCGCATCAATGTTACCAGTCAATGCACCAACCACCACGCCGATAAACATCATCCCAAACCAAATGTAATTCAGCATTTATTTTTCCTTATTTAACGGGAGATTCTAAAAAAGTTAAAGAGGGTGAATCAGAGTTTGCATCTAATTGCACCGGAATTGAAATGGGAAGTGTCGCTTGATATATTCCATGTCCGCAGGGGAAATTCGAAATGATGGGAATATCCAGATCGCCACATACATCCATGACTATTTCATTTGTAGATTTCCCAAATGGATCATCATAATCTTTCATGTCAACCAATTCACCTATAATGAGACCTTTAATATTTTTAAACATGCCCGCTTTTTTCATGTGTACCAACATACGGTCGAACGCGTATAAATATTCATCAATATCTTCAATAAATAGAATTGCACCATCTGTATTTAATTGATCCGGTGTACCCAATCGATTGATCAATAGGCACATATTCCCACCCCAAAGGGTACCCTTTGCTTTTCCGGATTTTAAAATGCATGTTGGTAATTCTGATGGCGATTGGATGGTAACAGATTCACTTCCAACCAGGATATTTTCCATGAGATCAAAATTATAATTCACCATTCTTTTTTTAAAGGAGGTGAGCATGGGACCATGAAAGGTAATAAGCCCTGTTTTTTGGGTAATGGATATGAGAAAAGCAGTTATATCGCTATAGCCCATGAATATTTTTGGGTTTTCCTGTATAAGATCATAATCCAAAAGAGGTAAAACACGATTGGCGCCGTACCCACCACGAGCACAAATAATGGCATCAATGTCCGGATTGGCAAACATGCCATTAATATCATTGGCTCTTTGTTCTGGCGTGCCTGCAAATGTATTGTCTTTCAAAAATACACTTTCGCCCAAAATCAGTTTATATCCTTTGTTTTCATAAACAGAAACAGCTGTTTTTAAGTCAGGCTCCTTTAACCATGATGATGGACTCACAATGCCAATGGTGGCATTGGGTTTTAGAGCAGATGGTTTAATCATGAACTAAAATCTCTAAAATATCGTCCTGTAATTTGCGATAATCTATCGATGAACCAATATAACCATTCATGAGTATTGAAAAAGCCAGCGGTCCAAATTGTGGTGAAAAGGCATAACCGGATAAACAACTGACCCCGGATAGGCCCCCTGTCTTTGCTCGAATTTTTGAACCAGTTGATTCCAACCTATTTTCTAGGGTTCCCTTAAATCCACCCATCGGAAGTACATATAAAAAGTCATCTTTGAATGGACTTGTATACATGTATGTGAGCAGTTGAATAAAGTGATCTGCGCTGGTGAGATTGTAACGGGAAACACCGGAAGCATCTGCAATTCGAATTGCTGATGTATCAATTCCGGCGGAATCTGCCAGAAATGTTTTTACTGTTTTTATACCATCATTCCAATTACCGGGATATTCTTTGGATATTCCCATAGTTTTGACTAATAACTCAGCGGTGAGGTTATCACTTAAATACATTAAGTTTTTTGCTGAGACTATTAGTGAGTCTGATTTATGGGTAGCTATTTCTTTATAATCTGATAAATCCTGATGTTTTAGCGATAACAGTTTAACTTTTGTTCCATGCTTTTTTAATAGTTCTTTAAAAATTGTTCCAGTAAATAATGTGGGATCATAAATATTCCTAAAAAGTGTATCTTTCTTTGTGGTATTAAGTATTTCACCTGTCACAGTAAAGTTGTTTTTATTCGAAACCCAGTCCCGATCGATTTTAATTTTTTTAAAGTCTAACGTATTATCTACTGTTATAGAATTATTTTCAAAAGTAATGTACGATGTCTTTGGGAAGTGATCTATTTTAGCAGATCTGCCAACATTGCCAGGTTCAATATAAAAATCTATACAATTATCATTCACTGATAGCGCACTAACGGGGGCTGCATACCACCAGGGACCCTCGTCCCACATCCAACCTTGCCCATAGTTTAAAGAATCTAGAAAAGTATCATCTACATAGAGTGTATCAACTTTTTTAACAGATATTGATACGAATTTTGCTAGAGAGTCAAGCTCGTCTATCTTCAAATCTGGGTCACTGCCACCTTTCAAAATTAAATTGCTTTTGTTTTTTAATACTCGGGTTTTGAACGTGTAATCATTACCAAGGTAGTGTAACGCAGCTGCACAGGTATATAGCTTATTTGTACTAGCGGGCATTAATAGTTTTTGGCTATTGTAGGCATATAGTGTTTTATTATCGCGAAGAGATACTATTTTTATACCCATGTTTAAATCAATTCCTGAGTATTCGATTATGTCATTAATTTTGTTTTTTAATTCTGGATTTCCTTCAAGATAGAGAAGTGATTTAGGAGGAGAACAAGACTGATACGCTATAAATATAGCAATGAGGAAATGTTTCTTTTTCAATGATCTTAGGGTGTTTGTCATTTCAAAGACATAATAAATTTATCAAGAATAGTGTGACCAAATCTGAACGATTTTTCCGCATTATCAACTGGAATATTGTGATCATTAACAAATGTCTGGGTAGCTTCAAGGTGAGTTTGGAAGCCCCATATGGGCTCTGTTTTACTTGCGATTGCATCTGCAAAAACCAAATCACTTTCTGCAATAACATCAAATCCAGGAGGAACTATTGTAACGCCATCCTGGTGGGAGTATAGCAGATGTCCCGACGTAGGTTGTCCCCACAGTGTGCTCTTTTTTAAGCGCACAACTCTTTCACCCTGTTTTTTTTCTCCTGACCACAAAGGAGCAACTTTACCACCATAGAGATGACCAATAAGCTGGTGACCATAGCATAGGCCAAGAATAGAAATTCCTTTTGAAGATGCATCTATCATTATTTCTGAAATATCTTGTTGCCATTTGTTGTCATCGTTTACGGATGCAGCGCTTCCCATAACAATAATACCCCTGACATTACTATTGTACATGCCAAGACTTGTAGCGCCATAGAGAGCAGGTAGGTGATATGTTACAGGGTATGGTGCTACGGATGCAATTCTATTAAACGATTCAATAGCTGGTTTTTCTACTGCTGGATCAATAACCATTAGATGTTTTATTTTTGTCATTTTAAGTCACTTATTAAACAATACAATTAGAATAAAAATTAGTATATTTTTTATATGCACACGTATATAATTTTATTAAATAAAATGGTGTATTTAAATTTTTGAATGACAATATGTATCAAGCTATAAACTTATACACAAAAACAACTATGTTTCTTATTGCATATAATTGGTGATGGCAAAGAGTTGAATAGAATTATTTTTCTACTGCTCATATATTTATTGGGCTGCAACAGCGTGCCTGATAATAATGAATCAAAGATTAAGGTGTCCCCAGAAGCAGAAAAACGTGTTCGTGAATTGATCAATCAGAATGTGGTAGCATCTGCTGAGATCTATAATGATCCGGGCACGAGTAGAACATCAGACAAAATTTTTGTTTACCTTGACTCATTGCAAACAGGTATTGATTTTAAAAACATTTGGAAGCCGGATCCTGTACACAAAGGGCAGCTAGGTAACTCTTTCATAGCTGCAGGTGTTGCAATTGGTGACTATGATAAAGACGGGTTGCAGGATGTTTTCCTCTCAAGGCAGCAAGATGGCGGAAAACTATATCGAAACCTTGGCGGGCTACGGTTCAATGATGTTACAGAGAAGGCTGGGATAATCTCTAGTGGAATGTGGAGCACAGGTGTCTCTTTTATTGATATCAATAATGATGGTTGGCTTGACCTTTATGTATGCGGTTTTGATAGTCCTAACCGACTATATATTAATGAAAAGGGACAGTTTAATGAATCTGCAAAAGAGTACGGATTAGATTTCAAGGGTGCGAGTGTTTCAATGGCTTTTTCAGATTTTGACCGTGATGGTGACATAGATGCTTACTTATTGACCAATAGACTACATGATACGGACTCTACAATGAGCGTAAAAACAATTAAAAATAAAAAAGACCCATATATTATTGATCCCAGATATCGTGAGATTGGCTACTTTATCAAGCGTCCTGACCGTAACCCTCTTCTTGTTAATGCAGGACAGTTTGATCATCTTTACAGGAACGATAATGGTAAGTTTACGGATATTTCGATTGAGTCAGGAATAGGCCAGCAACCTTATTATGGTCTCTCTGCAACATGGTGGGACTATAACAATGACGGAATGCCTGATTTATATGTTGCAAATGACTACATGGGACCAGACCATTTATTTCAAAATATGGGCACCAATGAAAATGGAGTGACACGTTTTCAAGATGTAGCTGCAGATGCCTTGCCCTATACGCCATGGTTTTCTATGGGATCCGACTACAGCGATATTAATAACGATGGTAGAATGGATTTAATGGCATCTGATATGGCCGGTAGTAATCACTACAGAGACAAGGTATCTATGGGCTCAATGAGTGGTCCAAATAGCGATGCCTGGTTTCTAAATTTCCCTAACCCGCCTCAGTATATGCGAAATGCGCTCTATCTAAATACTGGGACAAAAAGATTTATGGAGGTCGCACACTTGTCAGGGCTTGCGGCAACAGACTGGACTTGGACCGTAAAATTTGGTGACCTAGACAATGATGGTTATGAGGATGTTTATTTTACTAACGGTATGTCCAGAGATTTTGTAAATGGTGATTTAAAAGATCGGTTTAGAGCATTAACAGGTACTGATGAAAAAGTTTTAAAAGAGTCGGATCTCTGGGAGAATGAAGAGCCCTACCGATTGAGTAATATGGTTTACAAAAATTTAGGTGATTTAAAGTTTAAAGATGTTAGCCGTGACTGGAGATTAGACTATTATGGAGTGAATACTGGGTCTGCAATAGGTGACCTAGATGGAGATGGTGACTTAGATATTGTGATGAATGGTTTTAACGAGCCTGCGCGAGTTTATCGGAATGATGTATCTAATAATAATTCTATTCGTATTGTTTTGAATGGTGAACAATCAAATAGTCAGGGTATAGGCACAAGAATCGAGATGCATTATGACAATGAGACAAAAATAATGCTTCGATATTCATCTAGCTCAAGAGGCTTTATGTCTTCAAGCGAGTCAGCCATACATTTTGGACTTGGTCAACATGAGAAAGCAGATAAAATAACTATCTATTGGTCATCAGGAAATATTCAAGTATTAGATAATTTACCATCAGGATTTACCTACACTGTTTCTGAGTTAGCTAGTCCTGAAAAAAAGAAAAAGAAGAATAAATTAATGTTTAGAAAAGATACCAGCGTTTTAGCGAATATTTATCATCAAGAAAAATATTTTGATGATTTTAAACGTGAGAATCTTCTCCCTAATAAATTATCTCAGTTAGGGTCTGGTGTGTCCTGGGGTGACATAGATGGAGATGGAGATAGTGATGTCTACGTCGGAGGCGCATCTGGTTTCTCAGGAAGAATTTATGTAAATAATGGATCTGGTGGTTTTTCAAATAAATTTCAGTTAGTGTTCAATAATGATGCTAAACATGAAGATATGGGTTCAATTTTCATAGATCCTGATGGTGATGGTGACCTTGACCTTTTTGTTGTAAGCGGAGGGGTGGAGTGTGAGCCTGGGGATGAAATATTGCAAGATCGTCTATATTTAAATGATGGTTATGGAAAATTCTCTAGAGCTGTTTCGAGTTTATTGCCCAAGATGAATGATAGTGGCAGTATTGTTGCGGCAGCTGATATTAATAAAGATGGGAAACTAGAACTTTTCATTGGGGGGAGAGTAGTTCCTGGTAGTTATCCTGAAGAGCCAAGGTCTTATTTGCTTACTAACTCTGGCCCAAGGTTTGTAGATGCTACAGAAGATATGGGCCCAGAGTTAAAACGTGCGGGAATGGTTACTAGTGCTCTGTTTTCGGATGTGGATGGAGATAATTGGGTTGATTTGTTAGTAACCTATGAGTGGGGGCCTATTCGTTTTTTCCATAATGAATCAGGAATTCTTGTGGATCGCACAGTCAATACCGGCCTAGATGATAAATTAGGTTGGTTTAATAGTATAAGTTCGGGAGATATTGACAACGATGGTGACACAGATTTTATAGTTGGTAATACAGGTTATAATACAAAGTATAAAGCGACATCAACAAACCCGGAAATTTTATATTATGGAGATTTTGAAGGCAGCGGTAAGAAGAATATTGTTGAAGCTAAGTTTGAACAAGATATATGTTTTCCAAGAAGAGGCTTAGGTTGCTCCAGCAGTGCAATGCCAATGATTAAAGAAAAATTTGCGACCTATCATGAGTTTGCGACTTCTTCATTACAAGATATTTATACGGATGAATTATTAAGCTCTGCGGATAAGTATGAGGTTAATGAACTAGCATCGGCGATAATAGAAAACAGAACAGATAATAAAGGTAATATTAGATTTATTTTTCGCCCACTTCCTCGTGTTGTGCAATCTAGTCCAATTTTTGGTTCAGCATTAAGTGATGTAAATGGTGATGGGAATATTGACCTTTATGTGGTTCAAAATTTTTCTGGTCCTCAGCGTGAGACAGGGTATATGCATGGAGGTGTTAGTCAGCTTATGCTTGGTGATGGTGCAGGAAATTTTGAACCAATATCTCCATCAGTAAGTGGGCTGGTGGTACCGGGCGATGCAACGAGTTTAACGATGCATGATCTTAATAGCGATGGCAGGGTTGATTTTTTCGTTGGTGTTAATAATGGGAAACTAGAGTCATTTATTAACCAGATTGACATGGAGTCTTATGCTTTAAAACTAACTGATTTTCCCAGAGGTAAAAAATATATTGGGTCAAAAATATGGGTTTATTTCAACGACAACTCTGTTCAACTGCATGAGGTATTTGCTGGCGGTGGCTATCTCTCACAGTCAGCTCCAATCATTTACATAGGTAACCTAGTTGATGTGCAAAAGGTTGTCATTCAGTGGCCCGATGGAACCAAGGAAGAAACTGATAATTATAAAAGCATGATTGGTCTCAGCTCGTTATAGTAAATTTATACTCTTACCAGATTCAAATAATATTTAATTAATCTAAAGGAATTATTTTTGAAAAAGTATCTAATATTTCTAGTTTTTCTTTTTATATCTTGTTCGAAGGTTCCCAATGCACGGATTACGTTCTCGGGAAACATTAAAAATAATAGTGAAGATATTCTTAAGGTCTCCAACTATAATAGTACACTCAAGCAACAGATTCCTATTGACTCTCTAGGCAACTTTAGAGGCCTAGTGGAAGTTGAAACAGATGGCTATTATTTTTTTCAGGTTGGACGGTCTTACACCACTGTTAGATTTAAAAAAGGACAAAA
>TARA_B110000240_G_scaffold142834_1_pt1 | contig 10140 bp, 11 predicted proteins | sample TARA_B110000240 | Tara Oceans TARA_B110000240 (sample SAMEA4397611) | marine metagenome | biome: Polar Biome; feature: [DCM] deep chlorophyll maximum layer (ENVO:01000326); material: water (ENVO:00002006), including particulate matter (ENVO:01000060) such as... | depth 17 m | reverse complement strand
TCTGTATTTGTTTTGATATTGTCTACTTGCCATAAGGCATTGTTTTCAGCACCCATTGGATTCCAAAACCAATCGTACACTAACTCGGATATTTTTTTATTTGTTGCTTTTTCAATGGTCATTGCTAAAAGTTGAGTGTCACTACTTAAATACTCAAATGATTCTCCGGGCATTTTGATGATTGGCCTTGACTTTACCAGTTCATTTAAATTGCTGCCAATATATGCTCTTGCTGTTACCCCAAATATATTCGTATAACTTTCATTCCACTTCATTCCGGAGGACATGCTTGACAAATCACCAATTGTTAGCTCAGAAGCAAAGCCCTCATTATAATCGGGAATATAAGATCCAACCTTGTCATTTAAACCGTTAAAGAACCCCTCTTGAATTGCTCTTCCCATAATAGCAGAAACTATACTTTTAGACATAGAAAAAGAATTGCTAAATGAATTTTTATCATACCCTTCATGATATTTTTCATACCATATGGAGTCATTTTTAATAATTAAAAAAGCAACTGTTCCAAGGACTGTATTTTTAGAATTTAATTTACCTGTTGAAACAGTTTCGTTGTAGTTTTTATGAATTGCCCAAGCCTGTGGGTTCTTACTTTTCGGAATTTCTATATTATCAAAAAATTTATAATCAGTTATATCTGCTTCTGTTCTTTGAATTTTATAAATGGTGCTAACTAGTTCTGAAAAGTATATTAAATCAGAACTAAATTGAAAACTTAAAAAAGTCAAGATAAAAGCCAATGTTAAACCGATTTTTTTTTTCATACACTGCTAATGTATCAAAAATTTAAGAGATTAATTTGACAGCTTCTTTGGCAAAATAGGAAGCTATCATATTAGCTCCAGCTCTTTTGATTGACATTAGTTGTTCCATCATTATCTCATCATGATTTATCCACCCTAGCTTAGAACCAGCTTTTACCATCGCATATTCTCCACTTACTTGATATACAGCTAGGGGAACATTTGTGATATTTTTAATATCCCTAACAATATTAGCTGGATTTATTCTATATTATCATTAATAAGTTTTATTATAATACTTTTTGTATTAATTAAAATTTATAAAAAATTCAGAAAGAATGATTAAAAAGTTAGAGTTTAAAACAAATTTATCTTTAAGAGCTAGAGTTTTCATAGCGATGACCGCTTTAATTGTAATTGCATTTTTATTGATATCAATTATTACTATTCCCCAGTTTAGAACACAATCAGATAGATATCATGAACAGCGTTTAGAAAGAAAAGAAGCTCAAATTCAAAGAAGTATAGCATATTTTTTTAAATCTAATAAAGAAGTGAGTAGAGCTGAATTGGATTCTATTTTAATAGAAAAAATATATCAAATAGCAGATGTTCATAGTGTTAAATTTAGTATATATAATCTTAAAGGAGAATTAATCAACTCTACACTTCCCAAGAATAATTTAAGAAATATAAACTTAGAATTATTAACAAAAATTTTAAACAATAAAGATTCAAAAACAATTGAGATAACGAAAGAAGAAGAAATTCAATATAGATCCTCTTATTCTTTAATTTTTGATGATCAATTTAATTCTTTATGGATTTTAAATTTACCATATTCTGATGATGATAATTTAAATACTTATGAGTTGGATTCTTTTATAATCATTCTTTTAGAGGTTTATTTTTTCTTATTAATTCTATCAATTGTTATATCATATTTTGTATCTGTTTACATTACAAGAGCTATTTCTGAAATTGCCTATAAGATGAATCAAACAAGACTTGATAAAACTAACACTAAAATTGAAATTAAACCTAGAAGCAAAGAAATTTATAGTTTGGTTAATTCATACAATAAGATGGTCGAAATGTTAGACGAAAGTGTTGAGAAATTATCTAAATCTAACAAGGAACAAGCATGGAGGGAGATGGCTAAACAAGTCGCGCATGAAATTAAAAATCCTTTAACCCCAATGAAGCTAAGTGTTCAAAGCTTTCAAAGAAGTTTTGATATAAATAATCCAAATGTTGGTGATAAATTGGATGAATTTATTCAAACGTTGATTCAACAAATAGACACTATGAGTTCGATAGCTTCCGCATTTTCAAATTTTGCAGAAATGCCGGCTCAACTTGGAGAAAAAACCAACATAATTCAAACCGTTAAATTAGCTTTAGAAATTTTTAATGAGAAACATATAAAGTTTATTTCAGAATTCAAGGAGATTCAAGTTAATATTGACAGGACACAAATGGTTAGAATAATCACTAATCTTATCAAAAATGCTATTCAAGCAAGTGAATCAATAGAAGAGCCTTTAATTCAAGTAATGATTAAAAGGAGAAATAACAATGTTTTTATTGAAATTAAAGACAATGGAATTGGGATTCCTAAATCGATAAGAAATAAAATATTTGAACCCAATTTTACAACTAAATCTAGCGGAATGGGACTAGGGCTAGGAATGGTTAAAAATATAGTGAATTCATATGAAGGTGAAATTACTTTTAAATCTAAGATTAGCCTTGGAACATCTTTTTTAATTTCCTTTCCAATTTCAAAATAATTAAAATGAGTTATAAAAACATTAGTTTAAGGAATCAAGATAAAATTAGTTTACTTACAATTGAAAGACCAGATAATTTAAATGCTCTTAACCTAGAAACTTTATCCGAAATTAATTTAGCGTTAAAAAGTTTAGAATTTAACAATTCAATTAGAGTAATAATAATTACAGGCTCAGGGAATAAAGCTTTTGTAGCTGGAGCGGATATTAAAGAGTTTTCAAAGTATTCAAAAAAAGAAGGAGAAGAAATGGCGAGATCTGGACATGAAAAAGTGTTTGATTATATAGATAATTATTCTAAACCAGTTATTGCAGCTATTAATGGTTACGCGCTTGGAGGAGGGTTGGAATTAGCTTTATCATGTCATATAAGAATATGCGCACATAATGCTAAAATGGGATTCCCAGAGACAACCCTAGGATTGATCCCAGGATATGGAGGGACTCAAAGACTTCCTCAAGTAGTTGGTAAAGGAAGAGCTTTAGAATTAATTTTAACTGGTAAAATGATTGATTCTAATCAAGCTTTAGAGATGGGATTGGTTTCATTGGTTTGTGAAATAGAAGACTTAGAAGACAGGTGTATTGATACAGCAAAGACTATAATTAATAAATCTCCTTTCGCGCAAAAGCAAGTTATTTCATTAGTTAATTTAGCTTTTGATCAAAATAAAAACGGATTTGAAAGTGAAATAAAAGCATTTGGATCTTGCTTTCAAACTTCTGATTTTATTGAAGGAACTAGTGCTTTTATTGAAAAAAGAAAACCTAAATTTAATTTATAAATTTAACAGTATTGATCGTATGCTTGTTTAAGATTTTCACTAATTATTTCAGAAGACCGACCTTCAATATGATGCCTTTCTAGCATATGAACTAATTCACCATCTTTAAAAATAGCTATACATGGAGATGAAGGAGGGAAAGGGACCATTAGACTTCTTGCAGTATCAGTGGCTTCTTTGTCAACCCCAGCAAAAACAGTAAATAATTGCTCAGGTTTTTTATCATTATTTAAAGATTCCTTTACGCCTGGCCTTGCGTTAGCTGCGGCACATCCACACACAGAGTTAACAATTAAAATGGCAGATTTACTATTTGAAAGATTAGTTTTCACATCATTAGAGTCTTTTAATTCAACAAACCCTACAGAAGTAAGGTCTTCTCTCATAGGCTTAACAAGTTCAGGTGGATACATAATTAATTAAATTTTAATCAAAGATAAGAAAGATCTTAAAAACAAATCTATTTTAAAAGGACATTTGTAAATTCGCAATATTAAAATTTATTATGTCAAAATGGTTATTTGCGTTTATAGGGTATAGCTTCTTTAAATTTCCAGGAGCTATTGTAGGATATTTTTTGGGAACTATAATAAAAAATATTAGTTCAAATAAGTTCAAAAAGTCAAAATTTAACAGTATTTCATCACAAGAATTCGAGTTAAATTTATTAGCTCTCGCATCTTTAGTAATTAAAGCAGATGGCAGAGTGACAAAGCAAGAGTTAGATTTTGTCAGAACTTATTTTGTTTCTGCTTATGGGAAAGAAAGGGCAAATATAACTTTTCAAATTTTTAATGATAACCTTAAAAATATTGGAATATCTCCATTAAAAATTTCTACTTTATTTAATTCTGGGTTAAACTATGAGAGTAGAATTCAAGTCATTCATTTTCTGTTTGGAATTGCTAAGGCTGACGGAAATGTCAGTGTTTCAGAAATTGAAAAATTATTAGAATTTTCAAATTTATTAAGACTATCATATGCAGATTTTCTTAGTATTAAAGCGATGTTTGTTAACGAAGTTGGTGGGGCTTATAAAATATTAGAAATTGAAAAATCTGTGAGTAATCAACAGGTGAAAAGAGCATATAGAGATTTAGCAAAAAAACATCATCCGGATAAGGTTCAGCATTTAGGAAGTGCATACGTGAAGGCAGCACAAGATAAATTTCAGAAAATTCAAAAAGCATATGAAAGTATTAAGCAAGAAAGAGGTTTTTGAATTAGTTTTTGTAGTTTTAAAATAGCTTTTTATCATGCAAGATTTTCTTTTTTATTGGGAATTAGGACTTTTTCACGTTTTAGACTGGAGTGCATATGACCACTTCTTATTCTTAGTAGCTTTAACACTCCCGTTTTCATTTAAAGAATTAAAAACGGTATTTTGGTTAGTTACTTTATTTACCATTGGCCATACTTTTTCATTAGTTTTATCAGCTTTTGAGATTTATAATCCCCCTGAAAAAATAATCGAGTTGTTAATCCCATTAACAATATTGATTGCAGCTTTAAGCAATATTATCAGGAATAAGAAAATTAATTCAAGTAAATTTTTAGAATTAAGTTTCTCGTTATTTTTTGGATTAATTCACGGGTTTGGTTTTGGCAATTATTTTAATCAGATCACATTTCCTGTGGATTCTAAATTTAACCCTCTATTGGGGTTTGCAATAGGGTTAGAGTTTTCACAATTAATTATTGTATTAGGAATTTTGTTTGTTAATTTGGCAATAATAAAATGGAATTCATTTTATTTGTCAAAATACAGAATTATTAGTTCAAGTGTTATTATAGGGTTTTCAATAAGTATGATTTTAAATATGTTATAAATGGAAGAGAGTAAACAAAAGAAATATGACATAGCTTATTTAAAAATGGCATTTGAGTGGGCAAAGTTATCTCATTGTAAAAGAAGACAAGTGGGCGCTTTAATTGTAAAAGATAAAATGATCATATCAGATGGCTATAATGGAACCCCTACTGGTTTTGAAAACATTTGTGAAGATGATGAAAATCATACGAAGTGGTATGTGCTTCATGCAGAAGCCAATGCTATTATGAAAGTTTCGGCTTCAACTCAATCAAGTAAAGGTGCTACATTGTATATTACTCTTTCGCCATGTAAGGAGTGTAGTAAACTTATTTTTCAATCGGGGATTAGTAGACTAGTTTATTACAAAGAATATAAAGACAGGTCTGGATTAGATTTTCTAAAAAAATCAGGAATGGACATTACTCACATTCAAAATTTTTAATTTTTAGTTTTATCTTTTTAGATAAATCAAGAATAACTAAAAGAATAATCGCGCAAGAACAGGCTAGTACACCAATTAAAGCGATTTTGCTATCGTTAGCATAAATATTTTCAAAATTCAATTTACTTATATTGAATGCTAGTAAAACACTTGCTAATATTAAAAAAATGTAATTTCTCATAATGATTAAAATAAATCTTGAATATTACTGGCAAATAATTTCACAGCAATTGCCATTAGGATTACCCCAAAAACTTTTCTAACAACTCCTATGCCAGATTTTCCTAAAACTCTTTCAATTATCCCAGAAAATTTAAGCACTAAATAAACGAATAGAATATTTACAATAATTGCTATTATGATGTTAATCACATGAAATTCTGCTCTTAATGATAATAAAGTGGTCAGTGTTCCTGCTCCAGCAATCAAAGGAAATGCAATAGGAATTATAGATGCTGTTTCAGGTGTTTCATCTTTATAAAGCGAAATCCCTAAAACCATTTCTAATGAAATAAAAAAAATAACAAAAGAACCCGCAACTGCAAAAGAGTTAACGTCAATTCCAATGATTTTTAAAATTTCTTCACCAATAAACAAAAAGGCAATCATTATTATTACTGAAACAATTGATGCTTTTTCAGACTGAATATGACCTACTTTTTTCTTAAGAGATATAATTATTGGAACGCTACCAACTATATCAATTACTGCAAAAAGAATCATCCCAACTGTTAATATTTCCTTTGCGTTAATCATTTAAGTAATTTTAAGTAAATATAATTTATAATAAAATGATTTCCTTAACATATTTATTATTTTCATTAAATGTTTAGAATTGAGAACACTCTAGTTTCCGAAGAAATAATTGAAAAATATTTTCATTGTAATATTTCTGCTTGTAAAGGGGCTTGTTGTATTGAGGGGGAAGCTGGAGCCCCATTAGAAAAACAAGAAGCAGATAAGCTAGAGAATAATTACAATAAAATATCAGAATATCTAAGTGACAATGCAAATAAAATAATTAAATCTAAAGGGTCTTATATAAAATTAGAAGACGGAAATATAGAGACTCCTTTATTAAACAATAAGGCTTGTGTTTATGTTCATTACGAATCAAACGGAACCTTATCTTGCGGGGTTGAAAAAGCTTATAAGGAAAAGAAAATTAATTTTAATAAACCGATATCCTGTCATCTTTATCCGATTAGAATAAAAGAGTATTCAGAATTCACTGCTGTAAACTATCATAATTGGAGTATTTGTTCGGATGCTTGCTCACTTGGAGCAGAATTAAAAAAACCTGTTTTCGAATTTGTTAAAGAAGCTTTGATTAGGAAGTTTGGAAGCGATTGGTATAATTCGCTAGAAAAAATTTCAAAAAAATTATTAAAAAACAAATAAGATTTAAGTTGTTTAAAAAATAAATTTCACACAATAACACTAACTTGCTTTTATCCAGAAGATTAGAAGTTTGTGTTTAATGATATAGTATTTGTTCAAGTATATTTTGTTAAGAACTAACCCGCTTTGTGAATAAGTACTCCTTTCATTTTTGGAAACATTTTAGAATCTTTGTGTAAGACAATACCAAAACAATATTTACTAATTTTATATAACTACCAATTTTCATTATGCCTGCAGTTGAACCGATTTTACAAAAAAATAAAAATAGATTCGTTATTTTCCCTATAGAACATCATGATATATGGGAATGGTATAAGAAATGTGAAGCTAGTTTTTGGACAGCTGAAGAAATTGACTTAAGTGAAGATCTTAATGATTGGAAAGAAAAATTAACTGATGATGAAAGGTATTTTATTAAGCATATTCTTGCTTTTTTTGCCGCCTCAGATGGAATTGTAAATGAGAATTTGGCTGAAAATTTTGTTAATGAAGTTCAATATTCAGAAGCTAAGTTTTTCTATGGTTTTCAGATTATGATGGAGAATATTCATTCAGAAACCTATTCTTTATTAATTGACACATACGTAAAAGATTCTAAAGAAAAAGACAATCTTTTTAACGCTATTGAAACTTTTCCGGCAATAAAAAAGAAGGCTGACTGGGCTTTAAAGTGGATTGATTCTGATTCATTTGCTGAAAGGTTAATTGCCTTTGCTGCAGTTGAAGGAATCTTTTTTTCTGGAGCGTTTTGTTCAATTTTTTGGCTTAAAAAAAGAGGATTAATGCCAGGGCTTTCATTTTCTAATGAACTAATTTCTAGAGATGAAGGAGTGCATTGTGATTTTGCTGTTCATCTTCACAATAATCATTTGGTTAATCAGGTGTCAAAGAAAAGAATAAGAGAGATTTTGGTGGATGCATTGAATATTGAAAGAGAATTTATTACTGAATCACTTCCCGCAAGTTTGATTGGGATGAATTCAAAGCTTATGATTCAATATTTAGAATTTGTCGCAGACAGACTGCTAGTCGAGTTAAATTGCGAAAAAGAGTATAACGTTGCTAATCCATTTGATTTTATGGATATGATTTCGCTTCAAGGTAAAACAAACTTTTTTGAAAAAAGAGTTTCAGAATATCAAAAAGCAGGCGTTTTAAATAATGACACTAAATCTTCAGGGTTTAGTACTGACGAGGACTTTTAATATCTAGAGAGGTTTTCTAATCTAGAACAAAAAAAAGTTTTATAATATATAAAGTTTGAGCATATGTATGTAGTAAAAAGGGACGGGCATAAAGAGCCAATAATGTTTGACAAGATAACGGCTAGAGTCAGAAAACTTTGTTATAGCTTAAATGAATTAGTAGATCCAGTTAAAGTGTCAATGAGAGTTATTGAAGGGTTATATGATGGAGTTACTACTTCAGAATTAGATAATTTGGCTGCAGAAATAGCAGCCACTATGACAACTACTCATCCTGATTATGCGAAGCTGGCTGCTAGAATTTCTGTATCAAACCTTCATAAAAACACAAAGAAGTCTTTTTCTGAAACTATGTCTGATTTGTATACTTATGTTAACCCTAGAAATGGTAAAAAAGCTCCTTTATTAGCTGATGAAGTTTACGGCGTTATTAAAAAAAATGCAGAGGTTTTAGACTCTACTATTATTTATAACAGAGATTTTCATTATGATTATTTTGGATTTAAAACATTAGAACGATCTTATCTTTTAAAACTTAACGGGAAAGTTGCTGAAAGACCACAGCATATGTTGATGAGAGTTTCAATAGGGATTCATATGGATGATTTAGATTCAGCTATTGAAACATATAACTTAATGTCAAAAAAGTATTTTACTCATGCTACTCCGACATTATTTAATTCAGGAACTCCGAAGCCACAAATGTCATCATGTTTTTTATTGACTACTAAAGATGATAGTATAGATGGAATTTATGACACTTTAAAACAAACAGCCAGAATTTCTCAATCTGCTGGCGGAATAGGTTTATCAATTCATAATATAAGAGCAACGGGATCATATATAGCTGGGACTAATGGAACTTCTAACGGAATAGTTCCAATGTTAAGGGTTTTTAATGACACTGCTCGTTATGTTGATCAAGGCGGAGGGAAAAGAAAAGGCTCCTTTGCTATTTACCTGGAAACTTGGCACGCGGACATTTTTGATTTTCTTGAACTAAAAAAGAATCACGGTAAAGAAGAAATGCGAGCAAGAGATTTATTCTATGCTATGTGGATTTCTGATTTATTTATGAAAAGAGTAGAAGAAGATGATAAATGGACTTTGATGTGCCCTAACGAATGTCCAGGTTTACAAGATTGTCATGGAGATGAGTTTGACAAATTATATTTAAAATATGAATTAGAAAATAAAGGTCGAAAAACAATAAGGGCTAGAGATTTATGGGATAAAATTTTAGAATCTCAAATTGAAACTGGAACGCCTTATATGCTTTATAAAGATGCTGCAAATAGAAAATCAAATCAAAAGAATTTAGGAACGATTAAGTCCTCTAACTTATGTACAGAGATTATGGAGTATACTTCTGAGGATGAAGTAGCGGTATGTAATCTAGCGTCAATTGCCTTGCCAATGTTTATTAAGGACAATTCTTTTGACCATGAAGAACTTTTTAGAGTAACAAAACAGGCTACTATAAACTTAAATAGAGTAATTGATCGTAATTATTATCCGGTCCCAGAAGCTAAGAATTCTAACTTTAGACATCGCCCAGTCGGACTAGGAGTCCAAGGCCTTGCGGATGCGTTTATAATGCTGAGATTACCATTTACATCTGACGAAGCTAAAAAGTTGAATCAAGAAATTTTTGAGACTATTTACTTTGCAGCTTTAACCGCTTCAATGGAAGAAGCCCAGAAAGATGGGGCTTACAAAACTTACAAAGGATCTCCTATTTCTAAAGGAGAATTTCAACATAATTTATGGGGAATTGAGGATAATGAATTGAGTGGAAGATGGAATTGGGGAAGTCTTAGAAAAGAAATAAAAAAGCATGGCGTTAGAAATTCACTTCTAGTTGCTCCTATGCCCACGGCCTCTACCTCTCAAATTTTAGGAAACAATGAATGTTTTGAACCTTATACTTCTAA
>TARA_B110000240_G_scaffold184662_1_pt1 | contig 10162 bp, 10 predicted proteins | sample TARA_B110000240 | Tara Oceans TARA_B110000240 (sample SAMEA4397611) | marine metagenome | biome: Polar Biome; feature: [DCM] deep chlorophyll maximum layer (ENVO:01000326); material: water (ENVO:00002006), including particulate matter (ENVO:01000060) such as... | depth 17 m | reverse complement strand
GCTATTTGTTTTTAATCTTTAAATTCTCAATTTCTGAACAAATAAATTCTTTACTTAAAAAGTATATTAAATTATAAATAACAGTCAATAAAATCTGTTAGCATGTGGAATAGTAAAGCGAATGCAAGGATTCTTGTTTTCTTAAAAAAGATCCCTAAAAAATAAACTCCACAAGCGAAATAAGAGTGTAATGGGTGGAAATTAATACTGCATCTATTTTCTACAAAAACAGGATTTGCGAAAAAGTGATCTACATCCACTAACATAGAAAATAAGAATACTATATAAACAATTTCCCATTTTTTATTAAAAAACCAATAAGCTATTAAAAGTGGAGCTAAAAAGTGAAGTGAATAATGTATTATGAATTTTGTCATTAAAAAAGGTTATGATAAAAATAACAGAATCATTTACAAATAACTAATTGTATTTGGGCCTTCCATAAACAGTAGGTCTAAAATGGAAAGATTAGGGATAAATCCATGTTCATCATCAAACATTTGAATGTATCTTTCTACCATTTTTTTTGGTTGATGTTTTTTTTCTGCAAACAGTCTAAAATCATTCTCAGTAGTTTCTACTTCATACTTTTTAGTTTTAGAAAAGGGTGCATCTAATTGTAAAGCATCTTCAATAAATAAAAACGTATCAATATTTACATCTTGAAGGTATTTATATTTTTTTTGAAATATAGGAGCAATGTCATCCTCAAAAAGATCAAAAAAAGGAGAGGTTCTATACGCTATTTTTAAAGACTTAAAATGATGATCTTGCCAAGAAAAATCATTTTCTACTAAAGTGTCTTTTGTCTCTTTTCGTCCTTCTTTGATTTCATGTTTTACAGGAATACTTAATAATTGTTTACCACTAGAATTATATATGTAACAGCGGTTTCTATAGCTTTGTTTTTGAAAATTATCATCCATTTCGAAAACAATATTTTCAGATTTTATAATTTCTGAATATTGAGAAATAGGCGAGAAGTAAGTTGGAATAAACAAAGACATACTTCTATTTTTTAGGAGATTTTTTCTTTCCTTTATAAAAACTATAACCAATGTAAAGTGCAATTAAAGCAAAAACGAAATATCTATAAGAAACGGGTTCGCCATCTCCATGAACTGTCGTGAACATTCTATCCCATCGAATCGATTTTAACTTTGCACCAAAAGTTGGTGCATTTGCATCCCAACTAAACCAAATCATTACAGGCTTTCCTAGTACATGATCAAAGGGCACATAACCCCAATAACGAGCATCTAAAGAGTTATGTCTGTTGTCTCCAACTAACCAATAATAATCTTGTTTAAACGTGTAAGAATCTGCTTTTTCTCCATTGATATAAATAGCATCACCATTGACTGCCAAATCATTATTTTCGTAATTTTTGATAATTTGCTTATAATAAGGTAAAGATTTTGTATCTATTTTCACAGTACTTCCAGCTTTCGGAATGTAAATAGGTCCAAAATTATCTTGACTCCATTGATTGCTTTCTATATGCGGAAAAATGGCATTATCAGGTGCATGATTTACTTTTATAACGGACAGCGTTAATGGATTTTTTTTAAGTTTTTCAACTTCTTCTTCTGTCATGTTAATGTTGATTTTAGTATCAACAGAAATCATTTTTATTTTTTGAGCAAAATCTTGATTGACACCTCCAGCAACTTCAGTATATAAAGAATCTTCACCAATTTTAGAAAGGTTTCCATTCTGTTTTATAGCTTCTTGAATCCTTTCATCAATCCATAATTTAGTAAGAATTTTATAAACTCCAGTTCTACCTTTGTTTAGTAAAAATTTCGGATAAGTGTTCCTGTCTATTGGTTTTTTAGCTTCATAGGTGTAATAGAACTGCAATTTACCTCTGTAGGGTAAATCGTTTTTTATACCGTTTATGTAGACATAACCATCTCTGATTTCTAGAGAATCGCCGGCAATACCAACAGAACGTTTTACATAATTGGTTTTTTTATCAACCGGCTTATATGTGAATTTCCCAGAATTATCTCCCCACATGGTCGCTAAAGTATCGGCTGGCCAGTTAAAACAAACAATATCATTATTTTTAATTTTCTGTAAACCAGGTAATCTGGTATAAGGTAATTGTGGTTTTTTTAGATAAGAAGCTGTTCCTGTAAAAGGCAAAGAATCATGCACCATGGGTGCTGCAATGACGGTTGATGGAACTCTAGCGCCATAATGAAATTTACTTACAAATAAATAATCACCCACTAATAAAGATTTTTCTAAAGAAGATGTTGGTATGGTAAAAGGCTGCATAAAATAGGTATGAACCAAGGTTGCAGCAATAATAGCAAATGTAATAGAACTAACCCATTCACCTACTTCAGATCTAGGTTTTAAACTTCTATTGGTATTGTAAGTTGCATCAGTTGCATAGTTGATATAAAAAATATAAAAACCTAAAGTTAATAGTACTAAAAGTGAATCTAGTTTTTTATAAAAACCAAAAGTTCTAATAGTTTCTATCCAAATTACAGGAAACATTAATAAGTTTATAACAGGTATAAAAAGTAAAACAATCCACCATTTAGGTCGATTTATAATTTGCATTAAAACAATACCATTATAAATTGGTATTGCAGCTTCCCAGACTTTTCTGCCAGCTTTTACATACAGTTTCCAAGTACCTAAAAAATGAAGAACTTGAATTACTAAAAAGAAGATAAACCACTGCGAATATGTCATAATATATTTTTTGTTTCCTCTACAAGGAATAATTGTACTGTTTTATAAGGCGCAAAATAAAGAAAATGTTACAGTTCTTAACGGATGTTTAACACATCTTTCATAGAATAAACTCCTGTTTTATCTAAAATCCATTCTGCGGCAATCACGGCACCTAGGGCAAAACCTTTTCTGCTGTGAGCGGTGTGTTTAATTTCTATGGTATCTACCTCAGAATTATACCAAACGGTGTGCGTTCCTGGTACATCTGGAATTCTTTTTGCTACGATAGGTATATTTTCTTTGGACGAAACAGGATCCAATTCCCATGCTGTTTTTGATGTGTTTTCTATGATTCCATCGGCCAAAGTTATTGCGGTTCCGCTTGGTGCGTCTAACTTTTTTGTGTGATGAATTTCTTCCATAGAAATATGGTAATCTTCGAAAGTACGCATCATTTTTGCCAATTGTTTGTTCAATTCAAAAAAGATATTGACCCCAATACTAAAGTTAGAAGCATAGATAAAAGCACCTTTTTTTTCTTCGCACAAAGTAACAGCATCTTTATATTTATCTAACCATCCGGTAGTGCCAGAAATAATAGGAATATCATGATTGATACAATTAGAAATATTATTAAAAGCGGAATTAGGTACACTAAAATCAATCGCTACATCCGCAGAAGTAATATCAATAGTATCATCAACATCTTTTCTAATCACTATTTCATGTCCTCTGGAAATTGCGATTTTCTCAATTTCTTTTCCCATTCTTCCGTAACCTAAAAGTGCAATTTTCATTTTAAAAAGTATATTTAATTTTCATACCTACCGTTGGGGCTTCAAATCGGATTGGATCTGAGATTATGGTAGGTTTAAAGGATAAATTATCATCGGTATTAAATTGTAATAAATGGGCGTTTACACTCGCTTCTACAATTTGTAGTATGTATAAGATGACCCCAGTTAGCAGAGACATATCCCTATTTTCTCGTAATTGTGCTTGAGCAGTTTCAAGAGTTTCTGTTGATATAATTATTTGGCCGTTTATATTGAATTCGTCAACCAATCCGTTACTTCTTAATCTATAAGCTGTTCTGAATCGTTTATAATCATTATTATTAATTTGATAATAATATGCAGGGATGGCTAATGCTCCCCAAACAATAGGAGCTTTCCAATATTTCTTATTATAAATTTGCCCCATTCCTGGAAAAATAGCCGAATAAAAAGCGGCTTTAGACGGCGCCAAAGGCTGATAAATACCTCCTGTATTTTTTAATATTTCTTTCGCTTTTAACGTTTTAGTTTTTAAAACTGTTGGTATGGAATCTTTTTGCGCTAGAAGATTCGCAGAAAAAAAAGCGATCAATGATACTAGTATGAATTTTTTGAAGAACAATTATTTAAATAGATTTTTTATTCGATTAAAGTCTTCTTCAGAATGAAAAGGAATTGAAATTTTTCCTTTACCATTTGTTGATAAAGTAACATTTATTTTGTGCCCGAAATATTCGCTTATACCTTTTAAACTATTTTTAATATACACAGGAACTTGTTCCTTTTTTAGTTTTGTAACTGCCCCAAATTTTAAGTTTTTTACTAAATCTTCCGTTTGTCTTACAGATAATTTTTCGCGTAAAATTTTCTCATAAATGGCCAATTGATTTTCTGTATTATCCACATTAATCATTGCACGTCCGTGGCCCATAGAAATGAAACCATCACGCATTCCTGTTTGTAAAATTGGATCTAATTTTAACAAACGTAAATAATTTGTAACGGTAGAACGTTTTTTACCCACTCTTGTGCTTAACTCTTCTTGTGTTAATTGAATTTCATCAATTAAACGTTGATAGGAAAGTGCTATTTCTATGGGGTCTAAATTTTTACGCTGAATATTTTCAACCAAGGCCATTTCTAGCATTTCTTGGTCGTTGGCTAGCCTAATATAGGCGGGTACTGTTTTATTTCCTATTAATTTTGATGCTCTAAACCTACGTTCTCCAGAAACTAATTGGAATTTATTTCCCTCTAATTTCCTTACCGTAATTGGCTGAATTACACCTAATTCTTTAATCGAACTGGCCAATTCACGCAAAGATTCTTCATCAAAATATGTTCTTGGCTGGTAAGGATTTACATCAATTAAATCCAATTCAAGTTCAATAATACTACCAACAAGTTTATTTGCATTTTTGTCGGATGCAGAATTGATGTTGGGTGTATCTTGCAACAAAGCAGATAATCCTCTTCCTAAAGCTTGTTTCTTGGTTGCTTTTGCCATTTTATGAATTCTTTTTTAATAATTCTTGGGCTAAATTTAAGTAATTTATAGCACCTTTACTAGTAGCATCATATGCAATAATGCTTTCTCCATAACTTGGTGCTTCGCCTAAACGTGTATTTCGTCTGATAATTGTGTCAAAAACCATGCTAGAAAAATGTTTTCTAACTTCATCTACAACTTGATTTGATAAGCGTAAACGAGAATCAAACATGGTTAATAATAAACCTTCAATGTTTAAATCTGCGTTATGAATGTTTTGAATACTTTTTATGGTGTTCAACAACTTTCCTAAACCCTCTAAAGCAAAATACTCACATTGAATAGGAATAATTATGGAATCTGCAGCAACTAAAGAATTTAAAGTGATTAAACCTAATGAAGGCGCACAATCGATTAAAATATATTCGTATTCATCTTTAATATCTTGTACAGCTTTTTTAAGCATGTATTCTCTTTCCTGTTTGTCTACCAATTCAATTTCTATAGCGACTAAATCAATGTGTGCTGGGATAAGATCTACATTTGGAGACGTTGTTTTTACAATGGCTTCTTTTGCAGAAATAGAGTGTTCTAAAACTTGGTAGGTTCCAAATTCTACACTTTCCACGTCGATACCTAGACCAGAAGATGCATTTGCTTGAGGATCAGCGTCAATTAGCAATACTTTTTTCTCTAGAACACCTAGAGCAGCAGCTAAATTAATACTAGTGGTTGTTTTACCAACGCCTCCTTTCTGATTTGCAATTGCAATTATTTTTCCCATAAAAATGTTATGTTATTAAATAGTAAAATTACATTTTTTTATGTTTGCTGAAAGTGAAAGATGTTAACAAAAAGATAAACTTATAACTAATGGTAAATCAATATATTATAAGTTTGTCTTCTAACTAATAGTATTCATGAAATTAAATCTGTTTCAGAATTACTTTTAGGAATATATTTTACGATTTTTTTGGAATATTCTTTAAAACATGCAACAGTAGTTTCCAGAATTTTTGAGTTGATGATATTTGAGCACGTTCATCAGGAGAATGTGCACCTCTTATCGTTGGGCCAAAAGAAATCATATCGATAGTAGGATAATTCTGACCTAAAATTCCGCATTCTAAACCTGCATGGCAAGCTTCAACTCTTGGGTTTTCCTTAAATAATTCTTTATAAATATTTTCAACGATTACTAAAATTTCTGAATTTAAATTGGGCAACCAACCAGGATAAGTGCCTTCAAAATCAACATCAAAACCTGCCAATTCAAAACAAGAACGTAAAGAGTTTGCTAAATCCCATTTATTACTTTCAGAGGATGAACGTGTTAAACAGGCAATTTTAATGGAGCCATCTTTTACAATAATTCTTGCAATATTATTTGAAGTCTCTACCAAGCCGTCAACATCAGGGCTCATTCTATAAACGCCATTTAAAGCGCTATAAATAGCCTTAATAAAACCCTCTTGTACTCCTAAATCCATCACTTTTCCTGTTGCTATAACTTCAGTGATTTCAATTTCTAAATTTGCCTCTAGGGTCGAAAACTCCTTTTTTATCGTGTTGATTACATCATTTGTCTCAAACAAAAAAGGTTCTTTAGAAACGGTATCAACAACTACAGTTGCAAAACTTTCTCTAGGAATTGCGTTTCGTAAACTTCCGCCATTAATTTCTGAAATACGCAAACCAAAGTTTGTAAAACTATCAAACAAAATACGATTCATTATTTTGTTTGCATTTCCTAAACCTTTGATAATATCCATTCCTGAATGCCCACCATTTAGACCTTTTACCGCAATCGTAAATCCTGTTTTGTTAGCAGGAGTTTCCTCTTCTTTGTAAGTTTTTGTTGCAGTTACATCTACACCACCGGCGCAACCAATTCCTATTTCGTCATCTTCTTCTGTATCTAAATTTAGTAAAATTTCGCCTTTTAAGACGCCAGCTTTTAAACCCATAGCCCCAGTCATTCCTGTTTCTTCATCAATGGTAAATAAAGCTTCAATTTCTGGATGCTCTATATCTGTAGAGGATAAAATGGCCATAATTGCAGCAACACCTAATCCATTATCTGCGCCTAACGTCGTGCCTTCTGCTTTTATCCAATCACCCTCAACAAACATTTTAATGCCTTCTGTATCAAAATCAAAAACAGTTTCTGCATTTTTTTGATGCACCATATCTATGTGTCCTTGCATCACAATGGTTTTTCTGTTTTCGAAACCAGAAGTTGCTGGTTTTTTCATAATCACATTTCCAATGTGATCTACAAAAGTTTCAAGATTTAAATTGTTTCCAAAATCAACCATAAATTGGATAATTCTTTCCTCTTTTTTTGAAGGTCTTGGAACTGAATTTAAATCTGCAAAATGATTCCAAACTACTTTGGGTTCTATATTTCTGATATTTTGACTCATCGTATTTTATTTAAAATTGGTTCTTCAAAAGTACAGTTTTTAAAGACCAAAAAAAAGCCTTCTATGGAAAGAAGGCTTGAATTTTTTTTGAAATATTTAGTTGATTTCTATCACAACATCATCAAGATTCTTACGAACTTTTTTTAAGTCCTTCATATAATCATCATTGGCCCTAAAGCCAACAGGTAATACTAAAATCGATGTTAAGTTTTGTTCTTTTAGATTTAAGACTTCATCATATTTTTCAGGAATAAAACCTTCCATCGGGCAAGAATCAATTTTTTCTAAAGCGCAAATTGTTAGTAAAGTACCTAAAGCCAAATACGCTTGATTTTTGTTCCATACTAATAATTCTTCTTGCGTTTTTTTCTGAATTTCAGCCGTTAAAAACTTTTGAAAAGGATTGATAACGGCATCCGGCGTTTCTCTAATTTCTTTTACTAAATGAAAATAACGCTCTACTTCTACAGTGGTGTATTCTTTTGGTATACAAATTACTAAAAGATGTGAAGCTTGAAAAACTTGTGGCTGATTCCAAGAATGAACAACCAATTCTTTTTGAATGGTTTTATTATTGATAACCAGCAATTTTAAAGGTTGCAAGCCATAAGAAGTTGCCGTTAAATTAAACGCTTCTTTTAAGGTTTCTATTTGTGAAGTTGATACCGATTTATTTTCATCAAATTTTTTAACAGCGTAACGCCATTTTAAACTTTCTATGGAATTCATTTTTTTATTTTATGGTGCAAAAATAAGGCATAAAAGAATATTAATTTTCTTACTTCTATTGGTAAAATTGATAAGCAAATAAATTTTATTGTATCTTGAAATCAAAAAAAATGAAAGAAGAATTTTTATATTATGTGTGGCAGCACAAAATGTTTTCTAATGTAAACCTGCGAACTTTAAACTCTGAAGAAATTTACATTGTAAAATCTGGAATACATAATAAAAATACAGGTCCTGATTTTTTAAATTCTCAAGTAAAAATAGATAAACAACTTTGGTTTGGTCATACAGAAATGCATGTGAAATCCTCTGATTGGTATGCCCATAGGCATGAAGAAGATGTAAATTATGATGCTGTAATTTTACACGTAGTTTGGGAACATGATGTACCTGTTTTTATGAAAAACAACAAACCTTTGCCAACTTTAGAGCTAAAAAACTTTGTGTCTAAAGAGCTTTTAGAAAATTATAAAAGCTTGGTATATCATCAACAGCGTTTTATTCCTTGTGAAAATCAAATTGTAGAGGTCGATAAATTTTTGCTGGATAATTGGTTAGAGCGTTTGTATTTTGAGCGATTAGAGAAGAAATCAACTTTTATAAAAGATTTATTATTAGATACAAACGCTGATTTTGAAGCGGTTTTATTTCAATTATTGGCTAAAAACTTCGGATTGAAAGTAAATGGAGATTCTTTTTTACAGTTGGCAAAGTCGATAGATTTTTCTGTGGTTAGAAAAGTTCGCTTAGACGAAGATCAAATAACTGCGTTACTTTTTGGACAAGCAGGATTTTTAGAAGAAGACTTACAAGGGTCTTATTCGCAGCAATTGCGGCAAAAATATAACTATTTAAAGCATAAATACACTTTGGCTTCCTTCTCTAAAGCGCAGTTTCAATTTTTTAGAATGCGACCTCAAAACTTCCCAACCATAAGAATTGCTCAATTAGCTTCTTTGCTGTTTACCCATCAAAATATATTTTCAAAATTGATGAATTGTAATAAAAAAGAAGATTTTTACACACTGTTTAATTTTGAAATTCAAGAGTTCTGGAAAACCCACTATACGTTTGATTCTGAATCGAATAAGTCAGCTAAAAGATTATCAAAATCATTTATAGATTTGATTTTAATCAATACTATTATTCCCTTAAAATTTGTTTACTTACAAAGCAGAGGAGTGGTTGATGAAGAGCAAATAATACAATTGATAAAACAAGTTTCACCAGAAAAAAATAGGATTATTTCTGATTTCTTACAACTTAAAATTAAATCGAAAAATGCGTTAGAAAGTCAGGCTTTGCTTGAGCTTAAAAACAACTATTGCAAAAAGAAACGCTGTTTGCAGTGTGCAATAGGAAATAGTTTGTTGAAAAATTGATTAGTTTTTCGGATATAATATTTCTTTAATGTTTGCCATACAATCTCTATAATGATATTTCGTCATTTTATTAACACGTCTGTCTTTAGCAATGGTTAAGTGAAAATTTAGAGCTTGTAATTCTCCTCTAATTATGGAGTTGATGTCAGAATTTTTAATGGTTTTTGAATTGAATAACACGCCCATTTTAGCGATCATCGATTTTTGAAGATTACGTCTAAAAACATCCACATTTTTTATGTAATTTACTTCAGAAAATATACCCATTCTTAAATCTCGAAGCATCTCTAAAACATTATAAGTGTCAGGTGTTATAATTGATGCATCAATCATTCTTTCTAGTTTTGATGCATTTAAAAGACTGTATAATTGTTTGTTTTGAAGATTTAGCATTCTGTTTGTATATCCGCTTTCATCAATGTTAGAAAGTATGCTTTTATTAACCAACCAGTCTTGCGTTCTAAATACATTTTGTTGCAACCAAACCATCGCTTCTTTTTGCTTTTTTTCTGAAACAGAATTATAAACAACACCGTCTTGAGTAGGCTTTTTATTGTATTCATAAACACCACCGATATTGCCGGAAACATGACCAGCATATCTGTTCCAAACACCTAAAAGTTCTCCATATAATTCTGATAAATCATCATAATTATTGGTTTG
>TARA_B110000240_G_scaffold190333_1_pt1 | contig 10181 bp, 7 predicted proteins | sample TARA_B110000240 | Tara Oceans TARA_B110000240 (sample SAMEA4397611) | marine metagenome | biome: Polar Biome; feature: [DCM] deep chlorophyll maximum layer (ENVO:01000326); material: water (ENVO:00002006), including particulate matter (ENVO:01000060) such as... | depth 17 m | reverse complement strand
GCTCCATGCCGGAAAGAGTGCCTGAAACTTGCCTCTGGCTCCAAACAGTATCCTCGCACCATTATCCCTCATAGCACTGCAATAGGGGTCAAGGGACTGCCAGTTCCACCTTTGATGGGTAGCGGAGCAGCCATGAACAAGAATGCCGTGGCACCCGCTTCAGCCAAAGGCTTCAAAACCAGCCCTTCCAGCAATGGGATGCCAAAGTCGCGGATCAACCGCTGATGTACAGGAAACATCGCGCCTTGAGGGAAGGGTAAAACTTCTACTGCGTAGTTATCTGCGCCAACCATCGCGACACCCGCCTCAGCCAAAACCAGTGCGGCGTCTAGATTAATACCAGGCTCAGCGTTGAAATTGGGCTCAGTTAAACCTTGCCGTTCCTGCCAACCAGTACGCACCAACACCACATCGCCAGGACGCAGGTCCGTCCCTGTAAGGTCAATAGCTGCGCGCAGCATCTCGGCATCTATTGGCGTCCCGTCCTCAAGCATCGCTCCATGAAGGGCCACAAAATCCAACAACACTCCACGCGATACAATAGGCCCCATTGCATCCACACCCAGCTTATCTGCGCCTTTACTTCGGATCCCATTTCCGGGAAAATCGTTGTAAAGTGTGTCATCGTACCAGCAATGACATAGTGCGTCGATATGGGTGCCTGTATGCAACGGCATCACAACCGTATCCTCTGCAAACTGCCAGCCACCCGGTTTTTGTCCACCGGCCGCGTAATCGCCACCATCCCGGTTCATAAAGTGCATCAGGCCAGGACGATGTGATGGCACTGGCATGGCTTTAGAAATTTGCTGTGCCAGGCTGAACACCTCACCAGTTCGCACCAGACCAGTCGCGTGGCGCACTTGGCCTGGTCCAATCAGATTAAGCGCACCGCGCTCGTCCGCTCCGCCCCACTTACCCCATGAATCTTTCATAGTATGCTCCCTTCCCCACCAGCTAAGTTCAAAGCTGAAGCCATTTCCTTAACCGCCTTACGCTGAAGTTTTCCAGTCGCAGTTACCGGAAGTCGCTCTACAATCTCGATATGGTCGGGCAGTTTGTATTTTGACAGGAGAACTAGACAATGGGCCCGCAGTTTGTCCGCATTAATTGTCTCATCTCGGCTCGTTACATAAGCCACAATCGCCTCGCCTAGCAGCGAATTAGAAACGCCCACGACGGCAGCAGCTGAAATGCCACTACACCGAAGCAGCACATCCTCAACCTCAGCGGGCGAGACGTTTATACCGGCCCGCTTAATCATCTCGGATGCCCTACCTATAAATACGAAGGCGCCATCCACATCGAGATAGCCAAGATCTTCGGTACAGTAGTAACCGTCTACGGTGAAGGCGCTTTTGTTCTCGGTAGAGGTTTTACCGAAGTATCCAGGCGAAATTCGTCCACGCACCTCCGTGAGGCCAATTTCCCCGCAAACTAACAACGAACCCGTCTTTTGATCACGAAACCTTAGCTCCTGCCCTGGCAAAGGCGTACCTTGGCACTCAGCACGTCGATCAAGTGACATTTGATGGGAGGTGACCGCACAATTACCGTAGGTCTCGGTTGAGCCGTATACATTACATAATTCCTGCACACCTAACTTTTCCACAGCTCGCCGAAAATCCTGTGGGCTTCCAATCGTAAGCCCCGTGCGAAGGCTTTCAACCCTTCGGATACTGAAATCAGGCTGTTGGATCAGCGCCGCCGTGATCGAGGGCAGGGTATAAATGGCTGTACAGCTATGATGTTCGATCAGCATAAGTGCCCGTGCTGCATCAAAGCGCCGTGGAACAACCAAAGTGGCAGCGTGGGTCATCGCGGCCGGTAACGCGTTCGCGCCACCAAAAGCCCAAAACAGTGGGACGGGCACAAAGACACGGTCGCCGTGGCGCAGGCCTTGGCGTGTGCCAATATGATAACCATTTTCTATCAGATCACAATGAATTAACCGTACACCTTTAGGCTTACTGGTTGAACCTGAAGTATAAAGTATCATTGCGTCATCATGGGGTGCAGCCGCACTCATCAGCTGATCAGCTCCATCGTTCAGCAAGCCGTTTAAAGTTCGATTCTCTTTAGTTTGCGCATCACCAATTGCGATTATACGGGATGCAGAGTCATTCATGATAACAGAAAAGTCAGATGTAAAGTCACGACCATTAAAATCGCGTGTGGCAAATATTATCTTGCAATCGGAGTCAGCCACCAAAAAAGAAAGCTCATCCAATGTTGCCCATGTACTGAAAAGAACAGCAGTTGCTCCTACCATTCCCACACCAAAAAGCACGGTCAACCAATCTATACCATTTTCTGCGATCAGCCCGACTCTGTCGCCCGACCGAATACCAGCATTTGATAATCCGAGAGCCAACTTTTTGCTACGAGTATTAAGTTCAGAAAATGTGATCTCACCAAATTCATCAATAACTGCTCTCTTGGTCCCATGATCAAGGGCAAGTGCCGCGAGTAGGTCCGGCAGGGTCTTTGCCTTGGGCATATCTGGAACCAAAGCTTCAGATGTCTTTGCATAAGAGACTAGCCTAGAAACCATTTAGCCTGATATCCTGTAAATATACCATATGAGGGAAAACTTACCAGTCAGTATAACTTATATCGTATAGGTATGCAATATGTGTTTCAAGTTAAATGCGCCTTCCCCAAGTAATTTATCGTTTTAATGCCTGTGAAGGCAGATAATGAGTTATATTTTAACATGTTAATGGACTGAAGGAAGCGGATTATGGGTCATCCAGAGGGTGCGAGGGAAACATGTGGGGGTCGGTTGGGTTTTGACCGCCGAGTACGGTTAGAATTTTGTGGCTCTAAGATCATTTCGGACGTTGGATTGCTGTTATTTCGGGAGCTGGGTGAGGTGCTCGGCCTGCACGACATTGCGGGTGGTTTGTTGAGAGACCCACGGACAGGTCACAATCGACTTCACACACTGGTCGGGCTGCTGCGGCAGTCGGTTTTCGGGTCACTGGCGAGATATGTGCAGCATAAACTTAAGCGGTTTTTCCGAGAGGATTTCGCCGTCGCCATCCCGAAACAAAATGCTCCGTGAGGGGATCTCGTTTGTAGGGACTTAGACGACTCTTTCTCATGCTTCCCATCATAACCTCTTATTAGGTTATCTGGGTCAGCCCCAAATAGAATTTATCACGCGACGGCGTTCGATGTTGCATGCGCCACTCAAGTTGCCGTCATTAAAACAATAATCTTTTAGAAAATATTGTTACTCGTGTGCTGTGTTTTACACATAAACGCTTCCTTTTAGTTCAATCACAGCGGAAAACTATAATCACAAAATTTAATATGACCTAATTGACAAAGCTGAGCACTGCAGCAAAATTATTAGGACTCATTGTTCAGGCATAAGGCCCATTAAACGCTCAATCGATTCGAGATATTCCACCTGCATACGATACATCACGTCTCGAACCGTATTTTCGGAGGTCATGTTTCCAATGACCTGACCAGCAGGAAACGAATAAAGATCAGTTCGCCGAGCGCGAACCACACGGGCATGCGCTTCATTATAAAGAATGCCTTGTAGAGGCGGCAGCAGATAATCGGGTGCGTCGGGCGCCTCCCAGGCTTCGGACAATTTGCTTTTCAACATACGTACCGGTTTACCGGTCCGGGCGCGGCGACGCACTGCATCCTCGGTTCGGGCATTGAAAATTGCATCTTTTTCAAATGAGTCCAGTTCGCTTTCGTGCGTACCAAGCCATATTGTGCCGCACCACACACCTTGGGCCCCGAGGGCCATAGCCGCAGCCACCTGACTGCCGCGCGCGATCCCACCCGCGGCCAAAACTGGAATCTTGCCCCCAGTTGCATCGATCACCTGCGGCACCAGAACCAATGTTGAGATCTCACCAGTGTGCCCTCCAGCCTCAGTGCCCTGCGCTATTAAAAGCTCCACGCCAGCAGCGGCCTGACGTTCAGCATGAACCGGCTTACCACAGAGTGCGCCCAAAATCACTCCGCGCTCCCGGAGAAGTTTCACGATGTCGGGAGGTGGTGCGCCCAGAGCGCTCACCACCAACCTCACCTGATCGTGTTTAAGCGCAGTTTCGACTAACCTTCGCGCGCCGTCAGGGGTCATTGCGCCACGCCCGCTCATAATATCTTCATGAATGCGCCTGCGATCGCCCTCAGGTAATTCTGGTACACCGGCTTCGTCAAGAATCCGCTCCATAAAAGCGCTTTGCTCGGTCGGAATCAACTCGTGTAAATCGCGTTTTCCTGTCTCGGCCTCAGCTTTCGTGTCGTATTTTGTAGGAATTATCACGTCGACCCCATAGGGACGTCCTTCAGTATGAGCGTCAATCCAGCACAGCTCAGCTTCAAGTTGCTTAGGACTGAAAGTAGCTGCACCTAAAACTCCAAAGCCTCCAGCGCGGGTTACTTCGACCACTACGTCACGGCAATGGGAGAAGGCAAAAATCGGGACGTCACACCCCAGTCGTTCGGCAATTTCAGTGCGCATTCAGATTTCCTTTATTAAATTATCAGCATTCAGGAGCTAGTTCCATTCCATTAACGCATCTAGCACCTCTACCTGATCACCACTAATCCATAATGGATTGACCTCTAGTATTTCGAGATTGTCTCCCGCTGCTAAAGCTGCAGTACAGATTGCTTGCACAGCATCAATCACCGCATCGAGATCGGCGGCAGGCACGCCACGGGCCCCATCAAGCAAAGCGCCTGCTCGTAGTTCCCCCAGCATCACACGAATTTCTGCAGCATTCACTGGCAGCAGCCGTATGGTAAAATCCTTAAGAATTTCCACCCAGACACCTCCCATACCAAGAGCCAGCACCAATCCCCATTGAGGATCACGCCGGATTCCAACAAAAAGTTCAAGTCCTTGGCCGCGCATGGGCATCACCAATGCCCCATCGATCTGCGCCTTTGGGTGGCTCGTGGCCGCAGCTGCAATCACATCTCGATAGGCAGCCCGGGCAGCTACCGCACCATCGACGTTCAGTATAACGCCGCCAATATCGCTTTTGTGGGAGATGTTTGGCGAGGCAATTTTTATTACGAGCAGTCCCACACCGACGGCATCCGCGGCGGCCTCCTCGTTGCGCACCAGCGTCATCGGCACCGTTGGAACGCCATGCGCAGCCAGAAAGGTCAGGGTCTGATGCTCGGACCTCGGTAGGTTCGACCACGTAGTAGTCTTAGTCTTGGGTTTGAGACCAGCATCAGCGGATCCGATCCTATAACGATTCGACCAAGCGATAACCCCAGAAAGTGCGGACAGGGCCCTATCAAGTCCACAAGCATGATAGGGCATATTACCCTCAGCGGCACGGTTTAGCGCCATCTCGTTAACATGGGTCTCGGTGTAACTTACCAGAATGCCTGGCACATCAATCGCTGCGAACCCGCGCGTTATTCCGTCATGCAATTCAGTAAGGCGCCCGCTAACCTCAGCCTCATTGGTGGGCAATCGATAAAACGGACAAAGTACTGCGGCAACGTCAGGCTGTGTGGCAAGCAGGCTCACAATAGCTTCGATCTGCGCAGGATCAACTCCTCCAGTGAGATCGAGCGGATTGTGCGGCGTTCCGTAGCCAGGAAGCAATTTTTTTAGATAATTTTTTGTTATTGATGACAATTCTGGCAAGACGATGCCAAATTCGTATGCTCGATCAGCTGCAATCTCACAGATTCCGCCAGAATTAGACAATATTGCCAGGCCACCCGGGCCGAGCGGGCCAGTCTTAGCTGCAATATCAGCGGTCACAATCAAATCCTCAACCGAGTCAACCCGGATCACACCATATTGTAGGCAGAGCCCATCAAAGACGGCATCGTCGCCAACCAACGCACCCGTATGGGCTTCAGCCGATCTAGCCGTTACCTCACTCTTGCCGACTTTCAAGACGATCAATGGCTTACCCATGGCTAACGCGCGCGCGGCGCAACGGCGAAACCGATCCGGTTCCCGGACAGTCTCAACGAAAATGGCAATGGCGCGAGTCTCAGGTTGCTCAAGTAAGTGGTTCATGAAATCGGTAATATCTAGATCAGCTTCATTGCCAGTGGCTATCACATGACTAAGGCCTATCCCCTTCTGTCCAGAAAATTGAGCCATAAACAACGCAACAGCGCCGCTTTGAGAGACGATTGCCACACCGTCACGACGTGCGGAAGGCGTAAATGGTGTTGCCCACGCCACAACCGATCCGGCATGATTAATGAAGCCCAAAGAGTTGGGGCCTAGAAGAGATATGCTCCGCTCACGTGCCCTCACCAAAATCGCATCCTGACGGGCGGCACCATCAGGACCAGTTTCGGCGAACCCTGAAGTGAGGATCATCGCCGCGTATGCACCGGCGTCAGCAAGTTCGTCAATCACGCTCTCAACGACGGTTTCCGGGACGAGAATGACGCCCATGTCGATTGTGCCAGGCAGATCAACGCAACTGGCAAATGCAGGTTGACCGTGGACCAAGCCGCCACGGTTATTGACGAGATAAATAGTGCCTTTATAGCCAGAATTTTTAAGGTTCTCGTAGATGGTACTCGACCACCGCGATCGGTCCGAAGCTCCAATGATTGCGATCGATGTCGGCGCCATCAAACGAGCGGCTTCGCGGGCACGGATCGAGTCTGTTCCAGCGTAACTTCTCATGAGCGCAGTACCCGAGAGGGTTTGTCACGTGCAAGACCTCTACGATAGCGCACGGGATCAAGCTCAAGTCCATAGCGTAGACTATCTGGAAACTGGCGCTTCTGAAAAGCAAGGTCGGCGCCGATGGCTTGACGCATCGCCATCTGGCTTGGCAGTTTAATCGCTCCGCTTGCCGCTGCGGCAACATAAACAGACTGGTCGTCCATCATTCGGATATTGCTCCCACCAGTTACGTCAAAGAACCCGACGAAGTAAAGATGAGGCATGTCAGGATGCACAATCCGATTGTATAGATGCATATGCGTGCCGCGTATCGGATTTATCCCGTTTGGAAGGAACGGTAAATCGGTTTCGTAACCTGTCGCTGCGATGATAGCATCAACGTACTCAGAGCTTCCATCCGTAAAGTGCACTATTCGTCCATCTGCCCGGTCAAGACCGGGCTTAGCCGTAACCCGATTCCAGGCGATATGAGAGATCAATGTCGGATGGCTGATCGGATGTGTCCGCCCCTTAGGAGTACGAAAACCCCACTGCTCCATTCGGCCGTGAAACATCTGCACGATAAGAGTACGCATCCAAACCCGAAGTTTCCAAGGCAACCAGGGTTTTTCAATTTTTCCCAATATCCGAGAATTTGGCACTCCAAACATTAACCGCGGCATGATCAAAACTGGTGAGCGGGCAGCAAGAAAAGTTTGTTTAGTGACAGTGCAGATATCCGCAGCGATATCTACACCACTGTTACCAGGTCCTATTACAAGAACAGACCTCTCATGATAAGGTTTTGGGGTGCGGTATTGATGGGCGTGAATGTATTCTCCAGAAAAGCCTTCAACCTGCGGCGGATGCCTAGGAATGCTTTGGTGGCCACTTGCAACCACTACGCCATCAAATAATTCCACATTTCCATCGACAGACCTAATTTGGTAGCTGCCATCAACTTCTGGTTGGATTGCCTCGACTTTAGAATTGAAACGTATGTGCTCTCGCAAGCCATGTGCATCGGCATAGGAATTGAAATAGGCCTCCATCTCATCAGTGCCAGGATAGAGTTGGGTGCCGTCAGGAAACGGAAAATCTACATAACTGCTAACCCGTTGTTCCGAATTGATCCGCAGCGACTTGTAAGCTGGACTACGACCACTATCGTTCTCATAGACCCAAAGCCCGCCGATCCGTGAACCAATTTCGAACAGGGTAACCAAAACCCCCTGATCCTTGAGATGCCGAGCAGCAGCGAGCCCACCAGCACCGGCGCCAATTACTGCAAATTTCTGTGGGTTGCTCATAATGATGGTTATCCTTGAGGTAGGTTAGCGAGTAGTAAAGCCTAGTGGGTACTAAATTCCATGCCGTGGGTTACAAGGAGGCAGATAACCAAATGGAATTTTAATATACTAGATAGTAATCTTAAATCTTTTAGGTTGTCAAACCGCCAAAAAGTGTGGGACACCTAATTTCGTAATTATGGAAATTTAGCCTTGTCGATTATAATGCTGTTTTTCTTACAGGTTTATTCATCGCTTGGCATTTATGGTTTGTTTTCAGCACGTCTAGTCGTTTGCGCGATCGCATAAAGGTTAAATATAACTGCGTCGACACTCCTCGACCCCACCGTTAAGATTTGAAAAGTGCGCCGGCACAAGTGTAATGCACTTATTAAAATTTGGAGCAGGCTTATAGTGAATTCCACTAAAATTTTAATGCTGAGCAAGCCAGATAATCTATGTGCAAATAATCCAACGAGGCGTTTTGAGCTGGATAGATGTGCGCAGCTGTCCGATATCTCGTAAGCTAAAGGTAAAGGCGTTGGGGACTAAAATTGGCTTGCTCTTTAATTTTATATCTCTTCCATCGAACAGGTCAACCAGCTGATCTTTGACCAAACGTGGTGTACCCACAAACCATGATCATAATTTTTGGCTGCCAATTGAAATTAGAAACCGATCTAGCGCAGTTGCTGCAATGGTCTTGAAATTTTGGGGCAGTTGGGGTTCAGCGGCCCTTCCAGTTGGGGCTTCGCTTCTCAGCAAAGGCGCGGGCGCCCTCGCGAGCATCCTCAGACCCAAGTATATGCCCAGTGATTGACGCCTGGATCTCGAACATCTTATCTAATGGCCAGTCGATCTGTTCTGTGATTATTCGCTTACTGGTCGCAACCGACATCGGAGCATTCTCCGTAATCTGTACTGCCAGGTGCATCGCCTCTGCCAATGCACCGTCCGGTTCGGTCAAGCGGTTGACCAGCCCGTAATCGTAAAGCCGCTCAGCACCGATCATCTCGCCAGTCAGGGCTAGTTCCATGGCAATGCGCTGTGGCAGCACGCGGGGCAGTCGGAGCAACCCACCAGCCATAGCCGCCAAGCCGCGCTTGACCTCTGGTAGACCAAACTTTGCATCGCGCGCAGCAACTAGAAGATCACAAGCTAGTACTGCTTCAAAACCCCCGGCGAGCGCATAGCCCTCGACTGCAGCGATCAACGGCTTTTTCGGTGGAGTCAGCGCCAGACCCATAATGCCTCGGTGCGCCACACGCGTGACCTCACCCCTCAGGAATGCTTTGAGATCCATGCCCGCGCAGAAAGTCCCACCCGCGCCAGTAAGGATGCCCACACGCAGTTCAGGATTCATATCCAGCTCGTCTAATGCTGCACAGACGCCATACGAAACTGCACCGTTAACGGCGTTCTTTTGATCGGGGCGGTTAATGGTAATAGTAATTACACCATTAGAGCGATCGATCAATACTGCATCAGTAAGATGGGGCATACGTCGTCTCCACTTGTGTTTGGGGCAGCGAAAAAATGATGCTACAATCATCATAAGTCAAGCCAGCAACTTCGGGCAGGGGCCCTGATAGTTCAAAATGGGATACTGCCCGACACAGCTGCATTCTGGGATACCAGCTTAGAAGCGATGGCATGCAACGTCATAGATATTATTCCGCTCGAGGCCTAGCCAAACCGACCAAGCAATGAAATCCAATAGTGTATGAATTCCAACTAGTATGCAACCCAAGCAATGGAATTTCCATATTAATAAGCACTAATGAATGAAAAACCTATAGCGCCTTCAATTATGCTGCGCCGCGTTCAAGCCACTCGGCACCATTCTGCATGTTGTCTCGCATCTCGGTGTTGACAGCATACATCATGAGCCTAACTTTACAAAAAATCTACCGCACCTCAACCTTAGCCAATAAATTAGCAACGACGTTCGGAGCTAATCATTTTGATTTTATAGCTTTTCTAAGGGTTAACTTATCAAGGTCAGTTCAAAAACTTGCCTGGCTGATTTATTTCACTTTTGGAACCATTTAACTTTTTAAGGTGACCCATTTTAATCTCACAACATTTCTCACTTAAAAATAATAATCGTTTCTAAATATTAACTGAAAATAAGGCATTAATTTGCGCCACACCGCGCCCAATCAAAAACCAGTATTTTTTATTTAAATTTTTTAGTTATACTCTACTCACTCCAAAACCCGAAGATTTTGTTCTGAGATGATGCGGAAGTT
>TARA_B110000240_G_scaffold124998_1_pt1 | contig 10188 bp, 11 predicted proteins | sample TARA_B110000240 | Tara Oceans TARA_B110000240 (sample SAMEA4397611) | marine metagenome | biome: Polar Biome; feature: [DCM] deep chlorophyll maximum layer (ENVO:01000326); material: water (ENVO:00002006), including particulate matter (ENVO:01000060) such as... | depth 17 m | reverse complement strand
GACATCGCCAAATACTGTAGGCTCAATAATAATTAAATCAAATATCTTTGTCTCTATAAACTTCATTATTCTTTAATCATATTTAAAAGATACTGACCATAGCCGTTTTTTCTCAAAGGCTGTGCCAACTTCATTACTTGTGATGCATCAATGTAATTCATTCTAAAAGCAATTTCTTCTAAACAAGCAACTTTTAAGCCTTGACGTTTTTCAATAGTTTCTATAAACTGACCCGCTTGCATTAAAGAATCATGTGTCCCCGTATCTAACCAAGCAAAACCTCTTCCCAGTAGTTCTACTTTTAATTTTTTTTGTTTTAAATATTCTTGATTTACAGAAGTTATTTCTAGTTCACCTCTGTTTGAAGGTGTTACATTTTTAGCAATTTGCACCACATCATTGGTGTAAAAATATAAACCAACAACTGCAAAATTAGATTTTGGTTCTTTGGGTTTTTCTTCTATAGAGGTTACATTTCCTTCAACATCAAACTCAGCAACTCCATATCGCTCTGGATCATTAACATAATAGCCAAAAACAGTAGATTTACCATCTGATACATTTTTTACAGCATTAAGTAATGTTCCTGAAAAGCCATATCCGTAAAAGATATTATCTCCTAGAACCAAACACACATCATCATTTCCAATAAATTCGGATCCAATAATAAAAGCTTGTGCTAAACCATCAGGACTAGGCTGCTCTTTATAAGATAACTGTAAACCGATTTCAGAGCCATCACCTAATAATTTTTCAAAATTAGGTAAATCTTCAGGGGTTGAAATAATTAAAATCTCTTGAATGCCCGCCAACATCAAAACTGATAACGGATAGTATATCATGGGTTTATCATACACGGGTAATAACTGTTTAGATACTCCTTTTGTAATTGGGTACAATCTTGTTCCACTTCCTCCTGCTAAAATAATTCCTTTCATTTTTTATTTAAATTATCAGATTTTTACTTCTTTTCTATGCACTCAATTCTTAAATTGTTCTAAGTTTTTCTGTATATTCTCTATTCTTGAACTTCCAAAAACAACGTAATCTAATTTAAGTTTCTTTATATAATCTATTGAGGATGGAATATTAGCTGCTCCACTTGCAAAAACACTCATCCCCATTAATTTATATTTTGGCCTAGACTCAATAAAATATTCAACAGCATCTAATGAAGGAAAAACATTAAATCCTTCTTTATTAATATTGAAACAAACTATCAAATCTTTTAACCAAATCGGATCTTTTTCATTTTTTATAAGCTTATCAAACATAATTGGATTCAAAGTTATAATTCCGGGCTTATATCCCATTTTAATAACAGATTTAATAAATTCAATGAGTATATCACCTCTTCCCATACCCATTAACAAATCAGTAATAATATTTTGCATATGAATATAACTTCCTTTTTTAAGATTTTTAGGGACTTCTAAATTTAATGCAAGTGGGGTTATACTTTTTAGATTTTGTGTCGTAATCAACATTATACCTCCAATAATATTTTTTACAATAGAAGTATTTTTGATGATATGAGTTAATAAACTAATCATTCCTTTTTCATTAACCATACTGGCATATTTATGAGGATAAGGAATACTGTAATGTATTTCTTTAGTAATATCAAACTCGCTTACATTTATAATATTATAACCTTTTTCGTTAGAGTTTATCATAAAACCGTCAAGACCAATCTCTAAAGAGCCATTTATGAATGCTTTAATTTTTTTTGTTGTATCAAATTTTAGCTTAGTCTTTTCCCCTTTATTAAGATCGAAATGATTGACTCCGAAAAATTGATTATCTCCTAGTATTATTTTCATAATTTAAAATTTTTTCCATTGTTTTGTTAACAGCTAAAGCATCATTTAAACTTGCCATTATTTTCTGATCTCCAAGTAAATCTAACATTTGATCTGTAAAATCAACACCTCTGAGGTAAAAAGGAACAGCTTTGGCTAAATCTGTGACTGCAACTTTTTCCATAAATTCTCCATTAGTATTATATTTATTTATTTGCTGTTGATCTATAGAATATTTAATTCCATTTTTCATTTCTATATCAATTCCAAAAACAGGCTTTCTTACATCTTTTTTTACCCAGTTTAAATAAATTGAAACAAAAATATCATTGCTTGTTTTTAATGATGCTTCAACAACATCATCTACGTCAGATATAATTGATTCTTTTTTAGAAGATATTACATCCATTTGACTAGTTCCAATAATGTATTGCATCAAATCAACTATATGAGACCCCATCTCATTTAAAACACCTGAAAAGGCCCCATTACGCCAACCTGTAGGTTTTTTTTCAATAGTGTTACTAAGGTATTGGCCGTGAATAGATTTAATATCTTGAGTATTTATGTTCACTTTAATCCATTGAATACAAGGGTTAAAACGAAGAACATATCCAATACTAACTGAATTTAATTCTAAACCATTTTCAATATTAATATTTGTATAACCACCAAAAGGTTTCTCAATAAATATCTTTTTATCCCCTCTTTTTTTACTTTTCTCGAGAAGTTGAAGATGTGCAAAAGGAGGTGTTGTAATTAAAGTAATATCAAAAGGTTCTTTTAACGTTGAGTCGTCTGCATAAAACTTTGCATTTATATTTTTTTTTAATATTGTACGAAGTATTTTGCTTGGCTCAATTACTGAAAACTCAATTTCAGAATTCAAGGAGTTTAAGATGGTAAAATGGGTTAACCCCATTCTTCCAAACCCATAAATTAAAATTCTCATAATCTAATTATATTTTTATATTTCTCTGAAATTATACTCCATGTATAATTTTCTAGCGCTATTTTTTTCATTTTATTTCCTAAATTTATTAATTCTTTTATTTCAATATTATGAACTAGTTCTTCAAGGCATTTGGATGAACTAAAGTATCTTGCATCTTCATGAGTTGTATATTCATTAAAACCTGAACTATAAGCAAAAATTGGTAATCCCAAATTCATCGCCTCAACCAAAGCGGGATTTGTACCACCTGCAGAATGACCGTGAATATAAACTTTAGCGTTAGATCTTAAATAATTTAATTCATCTATATCATAAATAGCATCTATCAAATAAATATTATCGTAATGATCATATTTCTTTTTTAACTGAATACCATATTGATCTTTATCCCAATTACCAATAATTACAATTTTGTGTTTTTTTAAATTGACAAAAGAATTTAGTATTAGCTCAATATTATTGTCTTTTTGAATTCTAGCAACAGTTACAAAATAATCAAAACCGTCAAATCCGTATGATTTTCTAATACTTTTCTGAACCAAAACTGCTTGGTCCCCTCCATATGCAATCAATGAGGATTTTCTACCGTACTCTTTATAAATATAATCTAGAATACCTTGATTGTCTGATATTATTTTATCCGAGTATTTAACAGCAAGTTTTTCTGAAAACTTCAAATAGGATTGGGCAAATCTATTCCATTTATTTCTTTTCCAATCTAACCCTCCAAAATTTAAAATAAATTTATTTTTATACCTAAACAAAAAAGGTAGAATTATCGCCCCTGAACTACCTAAAATTAATAAACGGTCATATTTTTTATATGATTTCAATATTGATATTGAATCATAAAAAATACTTTGCCAACCATTAGAGTCAATGTTTATATATTCTAACTTTGCACCTTTGTATTCCGTTAATTTAACCTCACAATATTTTGAAGAACAAAATACTGTAATATCTAGTTGATCTGATAAATTTGCTAAAAGTTGCTCAACTAATGTTTCAAATCCACCATAATTTGATGGAACTCCGTTTGTACCAATTATTGCAACTTTAATCATTTACTTAAAATGTTTTTAATTTTATAATTAATATAGTGAGAAACAAACTGAAGAAATGCTATAGTATATGATTTGATTGAATAATCATTATTAATAACATCATATTCAGGTAACAATAATTCTGAAATATCATAATTATGCTTAAAACCAAACCATAATGAAGGAGCTATCACTTTATCTTTTGAATCGTTCATATATGCAGCCCAATAACTAAATGAACTATTACTTATTATATTATTCTTGCTAATAGTTTGAATGAAGAAATCAGTTATGGAATCTGAATCACTCATATAATGCACATTCTTAGGTTTAATATTCTTTTTACACCATTCTATATCATCACTAACAATTATAAAAAAATTGTCTTTGCCGACAAACTCAATAGCCTTATCATAATAATTTTTACCAGAAAAGGGATGTTTATATTGGACTTTTAAATAATCTCCTCTTCTAACATGAATAGACGTGAAATCGTTCTTTTTAAGAAAAGGATGAGAAGTATGTATAGAATTTATTATGGTTTGATCTAAACTAAATTGTTTAATTACTTTAGATCTATTTAAATACTTATAGGACTGAAAGTAACCTTTTAAATGAATAGGGCTTCCATTATAAGGTATTGGCTTATAAGCAAAGTCAATTTCACTATAAGTAGGTATATTTTTTGGTAAATTTCGAACCACATCAAGTCCTTTAAAAAATAAATCTTTGTAATTTAAAAAACTTAAATAATCTTCTTCTTTATCAATATAAATTTTTACATTTTCTGTTATTGATATAGCAGCACCAAGCTGAAATAAATTATTACCCAACCTATCTGATAATTCAGAGTATATCATCTTATCTAATTTTTCTTGCTGGATTACCACCATAAATTGAATCTGGCTCAATATCGGACAAAACAACACTACCACTACCTACGATGCTTCTATCTCCAATATTAACACCTTTTAATATGATACATCTAGTACCAATAAAAACGTCATTCCCTATAACAATTGGTGCGTTTTTTTTTTGTTCTTGATCAACCACATGATTTCTTCTATCTTCAAAGTTTAATGAATGTGCATCCGAGTCAATGATAATTGAATCTGCTCCTATATTTACATTGGAGCCTATAGTTATAGAATCATGGGCCCATATACAACTTGAAGATATTCCTGTATTATGACCAATTTCAATTTTAGCATTATTTTCAGTTGTTATAGAACATTTAATATTTCTACTTAAAGGATTTGTTCCAAAACCACTTTTAATAGTACAGTTATCTCCAATAATAACAGTAGAATTTTCATGAGCTTTAAGTACTACAAGGCCTTTAACTATAAAGTTAGAACCGAATTTCACTTTATTAGCATTAAACTGAAACCTAGCGTATCTCCAAAAAAAGGAAGTTAAAACTCTGTCAAAAACACTTTGTATAATTTTGTACATTATTATTATAATTTAAAAAAATTGTTTATCCTTTTATAGTAACCATAAAGATTTATTATAAATAAATTTAGCACCATAGGACTATTCTGGGTAGTTAGATATAATATTTTAGAAAATGAAAAATGACTATTTTTTAATGAGGTTTTGGGTATTTTATGAGTTAATTCTAGCCCCTTTTTTAATAATTTACTTTTATCTACTTTTAGAATTTTACTCGACAAAAAGCCGTCACGTGCTATTAAAATATAACAAGTCTTGTAACATTCTAACTTATAAGAAACCATCTGTTGAGAATTTTCATCTTTTAAATAGGAATAAACAAAATTTCTAAATAAAATTATATCTTCTATTTTAGAAACGGTAGCCTCTGAGGTTGTTAGTGAATTTTCTCTTATTAAATAGTTAAGAGTTATTTCTGGTAAAAGAATAATTTTATTAATTTGTTGAGTTTCTAAAAATACTGCAAACGCATCCTCACCATATGAGAGCTGACGGAATCGAATATTGTTGTTTTCTAAATATGAAGAACTAAAAAGTTTATTCCATGAGTATGGTGGGTAAAACCCTTTATCGAAAAAACAGAATTTTTTAAGTTCATCTGAGTTAAATATCATTTTATTTACAAATACTATTTCTTTTGTGTTTTCATTTTCTTCATTTACTTCTCTGTATGACCCAATAACAACTTCAGCAGAATATTTAATAGCATTGTCAACTAAATATTCAATACAATTAGATTCAATATAATCATCAGAATCCAAAAAATATAAATAGTCACCGTTAAAAGCATCTAACATTCTATTTCTAGCTGCTCCAAGACCCGGTTTTTCATTATGCTCAATTAATTTGTATTTATAAGGTGATTCAGACAATAATTGAGTTGTAAGTTTCAATGTATTATCATCACATGGATCGTAGTTAATAATTAAATTAATATTTGAGTAAGATTGATTAAATACTGATTTCAGGCATTTTTCGATGTATAATTCAGATAAATAAACAGGTATACAAATTGTGACTAAAGGATTATTCATTAATTTTTTTTTTATTTTACGTTAGGATTTTTAATCTATTTTGTATTTGAAGTCTAATTCATTAAGAAGATTATCCATTAAAAATATGGTGTCAATTTTACCGCCACAAATAGTGTAAGAGTTTGATTCTTGAAATATAACGGTTGAACGCAAATCTGAATTACTTTTAGGTTTATATTTATTTGAAATAAAATAACTACTAAATTCGAAATGTTGGTCAAAATCAGGTAAATCAATTTTAATTTCAGCTGTAATTAATTTAAATAAATTATTTATTTCTAATTCATTCATTTTTTTTGATACAACTCCATATTTCACATGTGTTAAAGTATATTGACTAAGTTTTTTATTAAATGGAAAAATTGAATAAAAAGGACCGTCCATAACAGTTATTGCGTCAAACGGTAATACGTTTGATTTCTTCTTAATTATAAAAGAAATAAACTTTTGATTAAAATAATTTTTTTGAGAAATTTCTGACTCTAATCCGCCGTAAGTACAATTATATATAGGATCTGATATCAGTTTATTATCCAGGAAATATTGTCCGTTATTATAATTAACTTTTGAGTTGAATTCTATGTTTAAATTGGCTTTCTTAAAAAATAATTTTGACCTATCATGATTAATATGGCGTTCATGTACAATTATTGAACCTTGAAAATTATCCGATAAACTATCAGTTAAAACTTCAAAATCATATCCCTCGTGAGTAAATATATTGATATACGTTTGAAAATCGACAATCGAATCTTTATGAACTGAATAGATATTCTTTTCTATTTCAGTTGATAATTCTGGAAAAGAGTTGATGAACTTTTCAAAACCAACCTTTGAATCTATTCTGGTTTTATAATCTCTCGGATAATGATAACCCAAATGCAATCGATTTTGATTGTGCGAAGACGACTTTTGAAATATGTCAGAACATTTTTCGTATACGATATAATCGATATTTTTTAATTTGCATAAATATGCAAGATAACAACCGTACCAACCTGCTCCAATAATAACTATTTTATTCATAAGTCGCAAATTTTCCATGATTTATACTAATTGTCTCATTAGATAAATAATTAAACTTGCTTGAACAAAGGTTTATAATAATTTCTGAAATTTCCTCAACGGAAATGAACCTCTTATTTCTCATCTTTAATCTATAATCTTCTAATCTATCCTTATCAGTTCGTCTGAGAGTCATACCACTTAAGATTGTGCTCGGAGCAATTGAAAAGATTCTGCTACTTTTTGATTTTAGTTTAAATTTTTCAATAAAATTTTGCGTACAATTTTTACTTAGAAAATAAGTATCGTCATATGAGCCTTTTGAAGCACTTTCAGATCCCAAATAGCAGAATGTGAATTTTTCAAAATTAGTATTTAAAAATTTTATTATTTTAACTGGAAGAATTGTGTTGATAAAAAATGATTCATTCCATTCATCATTTGTTTGTTCCTCTAATCTTTTATCTCTTAAAATAGAAGAAAGATAAAGTATTTTATCACCTTCTTTAAAGTATTTGTTAAATTCTAAATCAATTAAATTTTTAGTTTCTAATAACACAATGTCTTCACCAATTGATTTAATGTGTTTTGAAATTAAGCTACTTTTACCTACTATTTTCATTTATGTGCTATTTTTAAATTAATTATTGGTCACTGTGTAGTAATACTATTTTAATTAAAATAGTACTACTAATTGATTAATTAGTTATTTTTAATATTGAATTATAGGCTTGAATTAGATCCTTAATTATTGATCCTTTATCATGCCTTTTTCTGGCACTATTTCTGGCACTATTTCCTAATTCTAAAGAAAAATCTTGATCATTTACTATTTGACTTATATAAGAAGCTCCTAAAAACGGATCATTTGAAGGGAATAAAACCCCTGTTTTATTATGTTCGATTAATGATGATATACCTCCCACATTTGTAGAAATAACTGGCATTCCAATCATTTGTGCTTCACAAATTGAATTAGGACTATTATCTATATAGGAAGAATGAAAATAGCAATGTGATTTCTTTAAAGCTTTACAAAGTTCAGAGGAGGATATGACACCTTTGATTCGAACAGAAACATTTTTAGAAAGAATACCTGTTTTTTTTTCAGCAAAATTCATGTCATTTATTCCATAAACATTCCACTCAAAATTTAATTTAGTTTTAGTTTTAAGAATTTGAGCTGTTTTAAGTATCAAGTCTGCACCCTTATATAAAGGTGAGGAAATTGTAGATGTAATTTGAATCACACCACCTGGTGATTTATTTTCCCATGGTTCACTTAAATAAAACTCATCCCTTAGCATTTCACTACAATAAAAATATTTAGAATTGGGAGAGTATAATTTTGAAATTCGGTGATCCCACTCTGTTCTTCCCATAAAAAAATTGCAATTGTTTAATATTTCTTTTTCTCTTTTTGCAGATTTTTTAAAACCTATATAATTATTTATGCTTTCAAGAGAAAACCTATCTTTTAATAGTAAATCGACAAATGAATAAGAAGGAGGAAAATATGCATTTAAGTATGGATTAATCAGCCCTTGCAAATGAATAATAATTGGTATTTTTGTATGTAGCCTTATTAGTCCAAATATTTGTTCAGAACCAAAAACATGAATTAAATCAGGTTTAAAATCATTTACAACATTAAGCATTTCTGTAATTTGAGATTTTTCTTGCTCTTTAATATTGTAAAACCGTCTTAATTTACTTTTTAAACTTCGGTCTATTGATATGGGGTAGTATGACACCCCGTTAATTTCAGAATTAAAGGGTTCGCCTTGTCCGAAAAAAGAAACACCCAGTTTTATATTGGGCTTGGTCTTTAATTCTTTTTCCAAAGAACTTATCCAACCTCCTCCATTATAAACATTACCGTTAGTATTATAGTTTGATGAAGTGTTGGTAAACCACAAAACTTTAATTTTTTTCATAAATTTCATTAAATTAGAAAATAGTTACGTCCTAATATTTTTATCATTTTTAGTCGTCAATAAGAATAGCTTTATTGTCCATTTTTATATTTTCTCTAATTACTCTTGCAGGGTTTCCAACAGCTATACATCCATCCGGAATATCATGAGCAACGACAGATGATGCTCCTATAATAACATTATTACCTATTTCAACGCCTGGAAGGATCATTGCACTAATTCCGATAAAACAATTTTCTCCAATCTTAGTATTTGTAACCCATGGAAGACTCCTATTATTCTTATCTCTTTTAACATGTTCATGACATAGTATAGTAACTCTGCTTGCTATAAGTGTATTTTTTTTTATTATTATTCCTGATGGATAAACTTTATCAAGATTTAAACCACTTTCTAATATCACCCCTTTTTCTATGTTGGAATATCCTTGAAGTTTGTAGTATTTAAATCTAATAAATTGAACTATTTTTGACAATATTGTCATTACTAAAATTCTTACTCTCATGGTGTATCTATTAAAGTTTCTGAAATGATATTTAAACCCTCGGTAAATGATATTTTTACTCTTTTGGGATAATTTTTATTAAGTTTATTGACACATAGAACAGATGAACTGACATCTTTAATTAAATTTTCATGATAGTTAACTCTAAATCTATTTGGAAATTTTTTTAGAAAAAAATCACATATATCTAAAATTGAAGTACCGCATCCAGTTGCAATATTAAAGCAACCATTTTTATTTTTTGATTTTAAAAGTCTAATAACAATATCTACTAATTCGTCTATATGTATAAAATCTCTTGTAGTATTTTTGTCAACATAAATATTCAAGGTTTTATTATTTTTTATACAATTAATTATTGCCAAGATTAAACCATGTTTATTATTGTAATTTATATAACCTCCGTAGGGATTTGATGGCCTTAATATTAAAAATTTTAGATTATTATTTCT
>TARA_B110000240_G_scaffold41573_1_pt1 | contig 10296 bp, 11 predicted proteins | sample TARA_B110000240 | Tara Oceans TARA_B110000240 (sample SAMEA4397611) | marine metagenome | biome: Polar Biome; feature: [DCM] deep chlorophyll maximum layer (ENVO:01000326); material: water (ENVO:00002006), including particulate matter (ENVO:01000060) such as... | depth 17 m | reverse complement strand
CAAGATCATGATAATCTTGATATAATTTACTCTCTGTTACCCAAAAACACCTGTGTTTCATTTATTCTGTTTTTATAGGTTTAATGGCTGTTTGTCTTTCATTCACATATTCAAAAACATCATCACCAAAAAAGCCAGCTTCTTCTAACATAATTCTAATGTCTTTATTCCATTCTTTTATGGTAACCGTTGTATTTAATTCAATTGCATACGCCGTGTTTTTTTGTAGTGGATAATCGCCTTTAAAAGGCACACCACCTTGAGAATCCCACATGCCAATTGTTGTTCCCGCACTATGACCATATTTCCCTAAAGGATGTGTGTAAATGGATGGTTTTAATCCTTCTTTTCTTGCTTTTGATAATGATTCTGATAAAATTTGATTTCCTGTTTTACCAGATTTCATCGTACTCGTTAAAATATCCTGTACTCTATTCCCTTTTTTGAAAGCCCCTTTTAGAAAATATGGAACTTCATTTTCATCCTCCTTTAGAACATACGCATGTTGCTGACAATCTGTATTTAAACCGATATAAGTAATGCCAAAATCGCAGTGTAACAGATCTCCTTTTCGAATAATTTGTTCCTCTTTTCCTCTTGAAAAAGACGCAATATGGGATTTTAAAATTTCCTTATTTCTTTGCACATCTACCGTTGGATGAAACCAAGTTTCTAAACCTAAATCTGTTAATTTTTGACGCAAGTACCAAACGAGATCTTCAGTGGTTGTTTCTCCAGGAATAATTACTTTTTCTGAAAAAGTTTCATCAATAATATCGTGGGTTATTTTTACTAAATCTCTAAATAAAATGAGTTCTTTTTCTGTCCTTGTTTCTATCCAAGCCACCGCTAATTTTTCTGCAGAAACTAATTTAGCACTTAATTCTGCTGGAAGATTTTCTTTTAGCTCATCGTACCCGGTTTTCACCAAACCATCTGCCAATGGAAAGTGTTTTGAAAAGTTAATGCCGATTTTTTCAGGGTTTCTTTCTTTTATAATTTCTGATAACGCGGCCCATTGATTCGGTTCTTTTTCTTTATCCCAAGCAGATTTTATACTTTTACCAATATCATACCTTGCGACAGCTAATCGTTCTAAAATATTCTTTTCTTTATTTCTGTAAAAAACAAGTATCGTTCTTCTTCTTGCATTTAACCAAGTTGCTGGCAACATCGTTTTTAAAACAGGATCTTCATTATATTCTCTAGAAATTAACAACCACATATCAATATTTGATTGATCCATTAATTTTGGAAGTAGATTCACAAACCTATCCTCTAAAATTTCATCTTTTAAAGTTGCTCTATCTTTTTCTTCTAAAATTAAATATTGACTTCCATTCGCTACTTCTTTTGAGCATGAAAAAGAAATACAAAGAAACAGGATTAAGACTATTTTAAACTTCATTTTTTTTAATTTTAAATGGAAAATAATATTAAAAGAATTAAAACCAATGGTTTTTAGAAAAAATTTTAACTTTAAATAACTGTTTACGCAACGAAAGAGGGTCTTTACTCATTTTGAGTTTTCTACTTAAAAATACAATCCTACTTTTGACAAATAAAGAACATGAAAAATAGTCACTCGCAAACAAGGAGAAACTTATAAAAATTTAATATATTTAACTATTATGAAACTTTTAAAACAAACACTCGTCCTTTTTATTTTCGGATTCCTTTTTTGGGCCTGCGGTTCAACACCCATCAACAAAACAGCGGAAATAAAAGAGGAGCCTGTTGTCATTGCCAATGATAGTTTAGAATATGAAATTACCATTATTGATATTGGTTTCACCTACTATTTGAATGCAATCGCACAACGAGAAGGTTTTTATTCACAGGACTATCTAGAGGCTCGAAATAAAGTTTGGGTAACTACTTGGAATATGAGGGCTCAAAACATAGGGCAATTCAATCCAAATATTTATGAAAACTTAATTGATTATCAACAAAACATAGATTATGGATATGAAGTAAACTACAAATTATTTAATTATTTTTTGTTTGCACAAAAAAAATATAAAATGAATCTAGGTGGCGGATTTCGCAGCAATAGAATTAATTAACAATCTTTTCATATCGAACAAAACTATACGCTAACTTATTTTTTTCATCCGCTTCAAAATCCTCCCTTGCCACTTCTATCCAAAGATTCAAATCTATTTCAGGAAAGAATACATCGGCCTCAAACTCTTGATGGACCAAAGTAATATCTAAAACATCTGCTCTATCATTTTCCATTGTATTTTCATAAACTTGAGCGCCACCAATAATAAAAACCTGCTCTTCTTCTTTTGCCATTTCTAAAGCTTGCTCTAAACTATGAGCAATTAAACACCCTTCTTTAAAATAATTTTTGTTTCTGGTGATGATAACGGTTGTTCTATTTGGCAAAGGCCTGCCGATAGATTCAAAAGTATTTCTCCCCATTAAAATATAATGACCCGTAGTTCGTTCTTTAAAACGTTTGAGATCTGCTGGTATATGCCAAATTAAATCATTATTTTTTCCTAAAGCATTATTTTGTGCAATTGCTGCTATAATCGTAATCATTGTACCTTCCATTTTGTGCAAAATTACTGCAAATGTTTTAAGAATTACCGTTTTTTGATTGTTTTGATAAAAAATAGACCAATAACGAAACCGTTTTCGAAGTAAAATAACTGAATATCAAGCAGAAGAAAATGATACTGTTTTTAAAAATACCGCAAATTAGTTTTAGTTTTTTTTTGGATTATTACTATTTCGTAAGAACATTTTATAGAACTGATAATTCTTTCATGTTCCTATAAATTATAGCTTGTAATAACGATCTTCTTACATACATTTACTCCATAATTTAATTAAACAATTATGGCAATTAAAAAACAATTTTTAAAAAGTAAACCAGTTTGTAAAGTAACTTTTACATTGCTTGCTAGTGAAGCTAGTAGTGTTGCAGTTGTTGGGTCTTTTAATGAATGGAGCGAGGAAGCAACACCACTTAAAAAATTAAAAAATGGATCTTTTAAGGGTACTCTTGATTTAGATTCTGGTATTTCTCATGAATTCAGATATCTAGTTGATGGTAAATATGTAAACGAAACAGAAGCTGACGCCTTTAAATGGAGTGATTTTGCTGGAGCTGAAAATAGCGTATTAAGCTTATAGCCTAAATATTATGATGAAAAAGAAGAAAGAGCTTTCAAATTAATTTGAAAGCTCTTTCTTCTTTTTATACCTCTTTACTACACCGAAACTGCTCCTCTTATAGGCGGATGCGGATTGTAATTTGACAACTCAAAATCGTCAAAATTAAAATCTTCAATATGCTTTATTGAGGGGTTTAACCTCATATTTGGAAGCGGTCTGATATCTCTAGACAATTGCAATTCTAGTTGTTCTACGTGATTGTTATAAATATGTGCATCTCCAAACGTGTGTATAAAATCCCCTACTTGATAACCACAAACTTGCGCAATCATCATTGTAAATAAGGCATAAGAAGCAATATTAAAAGGAACTCCTAAAAATATATCTGCGCTTCTTTGGTATAATTGACACGATAATTTACCTTCAGAAACATAAAACTGAAAGAAAGCATGACAAGGAGGTAATGCTGCTTTTCCGTTGGCAACATTATCAGAAAAAGAAATACTTGTATCTGGCAGCACAGAAGGATTCCAAGCGGAAACTAACATTCTTCTAGAATTAGGACTCTTTTTTAAAGTATCAATTACATCTTTTAATTGATCCACTTCATCACTATTCCAATTTCGCCATTGATGGCCATAAACAGGTCCTAAATCGCCGTTTTCATCAGCCCAAGAATTCCAAATTTTTACGCCATTGTCTTGTAAATATTTAATATTAGTATCGCCTTTTATAAACCAAAGTAGTTCGTGCACGATCGATTTTAAATGTAACTTTTTAGTGGTTACCATTGGAAACCCATCACTTAAATCAAAGCGCATTTGATAGCCAAAAACGCTTTTTGTGCCTGTTCCTGTTCGATCTCCTTTTTCATTTCCGTTCTCTAAAACGTGTTTTACTAAATCGTGATATTGTTTCATGCTGCTGTGTAAAGGTTTAAACGACTATATGCTTAAAAAATTAAACTTTTTTTATCCTATTATCATACCTGCGATTGTCGCAGACATTAAAGAAGCTATTGTACCACCCAGTAAAGCTTTCATTCCAAATTCTGATAAGGTTTTTCTTTGCCCTGGCGCTAAAGAACCAATACCCCCAATTTGAATTCCTATAGACGCAAAATTTGCAAATCCGCATAACATATAGGTTGCCATAATAATAGATTTGTTATATGATAAATGTATTTCATTCGCTACATTTTTAAGTTCTGCTAACTGTATATAACCCACGAATTCACTTGCGGCTAATTTTATACCTAATAGCTGGCCCATTAGAGCCATATCTTCGGATGCAACACCAATGAGCCACATTAAAGGTGCAAAAATATACCCTAAAATTGCTTCCAAAGAAAATGCTTTATATGCTGTATTTTCATCGATCCAAGAGCTTAAGGTAGTAATATCACCAACCCAGCCTAAAATTCCGTTGATCATAGCAATTACAGCTACAAAAACTAATAGCATTGCTCCTACATTTACGGCCAAACGCAAGCCCTCTGTAGTTCCGTTTGCAATTGCATCTAAAATATTTGAGCCAATTTTTTCTTGTGAAACAGTAACATCTGTGTTTACTTCTTCTGTTTGCGGGTACAACATTTTAGAAATCACGATAGCACCAGGAGCAGCCATCACTGATGCTGCTAATAAATGCTTTGCAAAAACAAGTTCTAGTTCTTTATCACCGCCACCTAAAAAACCAATATAAGCTGCCAAAACTGCTCCGGCCACAGTGGCCATTCCACCAATCATCACCAACAACATTTCTGACTTATTCATTTTTTCTAAATAAGCTTTGATCAATAACGGAGCTTCCGTTTGACCAAGAAAAATATTTCCAGCAACAGACAAACTCTCCATTCCAGAAATCCCTAAAAATTTTGATAAACCAATGGCTAATACTTTCACAACTTTTTGAATAATCCCTAAATAAAACAGCAAAGAAGTTAATGCTGAAAAGAAAATAATTGTTGGCAACACTTGAAAAGCAAAAATGTATCCAAATTTATTCATATCACCAACCATGCCTGCAAATAAGAATTCACTACCTGCTTTTGTGTATTCTAAAATTTCAATAAAAATACCACCAATAAATTCAAATATTTTTTGAATAAATTTTACTTTTAGAACGCCTATGGCTATGAGTAATTGCAGTGCTAAACCAACTCCTACTTTTTTCCAATCTATTGCTTTTCTATTATTACTACATAAAAAAGCAATTAACAGCAAGGCAATCATTCCTAAAACCCCTCTCCACAAACTATCTAAAGAAAATCCTTGACTTGGAATAATTTCAGCTACAATTGGTACTGCTTCTGAATTTTGAGAAAAAATTGAAATCGATAAAAAACAAAAAACATAAACAAGTATTTTTTTCATGATAAAAATGTAATTTTAAGAACGCTTACTTATTTCGTCTCTTATTCTAGCTGCTAATTCATAATTTTCATTATCGACTGCATTATTTAATTGTTTATTTAATTCCTGTAATGAAAGGCTTGAAAAATTGCTAGTGTCTTTTGTTACCATTTTCTTGGGGTCTAAAGAAACTTCATTCGACTCAAACTTATTTTCAAGCGCCATTTCTTCTCCAACTTTTAAATAAATACCAGCTTTATCCAAAATATTTTCATAGGTGTAAATTGGTGCATTGAAACGAACTGCAATTGCAATTGCGTCAGAAGTTCTTGTATCTAACAACTCTTCTTTACCCTCTCTCTCACAAATTAAACTAGAGAAGAAAACGCCATCTACTAGTTTATGAATAATAACTTCTTTGATATTGATTTCAAAAGCATCAGAAAATGTCTTGAATAAATCATGTGTAAGTGGTCTTGGTGGTCTTATCTCTGTTTCTAAAGCGATAGCTATAGATTGTGCTTCAAAGGCTCCGATTATAATGGGCAAAGTCCTTGACCCTTCTATCTCACTCAAAACTAATGCATAAGCACCACTTTGAGTTTGACTGTAAGAAATACCCTTAATAGTTAATTTTATTAAACTCATAAATCATTATACAAAAAAATGTAAATATCTAAAATTAAATAGCATCATGACAAACAAAGTGATGTAATCTGCAATTTAAAGACTGCTTGGTGTCTTTCAATGACAAATTCATATATTTTTGCAGTTCCTTTTTAAAGGCACAATTTAATAAAAATAATAGATTGAGAACTTTTATTTCATCAGTTTTTACAAAAAGAAAAAACCTATTAGCAATTATACCAATAGGCTTTCATACAAAAGCTGTGTTTGAATATTTGAATTAAGCTTGTTTAAAAGCTTTTAGCTTCTCTATTAATTTTGGCACCACTTCAAAAGCATCGCCCACAACACCATAATCTGCTGCTTTAAAGAAAGGGGCTTCAGGATCTGTGTTGATTACTACTTTCACTTTGGATGCATTAATACCTGCCAAATGTTGAATTGCTCCCGAAATTCCGATTGCAATATATAAGTTAGTGGCGACAGGCTTTCCTGTTTGCCCAACATGTTCTCCGTGAGGACGCCATCCTAAATCTGATACTGGTTTAGAACACGCAGTTGCAGCGCCTAAAACATCTGCTAACTCTTCAATCATTCCCCAGTTTTCGGGACCCTTTAACCCCCTACCTGCTGAAACAACTACTTCTGCATCTGCAATCGTTACTTTACCTGTAATTCTCTCTACCTTTTCTGATTTCACACCAGAATCTGCAATTGCTGCGTCAAAAGACTCTGTGGTTCCTACTACTGGGCTTTCAAAAACTCCATAAGAATTTTGAGCAACACCAATTATTTTTTTATCTGTAGAAATTAATGTGTGACTATATGCTTTGTTAGAAAATGCTTTTCTTTTGACAGTAAAAGGACTAATAGAAGTTGGCAATGCCACAACATTTGAAGCATAACCAGCATCTAGTGCAACCGCTAATAATGGGGCAAGATGTAAAGTGTCGATACTAGAATCTAAAATAACGACTGTTGAATCTTGCGCATCTGAAACTTGTTTAATTACAGAAGCATAGGCCTTTGCATTAAAAATTGATAACGCATCATGCGTTACAGCAAATACTTTATCTGCTCCGAAGGTATACAAGGCTTCTGTGCTATTTGCATTTATTGTTAAAACTACGACATTACTATCGAGTTGCTCTGCTACTTTTTTTCCGTAAGAAACTACTTCAAAAGCATTTTTCTTGAATTTTCCGTCTGTTGAATCGGCAAAAACTAAAACTGACATATATCTTAAGTTTTTAGTTGTTAGTGAATCCCTTTTTAGAAGTACTATACTAACAAAATTATTTTTTATCCTGATCTTGATTCAGAACCTTATTATTTTTTTAATTACTCTTTAAAATCCTGAAAGAAGTTCAGCTTACTTTATTTTTTTTTACAAAAAAATTAAATCACTTTCGCTTCGTTGTGTAATAAGTTAATTAACTCATCTATATTATCTGCATCTACTAACTTCACGGCTCCTTTTGGGGCAGGCTTTTCAAATGACTCTATCGATGTTGCATTTTCTACAGAAACGGGTTCAACCACATTTAAAGGTTTCTTACGAGCCATCATAATTCCTCGCATATTTGGTATGCGTAAATCTTTTTCCTCTACAATTCCCTTTTGACCTGCAACCACTAGGGGTAAAGAAGTGCTTAAAACTTCATTCCCTCCATCAATTTCTCTTGATAAGGAAACAGATGTTCCATCAACTTCCATGGCTACACAACCGTTTACAAAGTTAAAATCCACTAAAGAGGCTAACATTCCAGGAACCATTCCTCCATTATAATCTATAGATTCTCTTCCTGCCAACACTAAATCATATCCACCGCTTTTTACAACTTCTGCTAATTGTTTTGCCACCGACAATCCGTCAATAGCCTGCATGTTTACGCGAATTGCGTCATCAGCGCCGATTGCCAAAGCTTTTCGCAAAGTTGGCTCTGAAGAAGCAGTACCAACATTTACAACGGTTACACTAGCCCCTTGCTTTTCCTTAAACCACATCGCTCTGGTAAGGCTAAATTCATCGTAAGGGTTAATAACAAACTGAACTCCATTTGTATCAAATTTTGTATTATTATCTATAAAATTAATTTTTGAAGTGGTATCAGGCACATTACTAATACATACCAATATTTTCATAATTCGAGGTTTTATTCTTTTATTCAAAACAAAATTACGTCTTTTTTTTAAAAAATACTATGCATGCATAGTATTTTTTATTTTATTTAACAATTTCCGAAAACGATTGAGTAATAATTGTATCACAAATATGTTAGTTTCTAAAATGGAACTAAAAAAATTGACGAATATTTCCTTACTTTTGCTTCCAAATAATATTTACAACGAAATTTTAGATGAAAACAGTTCAATTCAGACAAGCAATTTGCGAAGCAATGAGTGAAGAAATGCGCAGAGATGAAAGCGTTTATTTAATGGGTGAAGAAGTTGCCGAATACAATGGAGCTTACAAGGCTAGTAAGGGAATGCTAGAAGAGTTTGGCGAAAAAAGAGTTATTGATACTCCCATTGCTGAATTAGGTTTTGCAGGTATTGCAATTGGTTCTGCCATGAACGGTAACAGACCTATTGTTGAATATATGACGTTCAATTTCTCTTTAGTTGGAATTGATCAAATTATAAACAACGCAGCAAAAATTAGACAAATGTCTGGTGGTCAGTTTAATTGCCCTATCGTTTTTAGAGGACCTACAGCTTCTGCAGGTCAATTAGGTGCAACTCACTCGCAAGCTTTTGAAAATTGGTTTGCAAACACCCCAGGTTTAAAAGTGATTGTACCATCGAATCCTTATGATGCCAAAGGTCTGTTAAAAGCCGCAATTAGAGATGATGATCCCGTAATTTTTATGGAATCTGAACAAATGTATGGTGATAAGATGGAAATTCCTGAAGGAGAATATATCATTCCTATTGGAATTGCAGAAATTAAAAGAGAAGGAACAGATGTTACTGTTGTTTCCTTCGGTAAGATAATAAAAGAAGCATACAAAGCTGCTGAAGAGTTAGCGAAAGAGAATATTTCTATTGAAATTATAGATTTAAGAACGGTTCGTCCTATGGATCATGATGCAATTTTAAAGTCTGTTAAGAAAACAAATAGATTAGTGATATTAGAAGAAGCTTGGCCTTTCGCAAGTGTTGCTTCGGAAATCACCTATAGAATACAAGATCAGGCATTTGATTATTTAGATGCACCTATTAAAAGAATCACAACGGCAGATACTCCTGCTCCATATTCCCCTGTTTTATTTGAGAAATGGATTCCAAGTCATAAAGATGTTGTGAAAGCCGTTAAAGATGTTCTATATTTAAAAAAATAAATACCTTTTTAAAAATACTTTTTGATCTATTTGAGGAAGAATTTTCTATCAAATTGATAAAATATATTATCAATTTGATAGAAGTCAAAAAGCTTTGCGCAAATTATTCTTTTAAATACTCATTATAAATTAAGAAATAATAAATATATGATCACAAAAGAAGAAACGACATTTGATGTTTTAATAGAAATCCCGAAAGGAAGCAGAAACAAATATGAATACGATTTTGACCTGCATAAAATTCGTTTTGATAGGATGTTATTTTCTTCAATGATGTATCCTGCCGATTATGGTTTTGTGCCAGAAACACTAGCACTAGATGATGATCCTTTAGATGTCTTAGTTTTAGGACATGAGCCAACATTCCCTATGTGTGTTATGGAAGTGAAACCAATTGGTGTATTTCATATGGCAGATGAAAAAGGACCAGATGAAAAAATTATTTGTGTCCCTGTTTCTGATCCAATTTGGAATAATAAAAAAGATATTTATGATTTAAACCCGCATCGACTAAAAGAAATAGAACATTTCTTTCAAGTATATAAAGATTTAGAAAAGAAAAAAGTTGATGTTGGAGAATGGGGAGATGCTTCAGAAGCCATCAGTATTTATCATAAATGTGTGAACAGATATCATGAAAGTGATTATAAAAAAACTGATAAATTCAAAATTTAACAAAACACATATACCTATATTATTTACCTCTTAAAATTAATTTTTAAGAGGTTTTTTATTTCACTATGATTTTCATACTTTTACTGCCGTTTTAAATGAATTAAAATAAACAATATTTATGGAATCAATGATGATTTGGATGCCAATTGCAATGGCTATTTTAG
>TARA_B110000240_G_scaffold130777_1_pt1 | contig 10299 bp, 9 predicted proteins | sample TARA_B110000240 | Tara Oceans TARA_B110000240 (sample SAMEA4397611) | marine metagenome | biome: Polar Biome; feature: [DCM] deep chlorophyll maximum layer (ENVO:01000326); material: water (ENVO:00002006), including particulate matter (ENVO:01000060) such as... | depth 17 m | reverse complement strand
TCATGGTAGGTCTCAATGACCGACATCATGCGCTGAGCCATGTCCGAGGCTTGTATCATGGGGCCTTATAAGCTGCCAATCCGCGCTCCAACCAATCCAAGTACTTGGCGATATCAGGATCGTAAGACGCCGACTCATGAAGGGCTTCATAGCCCTTGCTTGCATCAATCATTACATAGAATGGCTGTGCATTGGCTTGGTAATTTTTTGCTTGGAACTCACTCCAAATCTGACCGCTGTATTTAAGGGGCTTGCCAGAAAACTCACCAATCATCGGTTCATCCAGTTTGGTTCTCTCATCCACGTAGAGAGAAACGAGCACCACTTCCTCAGCAAGGAAACGCCGCACTTCAGGATCTGACCAGACCTCTTCCTCCATCTTTCTGCAATTGACACAACCCCATCCAGTGAAATCAAACAAAATGGGCTTGTTGACTGACTCTGCATACGCCATGGCGGCGTCTAAGTCATTGAAGCAGGGCAGATTCAAGGGGCAATGCGCAGAGGGGTCAAGGACATCGACGGATGAGCTGCTAATGCCAGTTCCGGGAGGAGATTCGGCATAAAAATCAGGGGGTGGGAAGCCTGAAATCAATTTCACTGGCGCACCAAACGTGCCAGGCAACAGGTAAAATCCAATCAAGGTGAAGGTGGTTGCAAACAACATTCTGGGTACCGATAGGGTTTTCACTTCAGAATCATGCGGCATGCGGAATCCGCCAAAAAGGTAATAGGCTGTGATGAAGGCAATAGCCGTCCAAATGGCGATGAACAGTTCACGCTCTATCCAATGATTTTGCCAGACCATGTCAGCCGTTGACAGGAATTTCAAAGCAAAGGCCAGTTCAAGGAAACCCAGCACCACTTTCACGGTGTTCAACCAACCACCTGACTTTGGCAATCCATTGAGCCAGCCTGGGAAGGCTGCAAAGAGCATGAATGGCAAGGAAAGCGCGAAGGAAAAGCCAAACATGGTCACCGCTGGACCGAGCAATTCACCGGATGTGGCCGCACTGACCAAGGCAGTGCCAATCAATGGCCCCGTGCAAGAGAAGCTGACCAAAGACAAGGTGAAGGCCATGAAGAAAATGCCAAATAGGCCGCCCTTTTGCGAGGCATCATCGCTCTTGTTTACCCAAGATGAAGGCAGGGTAAGCTCAAATGCTCCAAAGAAGCTGATGGCAAAAATCACAAACAAGGCAAAGAAAAAGAGGTTGAACCAGGGGTTCGTGGCAAGGGCATTCAAGGCACTACTGCCAAACATCACCGTGATTAAAATCCCGATGGCTACATAGATGACATTGATGCTGATGCCGTAAACCACTGCCCTGCGTATGCCTTGAGATCTATTCTTCGACTGCTTCATGAAGAAGCTGACTGTTAAGGGGATCATGGGGAAGATGCAAGGCATCAACAAGGCTAAAAATCCCCAAAACATGCCCTCACCAAAAAGGGCAAACAAGGTGGATTTGGATGCGCTTGCAAGGATGCCTGTTTTCGCATCATCTGCCAAATCTGAAGCCTCACCTTCAAGGCTAGCCTCTGCAGGAATTGCAGCAAGGGACTGATTGCTTTTAGGGATCGAAAATTGCAATGGCATGTATGCAGGAGGCAGGCATTTCTCACTATCACAAACCATGAATTCAACCTCCATGTCGTAAGTAAACGCCTCAAAGTTGACCCGTTTGATCAAACGCTTGAAGGTCGCTGACTTAGCAAAGTAGGCCAAGTCCATCTTGAAATTCTTGTCATACTCGACCACGGGCTCACCCTCAGACCACAGCATGCCGTCAATCAAGGCCGAATTGTATACCTGAAATAATGGATCACCGCTCGGCATCTCCTCAAAGTCATCAGATTTCTCGTCGTAAAAGGTGGTGGGGATCGGTCCATTGTCGCCCACGTGCTGGCTATACATGTGCCAGCCATCATCGATGCTTGCTGTGGCTACCAAGATCACACCGCCATCCTCAACCTGTTCAATGGAAGTTGACCACGTAACGGGATCAAAAATCTGTGCCTGAAGAGCTGTAGAAAAAAGGAAAAAAGCTGCCAAGCAGCCTAACATCAATCGCTTCATCATGAGAACAAATTTAATGCATGAAGCATCGCGAAAGTTGTTTATCTCCAACCTGGATGGCTGCTACTCTACTCAAGCGAATATGCGGGATCCAATAAACCGCTCCAGCCATTGCTTGCTCACGGGCTAAAACCCATACTTGGCTCCTCATGCAGGAGGGAACCTTAGCCTCAGTCAATGCATCACTCACTTTCTTTTGCCCTTGACTCATGCCAAATGGCTCAATGAAATCGCCCTCAATCCATGGTCGCCAATGCAGCTGATCTGGCAGACGATCCCAGGCAAAAACTGGCTCAGATAGGGATCCATAATCACCCACTGGGCCTTGTGGCATTGCTTCCATGACCCATTGCTGTTCTGTCTGCCACAGGCCATCCAGCCACGCATCGCCCTGGAAGTTGTCTTGAATACCCACGGCAACATGATTGGCTACAGGCGTTGTTCGTTCCGGAATAAGGATCAACCCTTCTCTTTCAGCCCACAAAGCCCATCCGGGCATGGTCAAATGAGCTCCCACCTGAGAATGCCCCAAATCCATGATGGCTTGCGGATCAAATGCCGCGTAATCTTTGAGTAAATACCACAGAATCACTTTGCTGTGAGGGTGGTCCAGGACATCTCGGTAGATGACCTGATGACCTGGCACTTCAGTCGACCCCCCCATGTAAAGCACCCCTTCTCTGGCAATGGATGCTTCCACAAAGGCATGCATCTCCCGCAAATGACCCATGGTTTTTACCAAACCAGAAACCGCATATGGCATGGCGTCTATTAATGCTGGCATGGCATGGTGGCGCAAATGATTCCTTGTGTAGGCATCCGTGGCATTGCTTTGATCCTCCCGCCATGGAATGCCCCAGGTTTTTGCCGCTTGCCGAATGACCGTTTTATGGAGATTCCAGAATGGACGAATCACATCATCCCTTAGGGGCTGCATGGCAATCAGTCCATCGATGCCACTGCCTCTTGCTGCATGAAACAAAAAGGTCTCAGCTGCATCATCAGCGTGATGAGCTGTGACTAAGTGACTAGCATGGAGCGATTTACAAAGGGATCTGGCTCCATCTAATCGCATGACCCTAGCCCGGGATTGAAGCTCTGGAGCTTGGCTGAAATCCTTGGGTGCTAGCATCTGATGGAAGGGGATACCTGTTTGCGCAGCCCATGAGGCAACCACATCGGCATCGGCATCAGAATCCTCACCACGAATCCTATAATTGACATGAAATAACACATGCTCAACCTTCAGCTCAAACAAAGCCTTGGTCAAGGTCATCGAATCCACACCGCCTGAGCAGAGCAGAATCAAAGGCGTCTCAAACGCTAGGCCGTCCAATGACGACTTCACTGATGCCAATAAATCTTTGGTTGACTTCATGATGGTTGACTTTGCATGGATGCCTTTACAGCATGGGTTTTCAAGGCGCATTCCTCCCACTCCATGCGTGGGTCTGATTGCAATGTCAGGGCTGAACCTGCCCATGTTTCCCATGCTTGGCTAGGGGTATGATGGACCAAGGAGCGAATGATCACATTCCAATCGCATTCCCCACTGGGACGCACATAGCCCAATGCGCCACTGTACCACCCGCGGGGCGAGCTTTCATGGGACTGAATCAAATGCATGGCACTGACCTTGGGTGCGCCTGTCATGCTACCCATTGGGAAGCTTGCAGCAATGGCATCGAGCCAATCACACCCTCCCTTAAGCAGCCCTTCCACCGTGCTCACTAAATGGTGCACCGTTGGCAGGGTTCGCACCTCCAACAAGCGAGGGACCGTCACAGTTGACATCTCAGCGACACGGCTTAAATCGTTGCGGACCAGGTCCACGATCATGATGTTTTCTGCCTGTTCCTTCAAGGAATTCCGGAGCGAATTGGCACTCAAGGCATCTTGGTGCAAATCATCAAACCGCGCGGCTGTTCCTTTGATGGGCTGCGATGACATGACCATGCCCCTGTCTGATGTTGCCAATTGAATGTAACGCTCTGGAGAGGCGCTGATCAACCAGTGGTCTGCGGCTGCGAAGAGCCCACTCATCGGTGCATCAGCACGGCGGAGCAGGTCTTGGTAAACTGTCACCGGATTCAACGCAAGCCCTTTTGCCCGATGACGAGTGCAGAGGTTTACTTCATAGATGTCGCCTCGCTGCATGTGCTGCATCAAATCATTGGCCTCCTTCAAATACTTGGCTTCAGTCCACTCTGACTCCCAGTTGACAGGTCCATTGCTAGATGGTGATACTTCAATCAGAGATGACTGCAAGGCTTCCCACCACAATTGTGGCGTTGCCCATGGGGCCTGATCGTGCAAATGCAACAGCACCTCACCGGTCAGCCCACAATCGACAACCCACAGCGGCTGAAACAAAAGCATGTCTTCTTGCAGCTGGCCTTCATGGCGATCCATGCCTGCCTCAAAGGCATGACGCATTTCATAGCCTATGACCCCAAAGCACCAGGTCGGATCCTTGCGCCAAGTAGCAGCAAATGCCTCCCATGCTTCGCTGCTGGCACGAGGGATTCGGTGCCATTGCACCAAGCCCCCAGCAGCTAAAAATTGCTGGCGATTGAGTTGTTCAGGTCCTGCGCCATGCGCCTGACCTGTCTCCAGGAGACAAAATGGCTCCACTGTTGACGCTGCCTGTCGCAGCGTGGTTAAAAGCTCCGACGGCAACTCATCAAAATGATGTGCCGTATAAGACATCAGGCGTGTATGGCTCGTTGATCCGTGGCGGCCAATGCCGCTTCCTTGATGGCCTCTGAGTAGGTTGGATGACCGTGACAGATGCGTGCAATATCCTCTGCTGAGGCTCGGTAAGCCATAGCTGTAGCAGCTTCCATGATCAAGTCCGCTGCGCGGGCTGCAACGATGTGCACGCCTAAGACCTCATCCGTGGATGCATCAGCAAGGATTTTCACCATGCCATCCACATCACCAGATGCTCTGGAACGCCCAAGGGCGCGCATGGGAAATTGACCCACTTTGTAGGCAATACCAGCCTCCTTCAATTGGGGTTCTGTTTGACCCACAGATGCTGCTTCCGGCCAGGTGTAAACCACGCCCGGAATTAGATTATGATCCAGCTGAGGCTTCTGGCCAGCAAGGCGTTCAGCCACAGCCACACCTTCCTCTTCTGCCTTGTGAGCAAGCATGGCGCCAGGGGCCACGTCGCCAATGGCATAAATGTGGGAAAGGCTTGTCTGGCTCTCTTGGTTTACTGCCAAACGACCCAATTTGTCTGTGGTCAATCCCACTGCATCAAGGTTCAAGCCATCAGTGTATGCGCGACGACCCACTGCGACCAGGCAGTAGTCTGCTTTGAGCTCAATGGCCTTGTCCTTCTTGTCTGTGGCAGCGATGGTGACCACATTGCCCTTTCGGGTGACCTTAACCACCTTGGTGCTTAGGTTGAATTTCATGCCCAATTTCTTGAGTGAACGGTTCATCTCCTTACTCACTGCCGGATCCATGGAAGGTAGCAGGGTTTTCGCGTACTCCACCACGGTCACATCAGCGCCCAATCGGCGGTAAACAGAACCGAGTTCTAAACCAATCACGCCTCCGCCAATGATGACCAAATGCTTAGGGACTTCTGTCAGCTTCAATGCCTCCGTGGAGGAAATGATGCGCTCCTTGTCAAAGGGAGCAAAGGGTAGCTCAACCGGCTTGGAACCGGTAGCGATGATGATGTGTTTTCCAGTGATCTGGGTCGTTGAATCTCCCTTGATTGCAATGGTGTTGGCGTCTACGAAGGAGCCTACGCCTTGGTGCACATCAATGCCATTTTTCTTCATCAAGAAATCCACACCTTCACAGGTGACATCCACCACAGACTGCTTGCGGGCAACCATGGTTTCAAAATTCAACACGGGTTTCTGCACCTCAATGCCATGGTCTGCAAAGTTGGCAACCGCATTGTGGTAATGCTCCGATGAATCCAGCAAGGCCTTGGAGGGAATGCAGCCTACATTGAGGCAGGTTCCACCGAGGGTTGGGTACTTTTCTACAAGGGCAGTTTTCATGCCTAGTTGTGCACATCGGATGGCGCCTACATAGCCACCAGGTCCAGAGCCAATCACAATTACATCATAGTCCATATCATTCCTTTTTGGTGAGACAAAGGTAGGCACTGCCTGGCAACTGGCGGTCAGCCCCTGACGCGCTGTCGCACCCAAACACTCAGCAAGAGGAAGGGGAAAAGCCAGTAGCCTGCCCGTCCTAGTAAATCACCATAACGGGTGTAAAAGCTCTGCGTCTCAATCAAGATAACATCGTGGCTGAAAAGATCATCCTCTCCCCAAGACCTTGAAGCCACCACCTCCCCTTGGGGGTTGATAAATGCGGAGATGCCGGCATTGGCTGCACGGGTTACCCAGCGTTGGTTTTCAATGGCACGAAGTCGGGCATAATGTGCATGAGCCACATGGCCCGATGTATTAGCCCACCATCCATCATTGGTTAAGATGGCAATCAAATTAGCCCCCTCAGCGACAAAGTCTCTAGTGAATGTGGCGTAATCCTGCTCCCAGCAGATAACTGGCGCCACTTTAATCAGACTATCCGCATCGCTGAATACCACTCTGTTGGCCTGTGTCCCTAGGGTGCCTGTTGTGCCGCCCATATTAACGGTTAGATCACCCAAATAGGTTTCCATCAAAGCAGCAAAGGGCATGGTTTCCACACCCACCACCAATTTACTTTTGTGGTAGAAGCGCATGGGGATTCCCTCGCCCCAGTGCAACGCTGTATTGAAGGAATCAAAGTAGCGTGTACCGCTGGGAAAAGGCCGTGAAGATGGGGTACGGTCTTTTGGTTGATAGATGGCATAGGTGCTTGCCCCAAGCAACAGATTACAGGATGGATAGACCCCGATGATACTATCTATCTGCCGAATGGGATTGATCATGTTGATGATGCGTTCATCAAAACCCTCATAGAAAAAAGTCTCTGGGAAAACCATCAGGTTCACGGGCTTCTCAGCAGTCTCAAGGTAATCCATGGCACGAACCTTCCATTGCGCAGCAAAGGAGGCATCGCTTTGCTGGTATTTTTCATGGTAGGGATCAACGTCGGGATGCGCCAAGGCTACATGCTGGGTCAAACCTTGATCCTCAGCGGTCCACAAAAGAGTCAGTGACAGCAGGGAAGGCAGGCCAATCAGCAGTATAGCTGGCTTGAAAGCAGGCCACCAAGACTTACCAGATCGCTTGCTCAACATGGCCAGGTACATCACTCGGTTTGTCAACAAAAGCCATAGAACACCTCCCCGGTGACCCGTGAATTGGAACCATTGAACCCATGGGGTTTTGTCCGCATAAATATTGCCCAGGTCAAGCCAAGGAAAACTCAAGGCCCAGTCTTCATGAAAAACCTCCAAGGCCAACCAGCCCAGCACCAAAGCCCACATGGCACGTTTTGCATCAAACAGTCGCAAAACCCATGCATAGATGGTCCACAGCATCGCCATCAAGAAGCCATTGAAAAATACCGTTGCAAACAGAGCTGACCAATGCGCATTGACCAACCACCAGGTGGTACCTAAATTGAACAGGCCCATGCCTAGGTATGCCAGCCAGAAGATCCTGCGGCCTTTGTGCGGTTTAGCGTCAGCATGGATCATATCCACCATCACAAACATGCCAACCATGGCTACTGACGTCACCAAAAACAGGCTGCCGCCCCAGGACCAAGGGAAGGCACCTGGCCAAGCAATCGACAACAAAAGGGCGGTCAACAAGACCCAGGCAATTGGACGCTTCATCATGGGCTTAAAAGTAATACTCATTGGCGGATGTATATTTGGCCCATGCGATGGATTCCCAACGCCCTCACAATGGGCAATGTATTTTTTGGTTGCATGGCCATCACCCTAGTTCCCGGAATGGACCTCCAGGGCATCACCCTTTGGATGACTGCCTCCCTGATTTGCGATGCGTTGGACGGATGGGCCTCAAGAAAATTAGGGGTTGAAGGTAAGATGGGGCTGCAATTGGACAGTCTGGCAGATGCCATCACCTTTGGTCTGTTACCCAGCCTCTTGGCCTACCAGATTCTGTTAGACTCATCTTTTGCTGTCCCTTCATTGGCCTTTATCGTGGTGATTGCCTCTGTTTATCGGCTGGCCCGCTTCAATGTTGGTGAAGCCGGCAAGAAAGGCTTCATAGGCCTACCTACCCCAGCCCATGCACTGTTCATCCTTGGTTTAGCTCATGCACAACTTGACGGCCTGATACAACTCAGCGCTTACGCCTTGTTGGCTTTGATTGCCTTGAGCAGCTACAGCTTGAATGCCTCATGGCCGGTGATGAGCTTCAAGGACATGCCTTCGGGATTTGCAGCACAGAAATACCGATGGCTATTCCTGGTCTGTTCCTTGATTTTGTTGGTAACATTTGAACTTGCCGCACTCACATTCATCATACCTTTGCTTCTCGTATTCTCCGCAATTGAAAAACGATTCGCATGACCTTTAGAGCAGAAATTGACATCATGCCACTCAAGGCACTTCTTGACCCTCAAGGCAAGGCCGTTGGCAACAGCATGGCAAACATTGGCTTGTCTGACATCAGTAATGTGCGCATTGGCAAGCATATCACCATGGAAATCAAGGCGACAAGCAAGGAAGATGCCTCTGAGCAAGTGGAAGCTGCATGCAAGCAAATGCTCGCTAATCCAGTGATGGAGAGCTTTGTGTTTGAGATTTTCAACCAGGCTTAAGCCCCTTGAATTTTTTAGCTCACCTCACCCTTTCTCCACCCGGGGAAGACGACATCATGGTAGGGAATTTTTTTGCCAATTTTGCACCAGGCAAATCCTGGCAATCACTTCCAGAAGGCATTGGCAAGGGGGTTCTTCTGCATCGGCGCATCGATGACTGGACTGACAATCATCCCATTATCAAACAAAGCAAAGCCTTACTCCCCCCAGAGGCAGGCCTCTTCAAAGGGGTGCTTTTGGATGTGTATTGGGACCATTTTTTGGCGCGATCCTTTGCCACCTATCACACACAGACATTGGCATCATTCACTAAAACCAGTACAACGCGATTGAAGGAGGGCGCAAGCAAGCATTTCCCTCAAGGCGTCCCCATGGTTGAAGCCATGGACCGACATGACTGGCTTTGCGGCTATGCTACCCTGGAAGGTATCGATGCCACCTTGGTTCAAATGGGTCAACGATTCCCTCACGAAAACCCCTTGCACCATGGGGCTCAATGGCTGAATCAGGCACATGATGACTTGGGGCTTCAGTTTGACAAACTCTGGCCAGAGGCCATGGAGACATTCCTTACCTAGGTGCTTTTTTTTTCGCAACTTTACTGACTTAAAACAAAACCCCATTGCGATGCTCACATGGATCATTGAAACCACAAGAGCCAGCTTAAGGCTCGTTGCTCTAATGCTCATTATAATGATTGAATGCGTCGTCATTGTCCTTTTGAGGCTTTTAGCAGGTAACCAAGGGGCAGCCATGGTAAGAATGTGGTTCAATCAGCTCATCCTCTTTGTGTTTGGCTTCAAGCAAAATATACACGGGCAATGGGCGAAAGGTGAGCCGGCCATGATTTTATTCAACCACCCTTCATACATTGATATTTTCTTGCTATCCTCTCCCTGGCCAACGGCAGCCATGGCAGCCATTGAATTCAAATACTTTCCCTTTATTGGGCAATTAGCCATGGCATTGAAGACTATTTGGATTGACCGGAAAAACCCAGGCAACGTGAGAGAAATGGCCGCATCCAGATACAAAGAAGGCTGTGGCATGTTCCTCTGTCCTGAGGGAAGGACCTCTGGAAGCCACTCCATGTACCCCCTTTTTCCAGGGATGTTCAAAACCGCCATGGTGCATCAGATTCCAATCATTTTCTACAACATTCGCTACGACAGTGAAGACATTCCCTACTTTCATGATCTCAAGGAGGGGTTTATTCCCCATCTTATTGACCATCTTTGGCTCGTTCTCAAACAAAGACGCAGCGAAATCACAATACACATCAGTGCACCAAATATGGTAACCAATGTGTCAGAATCCATGCAGGCATATTATGACTACCATCAGCAATACCTCAAGGATTGCCCTGGCTTTGAAATCGTCCCGCCCACGACAGATTAAACAGGTTTAACGGATTAAATATTTAACTTTAGTCTATTAACCTAATAAAATTCTATGGAAACTTATAAATGTGATAAATGTGGGATGTCAGTTAACGC
>TARA_B110000240_G_scaffold198351_1_pt1 | contig 10301 bp, 6 predicted proteins | sample TARA_B110000240 | Tara Oceans TARA_B110000240 (sample SAMEA4397611) | marine metagenome | biome: Polar Biome; feature: [DCM] deep chlorophyll maximum layer (ENVO:01000326); material: water (ENVO:00002006), including particulate matter (ENVO:01000060) such as... | depth 17 m | reverse complement strand
AATACCTTTATTCATCGCATCGTAAATTCCGCTATCTTTTTCTGATTGATAAAAAAAAGGCGTATTTAAGCTCCTTAAATAGTCCTGTGTTTCTGCAGACGAATCTCCATCAATCACCCAAACTTCGAAATTTATAAAAATCTGATTTCGTATACTTTCAATAGATTTTTGCAATCCTTTTAGATTGTTAAAAACCGGAATTATTATAGATATTTTTGGTTTGATAAATTTATTATTTAAAATAAGCGTCTAACTTTTTACTTTCTTTTTCCCAACACAAAACCTCTTTTGCATTTTGTTGATGCTCTTTTATTTTTGACAACAGTACTTTATCTTTTAAAAGAGTATTAATTGCTTTTGCAATACTTTTTGGGGCATAATCATCAATAAGTACACCCACTTTGTACGTATTAATAATCTTAATTATTTCTGGCAAATTACCAGCAATAATCGGAATTTCTGCATGAATATAATCAAATAATTTATTCGGCAAAGAATATTGAAAACTCAATCCTAAAGGTTCTTCTAAAACCATGCCTAAAGTTGCTTTCTTTGTATAATTGAACAATTTATCTCTAGAAACTCGTCCTAAAAAATGAACTCTATGGGCCATTTTTTCTTCAATCACAAATTCTTTTAACTCCTCTTCTACTTTACCGTAACCAATAATAATCAAATCTAAATTATCAATAAAATGCAACGCCTTTATCATCGGTTTTAAACCTCTTCCCGGATTTAAAACACCTTGATACAAAATGGTATTATTCTTTGTCGGAAAACCAACTTCATCAACTTCCAAAACATCTTTTTTTAGCGGCATATTTCTGATTAATCCCATTTTATTTTGATACTTTGCATCATAAAATTCTGCAATAGATTGGCTTACTGTAAAGGATTTTTTAATTCTAGGAAGAAAAAAATCTTCTAACTTTCTCCAGAAACCTTGCACAATTTTCCTCCCTTGTAGCTCTGGGCCCTCAGAAAAAAGCTCGTGACTATCATACACCAACACTGTGTTTTTTAGTTTACTCACAAAAAAACAAGCAGGTAACGTATCTAAATCATTTGCTAATATATAGTTATACTTTCTAAAGAGTAAATGAAAAAATAATCGTAGATTAAATTCTGCATAAAACCAAGCTTCATTATTAAAAAAATGTTTTTTCCTGGTAATTTTATAATCTCTTTTTACAGGAATTGTATTGGGTAAAATTCTTCCGTAAACATGAACGCCAAAACCCTTACTAATTAAATAGTTGCAAATTTTATGGACTCGATAGTCTGTCGAAACATCATTCGTAACAGCCACAAAAATTTTCTTTTTCTTCAAAAAACGTATATTAATCTATGTTTAAATAGTGTTCTTTTGTGCAATTTCAAACAACGCTCCTCCTTCACACTTCAAAGTCTTTTGCTTAAACTTTACAATTAATTGATAATCGTGCGTAGCCATCAAAATCGTTTTACCGCTTTTATGAATTTCGTTTAAAAGTTCCATCACCTCTAAAGATGTTTTTGGATCTAAATTACCTGTTGGTTCATCTGCTAATATCAATTCAGGATCATTTAACAAGGCTCTTGCTATAGCAACTCTTTGCTGTTCTCCTCCAGAAAGTTCGTATGTTTTTTTATAATATTGAGATTTTAAACCAACTTTATCCAAAACATCATTTATTTTTTGCTTAATATTCTCCTTGTTTTTCCAACCAGTAGCTTTTAAAACAAATTCTAAATTACCAAAAACAGTTCTATCGTTTAATAATTTAAAATCTTGAAAAACAATACCTATTTTTCTTCTTAAAAATGGAATTTCTTTCTCCTTTAAATTTTTTAAATCAAAGTCTACAACAGTTCCTGCCCCTCTTTGCAGAAGTAGATCGCCATACAAAGTTTTCATTAAGCTACTTTTACCGCTTCCTGTTTTACCAATCAAGTAATAAAAATCGCCCTTATTAATGGATAAATTAACTTTAGATAAAACTAAATTATCCCTTTGATAGATATCTGCATTTTCTAGATATAAAACTGGTTTCTCCATAAAAATAATAGTTTTTACAAACTTATTAGTTTCTAATGATTTTATTGCATGAAAATTGAACAATTCTTAATTTAAGATGAATTTTTTTGAAAATTTTTTTCTTTTTCATCCAACAAATTAAAAAAATGTTCGTTTATTACCTTAGAAACAAAACAATTGTATGAAATTTAGTTTTAACATAAAACATTTTTTGTTATTCACATTTTTTTCTACCTCTATGATGCTGTTTTCACAACAGTCTATTATAGATGCAAGTTCAATTACAGACTTTAATAATGCACTAAAACTATACAACAACAAGTCGTATACAGCTGCTCAAAAAACGTTTGAAAAAGTACAAGTAAATTCGCAAAAAAACTCTAGTTTAAAAGCAAACGCCACATACTATAATGCGATGTGTGCCATAAAATTAAATCAAACTGATGCCGATGAAAAAATATTAAGCTTTGTTGAAGAAAACCCAACGAGTAATAAAAGAAACAAGGCATTTTTTAATGTTGGTAATTATTATTTTGCCAATAAAAAAGCAGCGCACGCGCTAAAATGGTTTCAGAAAGTAAATACGGATATACTCTCTAAAGAAAACAAAAAAGAACTCAATTTTAAAATGGGGTATGGTTTTTTAGTTGCCCAAAAGTTAACGCTTGCAAAAGATAGGTTTTTGCCTTTAATTAATGATGCCAAATACGGTAATGACTCGCGGTACTATTATGGATTTATCGCCTATAAATTAAAAGATTACGGCATTGCAGAATCAACTTTAAAAGAAATTTCCGATAACAAATCTTATAAATCAGAAATTTCATATTATTTATTAGACATCAGTTTTAATGCGGGTGAATTTGAGCGTTGCGTAAAAGTTGGTAAAGAACTTTTAAAAACAGCAAAGAGAAAAGACATTTCTGAAATCTCTAAAATTGTTGGCGAAAGTTATTTCAATTTAAAAAATCATGAACAATCTATACCGTACTTAAAAGCTTATAAAGGTAAAAATGGCAAATGGAATAATACAGATTATTATCAATTAGGATATACGTATTACCTGCAAAATAGTTTTGAAACTGCTATTAGTTATTTTAATAAAATTATTGATCAAAAAAATGCAGTTTCACAAAATGCTTATTATCATTTAGCGGAATGTTACTTGAATATTGATCAAAAAAATGAGGCTTTAAACGCGTTTAAAGCGGCGAGTGAAATGAGTTTCGATTCAGATATTCAGCAAGATGCGGCTTTAAATTACGCCAAGTTGAGCTATGAAGAAGGCAATCCTTTTGAAAATGTTTCTGATGTCTTACAAAATTACTTAAAAAAGTATCCAAACTCAACAGCTTACAATGAAATTAATGAATTAGTTGTTTCATCATTTATACATCAACAAGATTACCAAGGGGCTTTAGCATATTTGAGAAAGAGAAAAAATCAAGAAAATTTATTATTAACTTTTGAGATTTCATTTTATAGAGGAATCCAATTGTTCAACGAGCAAAACCTGCAAGAATCTCTTCCTTTTTTCACAACTTCAAAAAGTTCTGATAACACTAAAATAATGCAGAAAGGACATTATTGGGAAGCAGAAACTTTATACAGATTAGAAAATTATACCGAAGCGCTTGACAAATTTAAATTAGCAAAAAGAATTATACCTTCAAAAAATCAGCAAGAATTTCCTTTAATTGACTATAATATTGGATATAGCTACTTTAAATTAAACGAATATACTAAAGCCATTAATTTTTTTAATACATTTTTAAACCTAAATATTGAGGATGAGGCTATAAGAAATGATGCTTTTATGCGCTTGGGCGATAGTTATTTTGCCACTAGGAATTATGCCGATGCCATAAAAACTTACAAAACTGTGGTAGATCAATCTGGTTCTGAAGCCGATTATGCACAATATCAAATTGGCATGAGTTATGGTTTTAGAGATGAAGATGATGCAAAAATTATAGCCTTAACCAAAGTCATAAACAAGTATCAAATATCTACTTTAAAAGATGATGCCTTATATCAACTAGCAAACACTTTTACGAAAATAAAAAATAATGAAAAAGCGCACGAGGCTTATGATCGATTAGGTAGTAAACATAAAAAAAGTGTCTTTATACCAAAAGCTTTGGTGCGTCAGGGTTTATTATATTATAATGAAAATCAGAATAATAAAGCTTTAGAGAAATTTAAATTAACAGTTCGTAAATTTTCAAATTCTGCAGATGCATTAGAAGCCGTTAGAAACGCTAAAAATATTTATGTTGATGAAGATAATTTAGATGGATATGTTGCGTGGACCAAAACATTAAAATTTGTAGATGTTTCAGATACCGAGTTAGAGAATTCAACTTTTGCAATTGCAGAAAGAAAGTACTTTAAAGGCAAGAATAATAGTAGCATTTTTAGTATCAAGAAATATTTAAGGAACTTTCCTAATGGAAAAAATTACTTGAAAGCCACATATTATTTAGCAGATATTCTTTTTAAAGAAAAATTATATGTAGAAGCATCAGAAATATATCAGACTATTTTAAGTGCTGGTCAAAGCGAATTTAGCGAAGATGTTTTAGCTAAATTATCTCAAATTTATTTGCAGCAAGAAGATTTTGATAACGCACGTCCAATACTTGAACGATTAGAACAAGAGGCCTACATCACGGAAAACATTCTATTTGCTCAAAGTAATCTAATGAAAGGATATTCTAAAACCAAAGCCTATACTTTAGCTTTAAAATATGCTAAAAAATTATTAGCTAAAAACAAACTTGATAATAATTTAAAGCTGGATGCAAAAACAATTATTGCGAGAAGTTCTTTTATAAAATCGGATTTAGTTGCCGCTGAGGAATATTATCAAGAATTAGAAATAGAGGCAACAGGAGAGCTAAAAGCAGAAACGTTATACTACAAAGCCTATTTTAAGAATCTTGAAAACGAATATGAAGCTTCTAATAAAGTAGTACAAGAATTAATTGCCGATTATTCTGCTTACAAATATTGGGGGGTAAAAAGTTATGTAATCATGGCCAAAAATTATTACCTTTTAAAAGATGCATATCAAGCAACGTTTATTTTAGAAAATGTTATTACAAATTTTACTCAATTTAAAGACATTGTAAAAGAGGCGCAAGCTGAACTCGATAAAATAAAAGAGAACGAAGCCAAGACTAATAATTCTATAACTCCCCAAAATAAAAATTAATGAAAAGAGGTTTTCTTATATTTTTAATTTTATTTAGCTTTATAAGCGCTATCGCTCAAAAAGTAAAACCTACAAAAAAAGTGATTCCTGTAAAATTGCGAGATACAGTAAAAACTGAAATTGTAGAAGTGATTACAACTTATAATCCTAAAATTGCAGATGCAAATAAAATTAAAAAAAATCCGACTTTACAATTAGGAGACAACAACAAGAAGAAAAAGTTAACATATAATATCTTTTCAGCTCCCGTTGCCTCTACATTTATTCCAAAAACTGGGATTGTAAAAGGAATTGATGTGGGTGTAAGAGAACGTATTTTTGATAATTACGTCGCGGCAGGTTTTGGAAATTACGCCTCGCCTTATGCAGAAGCATACATTCGTAAATATACTCGTTTTCATAGTGAATTTGGTTTGTCTGCAAAATATAAAGCTTCTTTAGATAATATCGAAAACACACGTTTAGATAGCGATTTTTCGAATTTTTTAACAAGCCTTTTTTATAAAAAAGAAGAACGTTATTTCGATTGGAAAGTTGTTTTAGATACTGAAGGAAATGGCTATAATTGGTATGGTTTAAAACAAGATACTTTCAGTGATCTGATACTTGACAATATTCAAGAAAAACAAACTTATAATTTTTTTAATATTCAGGGGGAAATTGATTTTTTAGACGCATATATCGATAGAAGTAATCTCTCTCTCTCTTATTTTACAGATGCTTATTCTAGTAACGAGTTGCTCATCAATTTTCATACAGATTTAGATTTGCCGCTCAATTTTATCAGTAGAAATTTAAACAATCTTCAAGTAAAAACGTCTTTAGAACTTTTAACTGGACAATTTGAGAATGATTATGCTAATCAAAATGAATTAAATTATTCCATTTTTACAGCAAAAGTAAATCCAGAATACAGCACTACTTTTAGTGGATTTTCTTTAAAATTAGGCACAAAAATATTTGCTTCCTTTGATGCGGAAAACAGTACAAATAATTTTTTAGTGTATCCAGATATAAAAATTCAAAAAGCAATCATTAAAGAAAAATTAAACGTTTATGGTGGTGTTTTGGGTGATTTTCACACCAATACCTACAAAAATTTTACTGACGAAAATCCTTATATTTCTCCAACACAATTTATAACACAAACTGCAGAGAGGTATAATGCCTTTTTAGGCTTCAATGGAATAATAAGTAACTATTTTAGCTTTAACATATCAGCAAGTATCAAAGAGGAGCAAGACAAAATTTTATTGGTAAGAAACAATTCAAAATCTAACGGGACAAGCAATTTTTTAAATGGAAATGAACTAAGAGGTTTTGAATACGGAAACTCATTTAGTGTAATTTATGATGATGTAAAAACCACTTCTATTTTTGCTGAATTAGAGTATGATCTTACAAAAAAAATGACAGTCTCTGCTAATATTCAATTTGATGACTTTCAGATGACAAGGCAATCTGAAGCTTGGAATTTACCAAGTTTTCAAACTGCTATTGTTGGTGCATTCAAGAGTTATAAATGGTATGCCACAACGAACGTATTTTATATCGGTGAAAGAAAAGATGTTTTATATGGCGCTACATTTCCATCCGGTACAAACGGAATTCAAAATTTAAACTCGTATATCGATGCAAACCTGAATGGAGGTTATCATTTTAATAATAGATTCTCTGCATTTTTTAAATTTAACAACATATTAAACACGAACTACCAGCGTTTTGCTAACTTCAATGTTCAAGGATTTCAAGCTTTAGGGGGCATAATTTACAAATTTGATTTTTAGTTTTTACACCAATTAAAAAAGGTTAATTGTCAAGTAATTTAAAAAACATATAATTTGAAATTGCTTTTTCCCAATATTTACCAACGATGCTTTATTACTTATTAATCGCTTTTCAAGCTTTTTGTATTTTTCATATTTACAAGAATAGAAATGTATATTATTGATACTTCGTTGTATTTTTTATTCCGATAATTGGCGGTGTAGCTTATATCTTTGCACAAGTAATCAACCAAAGTAATTTAATAAGTGTTGTTGAAAAAGTTACAGCTATTGTCAATCCCAATAAAAAAATTAGAGCTTTTAAAAAAAAGTTATCTTTTTCAGATACATTTCAAAATAAAATAAATCTTGCAGATGCTTATTTAGATCTTAAAGATTTGACGAATGCAATTTTATGTTATAAAAAAGCCTTGGTCGGTGAATTTGAAAATCATCCTCAAACTTTAAATAAAGCCATAAAATGTTATTTTAAAATAAAAGAATATGACAAGGTAGTAACATAAGCCAGAAAAATAAATTTAGAAAAATCATTTAGAGATTCTCTATGTATTTATGCCATTGCACTCGAAAAATGCGAGTATTTTGGAAAAGCTGAAATTCAATTTAAAAAAACTGATAAACAATGCTCTAATTATCCAGAAAGATTAGAATTATCAGAATTTTTAATTCAACCTACTGCTTTCAATCAAATCGGGTAAAAAGTAGAACTTTATCTCAAAAAAACAGATGGTACTTAAATCATCAATCATCCTAAAATAAGATTTCTTGTTTGCAATGCCATTATATATAATACCCATATTCATTTTCAAAAACGATAGTTTCTGAATTCATTTTTGTAATTTTATGCAACCTAATAATAAACTATAAAATGAGGAAACTAACAATTCTAATTTCAATCTCTTTATGCATTTTAGCTTGTAATCAAAAAAAAACAGTAGACAATAACAAACTGTCTATTTCAGAAAAAATCGATTCAACAGCCATTAAAACATTATTTAATTCCGTTTTAACCGAAGGAAAATCTCATGAGTGGTTGCGAGATTTAACTCAAAATATCGGTGGTCGTTTATCAGGCTCTCCAGAAGCGGCAAAAGCGGTTATTTGGGGAGAAAAATTGATGAAAGAAGTTGGTTTAGATTCAGTTTGGTTGCAACCAGTTATGGTGCCTCACTGGGTTCGTGGCGAAAAGGAAATTGCAGAATACACAACAAACGGCCTTCGAAAGAATGTGCCAATTTGTGCTTTAGGCTTTTCTGTTGCAACACCAAAATCTGGAATTTTAGCAGAAGTAATCGAAGTAAAAAGCTTGGAAGAGGCAAAAGCTTTAGGAGCGAAAATGGAAGGTAAAATCGTGTTTTTTAACCGTCCTTTCGATGCTACTTTAATCAACACCTTTAGTGCTTATGGGGGTTGCGTAGATCAACGAGTTGCAGGTGCCATCGTTTGTGGTGCTTTCGGTGCAAAAGGTGTAATTGTGCGTTCTATGACAAATTCTATCGATCACTTTCCGCATACAGGAACTATGAGTTATGGCGATTTACCTCAAGAAAAATATATCCCTGCAGCGGCGATTAGCTCTAAGGCTGCCAATATCCTTAGTGAAGATTTAAAACAAAATCCGAATTTAAAATTCTACTTTAAACAAAGTTGTGCAACATTGCCAGACGCCCCTTCTTTTAATGTGGTTGGCGAAATAAAAGGTACTAAAACTCCAGAAAATATCTTTGTAGTTGGTGGTCATTTAGATTCTTGGGATTTAGGCGAAGGTGCTCATGATGATGGCGCGGGAATTGTACAATCTTTAGAAGTTGCCTATTTATTTAAAAAAAATAATATCAAACCCAAAAATACCATTAGAATTGTGTTTTTTATGAATGAAGAAAACGGAACTAGAGGTGCAAATAAATATGCTGAACTCGCAAAACTAAGCAAAGAGATCCATATTGGGGGTTTAGAATCTGATTCTGGTGGACATACGCCAAGAGGTTTTTCTATTGATGCAAATACTGCAAATAGAACATTATTACAAAGTTGGAAAAAATTATTATCTCCTTATGGTTTGCATGATTTTAAAAGTGGTGGTTCCGGTGCAGATATTTCACCTTTAAAAGCAGAAAACGTTACTTTAGTTGGTTATAAACCAGATTCTCAACGTTATTTTGATTATCACCATACAAGCAGAGATACTTTTGATAAAGTAAACAAACGTGAATTAGCATTAGGAAGTGCCTCTATGGCAAGTATTGTGTATTTAATGGACAAATATTTATATGCTGACGCCCCAGTAAAACCTTAATTTATGACTATTTTACCGTTTATTTTAAAACTAATTTATGGAGGCTTTTTCTGCTTTGCAGGAATTATGCACCTTATAAAACCCGCCTTTTTCAAACATTTCATTCCTGATTTTTTTTCTAAAAAACTAGTAAATTATGTAGTTGGTCTTATTGAATTCGGGCTAGGATTTGGGCTATTTTTTAAGCAAACGACGAAATATGCATTAATCGGTATTTTTATTTTGCTTTTACTATTATTACCCATACATTTATGGGACGTCACAAAAAAAAGACCAGCAATTGGATCTAAAAAAATAGCAATTATTAGAATACCGTTACAATTTTTATTAATGTATGGTATCTATATTGTGTATTTAAACTCTTAATTTATTTATGAAAAATAATATTCTTTATTTTATTTTATTCCTAGTTATATGTTCTTGCGCTAAACGGAAAGCAGATTTAATTGTCATCAATTCAAATACTTATATTGTCAATGAAAAATTTGAGACTGCGAAAGCATTTGCTGTTAAAGACGGAAAATTCATTGCTGTCGGCACAAACCAACAAATTCGAGAAGCTTTTAAATCTCAAACTATAGTTGATGCCAAAAACCAAACAATTGTTCCTGGTTTCATTGATGCACATTGCCATTTTTATAGAATGGGTTTGCAACAGCAAAAAGTATCTTTAGAAGGCACAAAAAGTTACGATGAAGTTTTAGAAAAGATTGTTGCTTTTCAAAAGGAAAAAAATGTAAGCTTTATTTCAGGACGTGGCTGGGATCAAAACGATTGGGAGGTAACAGAGTTCCCAACAAAAGAAAAACTAGATCAGTTGTTTCCGACAATTCCTGTTGCTGTTGGTAGAGTTGATGGTCATGCATTATTAGTAAATCAAGCAGCCATTGATATTGCAGGAATTACAAAAGACACAAAAGTTTCGGGTGGAGAAATCATCCTTAAAAACGGAGAAATGACAGGCATTTTAATTGATGCGGCTAT
>TARA_B110000240_G_scaffold62216_1_pt1 | contig 10334 bp, 10 predicted proteins | sample TARA_B110000240 | Tara Oceans TARA_B110000240 (sample SAMEA4397611) | marine metagenome | biome: Polar Biome; feature: [DCM] deep chlorophyll maximum layer (ENVO:01000326); material: water (ENVO:00002006), including particulate matter (ENVO:01000060) such as... | depth 17 m | reverse complement strand
TGTAAAACCTCAAAATTACCCGTTACCAAATTCGTAACTACAAAAAGCAACTCATTTACAGCGTCTACCAAAAGCAATACATAATTCCCCATTAAAATAAGAATAAATGAGCCTGAAAGTCCAGGGAGTGTCATCCCAGAAACCCCAATTATTCCACAGATAAAAACAAACCAGAGATTGTCATTTTCTCTTGCCGGATTTAAAAAACTGATTCCTAAGCCCACAGAAATACCAAGTATCAAAGAAACTATATTTGTGCTATTCCATTCGCCAAAACCTTTGCCAATGTAATAAACAGAACCAATAATCATCCCAAAAAACCAGCTCCAAACATAGAGCTCATAATGCTGAAGAAAATAATCTAAGACCAAAGAGATACTGAAGTAACTAAAAATACTTCCACCCATTATCAGCACTAAAAACTGACCATTTATATAGCTGTAAAAACTTTTAAATCGAAAGTTTATCAAAAGCTTAAAGGCAATGAAGTTTATTTTTTTAAAGGAGTAAATAAGTTCTTCATAAAAACCAAAAACAAAAGAAACCGTTCCGCCAGAAACACCAGGTACTTTATTTGCCGCACCCATTGCCAACCCCTTTAAAAAAAGGATTGTTTTCTGTAAAAAAGTTCTTTCTATTTGCATTATTCTTTCTTAACTGCTAGTTTTTCCATTAATAAAATCAGACCAAAACCAACAATTACCAGCATAATGGCCAACATTAGTTTAGGATCTCCATCAAAAGAGAAAGGAGAAATACTTTGTTCTACTAAAGGTTTTACAACCCCATGCCTATCTATATACGTAGAAATAGCTTCTTTCCATGGCCAAACTTTATTTAAAGAACCCAGCATAAGACCCGTCAATACAATTAACATTTGATTCTTATAATTTAAAAAAAGCCATTTTAATAACCGTGCAAAAGAAAGTAATCCAATAATTACACCCAATCCAATTGCTCCAATAATTTTATAGTCTTTAGTTGTAATCGCAGTCATAACAATTGGGTATACCCCTAATAATAATAAAATATAAGAACCAGAAATACCAGGTAAAATCATAGCACAAGAGGCGATAGCACCTGCAAAAACTAAAAATAAATAATTAATTTCTCCCACGTATGTAGGTGGTATCACCGTAACTGCATATCCAAATGAAATACCTAAAATAAATAATATAATAATTTGAACATTCCAAGTTTCTACTTGTTTCCCAATATACATAATACTCGCTAAAACCAACCCAAAGAAAAAAGACCACAGTAAAACAGGTTCATTTTCTAACAACCACTTAATGGTTTTTGCCAACGAAAGAATGCTGATAAATATACCTATAAAAAGAGCAAATAGAAAAGAACCATTTACCTGTTTCCAAGCAGCTTTTATTCCGGCTGATTTTAAAGTTTTTAATAGTTTAAAATTTACATTACTTATAGCAGTTAAAAGCTCTTCATAAATTCCAGAAATAAATGCAATTGTTCCACCAGAAACCCCAGGAACAACATCTGCAGCTCCCATTGCCATTCCTTTGAGTCCAACTACTATATACTCTTTTAAATTTCTACTCATTATATTTTCTTATTTTTGTAAAAAACGAAGATAATAGAATCGTTTATTCTATTTGTATATTTTATTGATAAAACACAAGATGCCAAAAAAAGGAAAAGCGAAAAACACGCTCAATAAAGCGAAGCACACCAAGTTAATGAACCGGAAAATTAACAAAGTAAAGTTAGAAAAACAACTGCATAAAGAGCGTTTAAAAGCGATTATAAAAAAAGTGAACGAAGATAAGAAGCCTGAAGAAAATGAAACTGAAGAAAAAAGGAATAAACACTAAATTAAAATACTTTTTTGGTGTACTCATTTCTTTGCCACTCTTGCCTTTTTTATACTTTCAAGGAAAAAAAATTAAGAAAACAGTACCTAAACTTCCGGAGGCTAAAGAACCAAAAGGGCATGTGAATGGAAATTTCAAAAACACCTTAAAGATACTTTCTATTGGAGAAAGTACCATTGCTGGGGTTGGTGTTGAATTTCATAAAAACGGTTTTACAGGTGCTTTGGCCAATACACTTTCTAAAGAATTGCAAAGCAATATCAATTGGCGCGTCTACGCAAGAAGTGGCTATACTGTTTTACAAGTTTGTGAAAAAATTATTCCTAAAATTGAAGAAAAAATGACAGATCTTATTGTCATTGGAATGGGCGGAAATGATGCTTTTACTTTAAATGCTCCTAAAAATTGGATTAAAGCTACCCAAAACCTCATTAATTTATTGCAAATTAAATTTCCTGGAACACCTATATTCTTTACAAATATGCCTCCTATTAAAGAGTTTCCTGCATTTACAAAACCAATTAAATTCGTAATTGGTAATTTGGTTGAAATCTTAGGAACGCGTTTACATCTTTTAATAAATACCAACCTAAATGTGTATTACAATAATGAAGTGATCACCTTAAAAGAATGGAGTAAAAGAAATGCATTGCCCACAAATAATGCTGAAATTTATTTTAGTGACGGCGTGCATCCATCAGAATTAACCTACAAGGTTTGGGGAAAAGAAATGGGCCTTTTTATAACATCTAAGCTGAAGAATACAACTGATCTTTATTAAAATGAAGAAAAAAATACTTATTCTTGGTGCTGGACTTTCAGGAATTTACTTAGGACACAAATTAAAAAAAGCAGGATTCTCCATAAAAATTTTAGAAGCTAGTAACAGCATCGGAGGAAGAATTTACACCAAAAAAAGTCTGCATACAAAAGTAGAATTAGGTGCTACTTGGCTTTGGAAATATAATGAAGCACTCTTAAAATTGTGCAAGGAATTACACATTTCTTTGTTTGAACAAAACATGACAGGGGAAGCACTCTTCCAAGCAACTAGAGATAACCTACCTCAACGTTTTCAGATTTCACAAAACCAAGAAATTAGTTATCGGATTGTGGGCGGAACTGCCACTATTTTAGAAAAACTATGCGAAGGCTTTTCAGCAGATGAACTGGTTTTGAATCAAAAAGTCACAGGCATTTCTGAAGACGAGCCTTCAATAAAAGTACTTACAGAAAAAGATGCGTTTGTTACTGATCTTATTATTTCTACCATTCCGCCTCAATTATTAATGCATTCGGTTAACTTTCCCTCGGAATTAGATGCTAACCTCGTTCAAATTGCAAAGCATACGCATACTTGGATGAAGGATTCTATAAAATTTGCCATCACATACAAGACTCCTTTTTGGCAAGAAAAAGGGTTGTCTGGAGCAGGATTTAGCAATGTGGGTCCGTTTACAGAAATATACGATCATTCAGATTATGAAAACAATCATTTTGCATTAATGGGATTTCTAAACGGAGCATTAGCAGACAGAACTAGCACATACAGAGAAGCAAAAATAAAAGAACAGTTGTTTCAGTTTTTTGGTAAAAAAGGTAAAAACTATCTTTCTTATGAAGAAAAAGTTTGGCCTAATGACGAACTTGTAAGCTTTAAAAACGACCAATTTTTAAGACCACATGCTAACAACGGACATCAAATTTATCAACAAGAATTTTTAAACGGTAAATTTATAGTTGCCGGTTCCGAAACTTCAACGAGTTACGGCGGGTATATGGAAGGTGCTATTTATAGAGGAAATGAGATTACCAGACACTTAGAAAATAAATTTAAATAATAAAATCTCAAGCTTTCACTTGAGATTTTATAAATACTATCGTTTCTATTTTATTGATCTATAGAACCCAAGACACGTTTCATAAAAACATTTAATGCCTCTTTCTTTGGCGTGCCCTCTTTTACCATTTTATCAACCTCAAGCGCACCGTACATGTTAGAAATTAACTCGCCAATAACGTCTAGTTCTTCATCTTTTAAAGACGGAACCTCTGTTAAAGCCTCAAGAGTTTCAATAGTTTCTAATAGGTAATCTTGATCGTTTTCTTCGATAAAGTTCGTAAGGTGCTTAATTACAGGTAACTTCATTTTTTTTATTTAAAAATTAAAAGACTGCATTATTAAAAAATAAACTTTGATACTATTTTTTTAATCTTCAAATCTTTTGAATCGTTTAATGAATTATTATATTACTTCGTTTACTAATTCCTTCAGTACTTCAAACTTATTCGTTTGTGTCTGATTTTTAAAACTACCTCCTTCAAAAGTTGCAAAAGTTGGCAAATTACTCACATCTGCTAATTTTCTACTCTCAGGAAATTTCTCTGCATCCACAATTACAAAAGTGATGTTTTCATTCTCTGAAGCTAACTTTTTAAATTTTGGCTTCATAATTCTACAATTACCACACCATGTGGCAGAATATTGCACAACTACTTTGGTATTCTCATTTACAATTTCTTGTAAATTATCTGCTGTTAATTCTTTCACCATTCTTAATAATTAGTTTAAATGAGACGCTAAGTATTCAGCAGTTCCCTTGGCATTTGGCACCATTGCCGTTTTTCCTTCTTCCCAGTTTGCTGGACACACTTCACCATTTGTTTGTACATGTGTATACGCATCAATTAAACGTAAAAATTCATTTACATTTCTACCTACTGGCATATGATTAATTCCTTCATGAAAAACAGTACCTTCTTCATCAATTAAATACGTTGCTCTGTAGGTAACGTTATCTCCCTCTACTTGAATTGTTTGTGAAGTCTCATCAAACGTTTCATCCGTAATGTCTAAAATACCTAAAATTGAAGACAAATTTCTGTTACTATCTGCTAAAATTGGGTACGTTACTCCTTCAATACCTCCGTTATCTTTCGAAGTACTTAACCATGCAAAATGCACCTCTGCTGTATCACATGAAGCACCAATTACAACGGTATTTCTTTTTTCAAACTCAGGTAAAGCTGCCTGAAAAGCGTGTAATTCTGTAGGACATACAAATGTAAAATCTTTTGGATACCAAAATAAAATCACTTTCTTCTTGTTATTTACCGCTTCTTCTAATACATTTAACTTAAATGTATCTCCCATTTCATTCATTGCATTTACATTTAAATCTGGGAATTTCTTACCTACTGCTGTTGCCATACTTTTATTCTATTTATATATTATGAACTATTATTCAAGTTGCAAATATATCACGTACAACCGTATAGAATCCAAGATAGCTAATGGTAACTTTTTATATTATTATCAACTTTTCTTATAGTTTTCAAGTTGATATTATGTCTTTGAAAAGGAATTAATATTTAAAAAATTGTAACTTTAAAATCAGTAAATAAGTTTTAACTATATTAAAATAAAAACTATAGATAAAAATTATCAAATAAAAATCTGTACGTTTGTATCACAATATCTAAACTAAATAATCATGGAAAATAATAGCGATATTAACAAATGCCCATTCATGGGAGGTACACAAAAACAAACAGCTGGTTCTGGAACTTCTGTAAGAGACTGGTGGCCAAATGAATTGAAGTTAAATATTTTGCGTCAAAATGCTGCGGCATCAAACCCAATGGCTAAAGATTTTGACTATGCAACTGCTTTTAATAGTATTGATTATGCGGAATTAAAAAAAGATGTTGTCAACTTAATGACCGATTCACAAGATTGGTGGCCTGCAGATTATGGCCATTACGGACCTTTTATGGTTCGCATGGCATGGCATAGTGCTGGTTCTTACAGAGTTGGAGATGGACGTGGTGGTGCCCGTTCTGGTTCACAACGTTTTGCACCTATCAATAGCTGGCCAGACAATGGCAACTTAGACAAAGCACGTTTATTATTGTGGCCTCTTAAAAAGAAGTATGGGCACAAATTATCTTGGGCAGATTTAATAATTCTTGCAGGAAACTGTGCAATGGAATCTATGGGATTTGAAACCTTTGGATTTGCCGGCGGACGTGAAGATGTTTGGGAACCAGAACAAGACATTTATTGGGGTTCTGAAACAGTATGGGGAGCAAATGAAGCACGTTATGAAGAAGGAGAGTTAGAAGACCCTCTTGCTGCAGTAATGATGGGTTGGATTTATGTAAACCCAGAAGGACCTAACGGAAATCCAGATCCAATGGGTTCTGCAAAAGATATCAGAGAAACTTTTGGTAGAATGGCAATGAACGATGAAGAAACAGTGGCACTTACTGCTGGAGGACACACTTTTGGTAAAGCACATGGTGCTGCAGATCCAGAAAAATATGTTGGGCCGTCTCCACACGGAGCTCCGATTGAAGAAATGAGTACGGGTTGGAAAAACTCTTATAAATCTGGTGTTTTAGATGACACCATTACGAGTGGAATTGAAGGCGCTTGGACACCGAACCCAACAACTTGGGATCATGATTATTTTGATGTCTTATTAAATTACGACTGGGAATTAACTAAAAGTCCGGCTGGAGCGCACCAATGGAAGCCAACAGCTGCTTCGAATGCTAAAAAAGCTCCAAAAGCAGGTGATGCTAATGGTACACAAGACTTAATGATGACTACAGCAGATATTGCTTTAAAAGTAGATCCTAAATATTTAGAAATTTCGAAACGTTTTCATAAAGATCATAAGGCTTTTGAAGATGCTTTTGCAAGAGCGTGGTATAAATTAACGCACAGAGATATGGGGCCAATTTCTCGTTATCTAGGCCCAGAGGCACCAAAAGAGGAATTACTTTGGCAAGATCCAATTCCTCAAGGAACCACCCTTTCTGAAAAAGAAACTTCAGTTTTAAAAGCAGCAATTTCAAATTCAATATTGTCTACTTCTCAATTAGTAACAACCGCTTGGGCCTCGGCTTCAACCTTTAGAGGTTCTGATATGCGGGGTGGTGCAAATGGAGGAAGAATCCGTTTGGAGCCTCAGAAAAGCTGGGCAGCTAACAATCCTTATGAACTAAATAAAGTAATCACTGTTTTAGAAGGAATTCGAAAAGATTTTAGCGGTACAGTTTCTATAGCAGATTTAATTGTTTTAGGAGGAACTGTTGGTGTTGAAAAAGGATTAAAAAATGCAGGTTATGCTATTGATGTTCCTTTTACTTCGGGAAGAGGAGATGCGTCTCAAGAACAAACGGACATCGCATCTTTTGGCCATTTAGAACCAAAAGCAGACGGATTTAGAAATTTCATTAAAAAAGATTTAAAATTAGCTGCGGAAGCATTACTAATAGACAAAGCACAATTATTAACCCTTTCTATTCCTGAAATGACTGTTTTAATTGGCGGATTAAGAGTTTTAGGAGCAAATTATGATGCTTCCAAATACGGCGTCTTTACAGACAATATTGGTACACTTTCTAATGATTTCTTTGTAAACGTATTAGACCTTGGAAATACATGGAAAGCAACTTCTAATGATGACACTTTATTTGAAGGAAAAAATAGAAAAACAGGTGAGATTAACTTTAGAGGAACAAGAGCAGATTTAATTTTTGGTTCTAATACAGAATTAAGAGCAATTGCAGAAGTATACGCTGCAGACGACGCGAAGGAGCGTTTTATGCACGATTTTGTAGCTGCTTGGACAAAAGTAATGCACCTTGATCGATTTGATCTTAAAAAATAAAAAGCACTATTTTATATAGAAAAAGGGAATCAAATGAATTTGATTCCCTTTTTTATTTGCCTCTTCTCCACTTTTAGCTATTCTTTCAAACTATTTAGTGTCTGGTCGTAAACAGACAATTTTTATAATTTGAATTATTTTTGATGTCATTTTCAGTTACTTTTTATAAAGTCATGCCTTCGCATCAGTCGATTAAAAATAAATGGTAAGAGCGCAAAAAGAAACATATTTAATGTTGCTGTGTTTGCGGCCAGACACTATTTACTGGCAAATAACTTTATATCAAGAACAGAAACTTCTTTTTCTCCAAGAATTATCAGACGCTCTACAACATTTCTTAACTCACGTATATTCCCTGTCCAATCATATTCTTGCAACAATTGTATTGCTTCGGATGAAAATGTTTTCTCTGGCATTCCTTGTTCTTCGGCTATCTTATTAGCAAAAAAGCTTATCAATAAAGGAATATCTTCTCTTCTGTCATTTAATGCAGGCACTTGAATTAAAATTACGGCCAATCTATGATACAAGTCTTCACGAAACCTACCTTGAGCAATCTCTTCTTTTAGGTTTTTATTAGTAGCGGCAACAATTCTAACATTTACCTTTATATCTTTATCTGAACCCACTCTAGAAATGCTACTTTCTTGCAGAACACGCAATACTTTTGCTTGAGCAGACAAACTCATATCACCAATTTCATCTAAAAAAATGGTACCTCCATTTGCCGCTTCAAACTTTCCTGCTCTGTCTTTATTTGCACCTGTAAAAGAACCTTTTACATGCCCGAATAATTCACTTTCTATTAATTCTGAAGGAATTGCCGCACAATTTACTTCAATCATTGGTGCCTTTACTCTGTCCGATTTTTCATGCAACCAGTGCGCAACCAATTCTTTTCCAGTTCCGTTTGGCCCCGTTATTAAAACTCTAGCATCTGTAGCAGCTACTTTTTCTATCATCCTTTTAATATGGGTAATCGCAACACTTTCTCCTATCATCTGGTAACTTTCACTTACCTTCTTCTTTAACCTTTTGTTTTCTACAATTAATACTTTTTTATCTAAAGCATTTCTTACGGTGTTTAAAAGTCTATTTAAATCTGGCGGCTTAGAAATATAATCAAAAGCCCCTAAACGCATTGTATTTACTGCAGTATCTAAATCTCCGTGCCCAGAGATCATAACAATTGGTATTTCTGGTTTTATTTTTTTTGCTTTTTCCAATACTTCAACACCATCCATTTTTGGCATTTTAATATCACATAAGACTAAATCATACTCGTTATTTTTAATCATTTCAATCCCTAACAATCCGTCCTCTGCCTCTTCTACATGGTAAGATTCATTTTCTTCTGAGATAATTTTTGACAAAACTCTTCTAATGGCAGCTTCATCTTCTATTATTAATATCTTACTCATGCATTTCTATTTTTACTATTTCGTTGAAAAGACAATTCAACCTTACATTTTTTTAAACTCTTTTATTTATGCCTTGTTTTGAAAAACATGCACATCTCTTTGAGGAAAAGGAATTGAAACTCCATTTTCTCTAAACTTCTTATCTATTTCAAAACGCAAATCACTTTGCACAAATCTCGTTTCAAAACTATCGTTTAAAGTAAAGATCAGTTTAAAATTTAGAGAACTGTCAGCAAAGTCTGTAAATAAAACTCGGGGAATAGGAGACTTTAAAACTGTTTTGTGATTTTTAGCTGCGTTAAATAAAATTTTTCTTACAAGCTCTACATCACTTCCGTAAGCAACACCTACAGTAACTGACTCTCTTGTTTGCGTTCCGTTTTCTGTCCAGTTAAATAAAATATTGGTTAAATACAGGTGGTTCGGAATTATTAAAACCTTATTATCTATGGTTACGGCTCTTGTAGTCCTGAGTCTTATGTCTAAAACTCTACCTACTTTACCTTCTAACTCTATAATGTCACCAACATGTACAGATTGGTCTACCAAAATAAAAACACCTGATATAATATCTTGAAACAAGGTTTGTAAAGCCAAACCAATACCTATTAAAAGAACTGCGGAAGCAGCAAAGACGGCGGTTACATTTACCCCAGAAGCATCTAAAGCAATTAAGAAAATAACGATAAAAACGACCCATCGAATATAGCTAAAAACACTAACAAATTTAACCTTATCATTCGCTGGCATCTTTCTAGTAACAAATCTTCTAATTAACTTTAAAAGAAAAGCCGTAAAAATTAAAGCAAGTACAACAAATAATAATGCTTTAAAAGAAATACTTATTTCCTTACTAAAGGTAAACGTATAATCTAAGATAGAATTTGCTTCCTCTACAATTGTCTCTGCTACTTGTCCTAATTTATCTTGCATCTAGCCTTTGTATTTTAACCATTTATATAAATCTTTATAGGTTGGTTTTTTGCCATACATTAAAATACCTACTCTGTAAATTTTTGCAGCCAACCACACCATAAAAACAAAAGTAACCAATAATAACGTCATAGAAATTAATAACTCTGTCCAAGAGACCCCAAAAGGTACTCTCATTAGCATTACTATAGGACTGGTAAATGGAATGTGCGAAAATAGCACAGCAATAGACCCATGTGGGTCATTAATAACAGTAACAAAACCTACATAAACACCCAAAACTAAAGGTGCCATAATTGGCAACATAAATTGTTGTGTATCTGTTTCATTATCTACAGCGGCACCTACCGCGGCGAAAAGAGAACTGTACAACATAAAGCCACCTAAAAAGTAAAAAATAAATAATACAAACATTTTTAAAATAGGAAGCTTTAAAATCTCTTGTATAATAAGTTGCCCTT
>TARA_B110000240_G_scaffold30147_1_pt1 | contig 10366 bp, 8 predicted proteins | sample TARA_B110000240 | Tara Oceans TARA_B110000240 (sample SAMEA4397611) | marine metagenome | biome: Polar Biome; feature: [DCM] deep chlorophyll maximum layer (ENVO:01000326); material: water (ENVO:00002006), including particulate matter (ENVO:01000060) such as... | depth 17 m | reverse complement strand
ATGGTCAAGCGGCTGTCATCATTGCCACTGCTACGGATGTGCGGTCTGAGCTGGTTGAGATGTGTGCAGCTTCCAACGTTCCTATGTATATTGAAAAACCACTGGCCTTTACGCAAAGTGACGTTGACGTGATCTATGGTATCGAGATGTCTTTGCAGAAGCGATCTATGGTGGGTTTTATGTTGCGCTACCATCCGCTCACTAGATTTTTGTCTGAATTCGACGGTAGTGACTTTTTCAGATTACACTTTGAAGTTGGTCATGATGTGCGTCAATGGCGCAAGAATTGGTCATTTCCTAAAAGCTACGCCGCCCGTGCCAAAGGGGGCGGGGTGTTGCTGGACCTGTGTCACGAGGTGGATTTGGCGCGCATGATTTGTCCATCTCTGGAACTTTCCGCCGTTTCATCTATTGGGGATGAGCGCTTCCCCGGGGTCGATTTTGCTTCAACCCTGTCGCTGAGTTCGCCTACTGGGACCGTAGCTACGGTGGCGATGGACTACCTATCGCCGGTTTTAATCCGCTCTGGTAGTCTAATTGGCTACACGCAAAATGTTGCTTTTGACTATGTGAGCAACTCCGCCACAGTTTCTACGGCTGTGGGTGTTACAGAGCATGGGTTTACTCTGGAACGGAATGCGATGTTTATGGACATAATGCATGATTTTACGACTTTGGTGGAGGGTTTGCGCAGTGTGAAGGGCTCTGATATGCCCAGAATGGATCTCGTGCGCGACAGTTGCAGCTTGATAGCTAAAGCTTGGGAACAAAGAAAATTTACGGGTCCAGTAAAGGCGGCTTTATAATGATTGTTGGACATATCGGTGCTCGCAAAGGTAGTAAGGGCGTACCGGGTAAAAATTTCCGCACGCTGCATGGTAAACCCATGATTGATTGGTCTTTGGATCAATTGCTTCGAAATTCAAGGATTGATGTGGTGATTGTGTCGACGGATGATGACGAGATTTATCATCATGCTTGTACCAAAGACACGCTTGATATCGGTATGCGCCCGCCTGAGCTATGTACGGATATAGCCTCAAAATGGACAGTCTGGCAGCATTCATTGGGCGTCACGGAGGCTAAAATTGGGCCAGTATCGGTTTTTGTGGATCTTGATTGTACATCGCCCCTGCGCTGGGACGCTGATGTTGACGCAGCGCTTGATCAATTCAGTTCTAAGCGTCCCGATATGCTGATGTCATGCTGTGCGGCACGCAAAAATCCCTATTTTAACTTAGTTGAGCCTGATGCGACCGGAGCACTGCATGTCAGCAAACCCATGGCCAGTAATTTGGCTGCGATCATGCCAACAGTAGTTGCACGCCAGCAAGCGCCAGTGGTCTACGAGCATGCGGCATCTACTTATGTATTAGATCCGGCTTATTTAAAATTTGCTTCGTCGCTATTTGAGGGCAGGGTGCTGCCCTTTTTGATGCCACCTGAACGTTGTATCGATATTGATAGTGAGCTGGATTTTAAAATTGTAGAGTTTTTAATGAGGGATCAAACCCATGGCTAAATCTTTGGACAGCCGAACCATTTTCATAACTGGGTCTGGCGGCGTGCTGGGAACCACCTATGTGCGTTATATGTTGGAGGCAGGTGCTAAGGTCGTCGCGACCGACCTTCTGGGTGCTCGTGCTGATGCATTGCAAGACACCTTTGATGAAAATCCAAATTTTGTATTTTATGACCTGGATGTGGGCGATGAAGGGCAAGTTAAAGAGATTTTCAAACGTGTGGTCGCAGATGGCCATCAGCCCAATGTGGTGCTCAACAATGCAGCGATAACTGGCGAAATGTTAATGGGTGCTGGCGAAAGCTTTCCTGACTTTGCCGGTACATCTCTTGAGGATTGGGAGAAAACAATTCGGATAAATTTAACTGGAGCATTTTTGATTGCACGGCAGATGGATATTGACATTGTTGGTCTGTATCCCTCGGCTTTGATAAATGTGGCTTCGATGTATGCTTTGAACGGGCCGCATCATGAAATTTACAAGGACATGCCTTTTAAGTCTTTCTCAGCCTACTCAAGCACTAAAGCGGGTATCCACGGGTTGACGCTATGGTTGGCGGGCTATTGGGCTAACAGAGGCGGCACGGTCAATACCATTGCACCTGGCGCAGTTTTTAATGACCATTCTGAAGAGTTCCAAAATCGTGTAAGTAAATTAATCATGGCTGGCCGGATGGCTGAACCCAAAGAAATAGCTGATGTTATGCTGTTTCTATGTTCAGAAGGTGCTGGATATATGACCGGTCAAATGATCAATGTGGATGGTGGTTTTAGCGGCTGGTAGGAGGCGATGGCCTTCCTACTTAACATTGGCAGGGACTCAAGACAGAAATCTTCAATGAATCTATTCTGCCCATATTTGATTGGCTTTTTGTGCATTCAGTAATCTAATTGCTTATTAATTGATGGAAAATATACCAAAATAATTTTTAAAAATAACATGTGTGTTCAGATGTTTATAATAAATGTCGAATAGCCAAAAATACTATTCACCTCTTGATACGGGGGGTCTGACAGGGTTGCTGATGCACAGATGGTGCAAAAGTTAAACGGAGTTTGCTAACTCTAACCATGGATTATTTTTATTAGTTAAGTTTGACGGTAGATCATTAGTATCCAGTCGTGCCAATTCAAGTATTTTGCCATTATTAACTTTAGTTAAATTTGGTTCAACTGTGAACCCAGCCATAAATTTTGCCGCTTTAACACAGTCCAATGTATGTTGGTCATATCCGCCGAACGGATAACAGTAAAACGGATCTTTTAAGTTCCCGTGTATTGACCTAACCACTTGGCTACTAGCTGACACTTCACGTTCTAACTCTTTCTCGGTACACTTATCGTGCCATAAGTGAAGATCACCATGTCCACCGAATTCCATACCATAGTCTGCCATTAGTTTGGCCTGATCTAAAGTAAGATAAAGTTCTTCACAGAAACTAGCAGTATCTGAAGTCACGCACTCGTTAAAAAGTTTATCTATAATTTTTTCTCGCACCTTATCAGGCAGGGCATGCTGCAGTAATTTTTTAATATAGTTTATTGGGGCTGAATCATAGCGACTTGAACTGTAGTATTTCTTTATTAGCTCACCTATATTTTGGATTCCAAAATCTGCCAATGTATTATCTAATCTGGATTTCAGTTGTTGGGGTTCACTAATTTCAGCCAAAAGAAACTGAATTTTATTTACGCTCAGTATCTTGCGATCTATGAGTGATGATTTGGGTGGAAAGAAAAAGCCTTTTAGGCCTCTTGTAGCCAATACAGGAAAAACATAATTGAAGTGATCGATGTACCCATCATCAAATGTCAGAATGCAAGAACGCTTTGGTGCGCGTTGACCATCTTTTAAAATAGTACGTAAAGTTCTTGGCTCAAGAATTGTATAATTCAACATTAGGTAGTCAATTTGAGCTTCAAATGCCTTTAAGTTTAGTCCTTTTATTTTAGGAAATCGAGACTTCTCCAAGGGTCGAACATAGTGGTACATGACAGTGGTTATTTGAGGTGTACTCATCATTTCAGCCCATTATTTTGGTAAAAACTAAGTGTAGGTCGATCCAGGTCTAAATCCCCTTTGGCCAAAGTTATTGCCGACAAATCAAAGATAGAAGGCACACTGTCTGTGGCCCAAAATATAAGTGATGTAGTTGCTGGAGAGCGAATTTCTAAAGGATAAAACAGAGATGGAATTTGTACGTAGCTATCGTCAACGGCTGAAATCCAGCCGCGTTGTCGGAATGCGGCTACCGTGGTACCTTTTGTAATACTAGCATCAATAAAGGCTGCACCCATATTTTCGGCGTACTGCTCAAGGAAGCAGACTGCGCTGAGGATTGCACGCGGATCCCCAATGATGTCACAGACATGTATGAAATTGGTGGTCTTATTGCTATCTCGCCTTAAAATAATGCCTGCGTGGGAGCCATGCTCATCTGTGATTAGGTGGAATTCATAATCAAATATTGGATGGGTCTCATAGCGCCAATTAAAATAATCATCTGCGCGATCAAATCCATTAAAAGTAAACGTGGCATTTAAGGCTGATAGCTCTGAAGCATTAGATTTTTTGCTTGTGAAACTAACTGGGGGTTTTGTCCGTCGAGCTTTAGTGAGGCGTTCTGCTTGAACATCAAATTTGGTAAGATTCTTAATTGTTTGGAAATTAGAAATATAAATAAATCGTGGAAGATAAGCAGAAAAAGAAAAACCTAGTGATAAATATAGAGGCAATGCCGCGGCAGAGATACCTGTTCCAACTAGCACCTGAAAATTACTTTGCAAAAACCTTAGTGTTTTCTTTCCAATTCCTAACCCACGCACCTTTGGGCTGACAACCCATGTTGATAGTTCAGCACCATTGAAACTGTTTGAATCGTATAAAAACAGTCGTGGCTTAGCTGCCATTATACCAACGATTTCTGAGTTTACTATTGCCACTACGCAGTGGTTATCGGGTGTTGCGCCAAATTGCCAATCTATGAAATTTGGCTGGCTAAGCGCAATTGGGCGCTCCCAGTAGTCATTATAAAAGCTCGCAATTTGAGCATTAGTTACCCCCAATTTATGTGCGAAATCGACTAACACGTTAAAGGTCATGCTTGGGTGCCCTAGTAGATATTTTTCTTTGGGTAGCACAAACAGTGAAAAAATCCAATTGCTTAAATGTGGCCTTGAGGCTACTCAGATTCACTATATTTATAGGCTGGAACGCAATGAGACTCATTTCGCATAGATTGAAACTGTTTTTGTGTCTATACCAGTTTGCCTGGTGGCTTGGATTGCCATTCGTATTTTTGTACCTATTAATTCGAAGCCACAAAGATTCTGATTACCGATATAATTTGGAGGAACGGTTTGGGTTTGGTCCTACATTTGAGGCTAACGTGTGGGTGCACGCAGTATCGCTTGGAGAAATGCGTGCAGTTGAGCCCTTGCTGAGGTCGCTTTTGGCCAAAAATAAAACTTTGGTAGTAACTTGTCACACTCCAGCTGGAAGGCGTTATGGGTTGGAGGCATTTTCAACAGAGATATCAAAAAGTCAGATGTGTGTCCGGTTTGCGCCCTTCGAACTTTTTGGTGCTTATAGAAGATTTTTTAAACGCTTCAAGCCAGTGCTGGGGCTTGTTGTCGAACAAGAAATTTGGCCAATTATGCTGGGATCAGGTTGTATAAATGCAGTACCAATATATTTGATTAACAGCCAGATGACAAACTTTGGCGTCAAAAAAGTGGCTTGGTTTACGATGCTATTTGGTCATTGCAGCTCTTTAGCAACTGGAGTTTTTGCTAAGTCAGAAGCTAGTGCTAACAACTTCAAATCCCTCGGCGCCAAAAATGTGTTGGTCATTGGAGAGCTTCGGTTTGATCAGATTATCCCAACTTGGCAAACTAACGGTGCACGTAATTTCCGCAAAAGTGCTGGTTTATTGGCTAGGCCAACATTTGTTATTTGTAGTATGACTTCTGATGAAGAAGAAATTTATATCCAAGCCATATCAGAGGTTAAAAGAAAATTTGCTGATTTTGGAGTCTTGGCACCCTTGTTTGTTTTAGTCCCGCGAGCACTGGAAAGGTTTGATGTAGTTTTTGAGAGCCTTGGACGTGTAGAGTTGAAAGCTGTCAAACGCAGCGAAACTTTTGACGATAGTCTCGTACCCATCAAAGTATTTGAATGGGATGAAGTGGATGTTCTATTAGGAGATTCATTTGGCGAGATGTTTTTTTATATGGAACTAGCCAAGACTGCCATTGTCGGTGGTGGGTTTAATCCAAGTGGCGCACACAACATAATAGAACCACTAATGCTTGGCCTTAATACACTGGTTGGACCCCATATCTGGACAATTATGTTCCCTACTATGGAAGCCCAAGCCGCTGGACTAGTAACGGTTGTTGACGATAGTGTCGCTTTGGTAACAGAAATGTTAGCTGCATATGATGATAATATTGAAAAAAGCCAAAGAACTAATTTCTTGGCAGTTTATTCTGGCGCAACGGAAAAAACACTAAAAGTATTAGCAGAACAAGGGCATCTTTAACCCCGTTCAAGTGGGCTGATTTGACAAATTCATTATGTGACTAAATCTAAGTATTTTGGATTGGCCAACCGGACACACCTGCAGGCTTTCATTAAGGCCGATCTCTCATCAAATTATTTAGGTTTGTGACAAGTTTTGTTAAGTTGTTATTTTGCTCATGTCGCATGCGCGTATAATTCTTAAGCTTACGCGTAGGTGACGATGTGAGCGCATCAACAATATTTTGAGGAGAGTGCACAGGTGATGAAGCGCCTGCGTTGTTCAATGCTCTAAAATCGGCCGCAAAGTTTTTGTAGTGCGGGCCGTGCATAACCTGACAACCAAGTTGTAAAGCCTCCCATGGATTATGGCCTTCAACCAAACCGAAGGTGCCGCCTATTAAAGCATAGCTGGAATTTGCATACCAAAGTCCCATCTCAGAAAAAGTATCGGCAAGATATATTTGCGATTTTTTGTCTGGTAATTCACCATGGCTGCGCACTTTGAAACTTAATCCACCCAGTTTGGATATGATATTATTTTTGCGAGCAGGATTCCGTGGTGCTAATATCAAAATAGAATTGGGTTCTTTCATCAAAAGAATGCGGTGGGCTGCAAGGGCAATATCTTCGTCCTCTGAGTGACAAGAAGCTGCCAGCCAAACTTTTTTTCCAATTATTTTATTCTTAAATGCCGTCTGCGTATCAGGATTGACAAACAGTGGTGGACAATGGGGTTTCAGCGAACCGTCGATGTGTATGTCTTGCAGCGCCCCGAGCGCTACTATCGCTGCGGCCGTTTCTTTTTCTTGTGCTGAAATAAAGGAGAAGGTTTTGTAAGTAGTGCTGAAGAGTGGGCGTACGATGGTCTTGTTCTGGAGTGATCTACTATTCATTCGTGCGTTAATGAGGGCTTGTGGAATGCCCCTGCGTGCCACTCGGTGTACGAGGCCGGGCCAGATGTCTTGTTCGGACCAAAGCGCAAGATTTGGACGCCAATGATTTAAAAATCGTTTTGAATAAATTTGCGTGTCTAGGGGTAGAAATTGATGAATTGTTTTCGGTGGGAGGTCCTTGGTAAAGGTTTCGGAAGAAGTTCGTGTCGACGAGGTCACAAGAAAGTTTAGGTCAGGATCTAGGTCATGGAACTTGTGGATCAGGCCCCGTAGAGCCATCACCTCACCAAGGCCTACAGCATTTAGCCATATAACTTTGCCATTTGGCCGAGGTACATTGGTAAAGCCTTGTTTTTCACGCCATCTCTTGGGATGCTCTTTATCATATTTTAGCCGCTTTTTTAGGTGTAGGGCTAAAAATGGAGTGATCAGGTAGGTGGCTGCTGTGTAGGTGCCCAGACTTACACGTTCTGAGAGTTTACGATGAAATGTCATGAAATTGTTTTTGCATAGAATGTTGCCAAAACTCTCTTGATTTTAATAGTTCTACAAATTTTTGGGTAGCAGTCCCATCACCAAATTCAGTTTGCTGATGGTACCGTTTTTGCCAGTCTGTTTTGATAAAGTTAGATATACCATCAGTATTATGTGCCAGAATTTTAGTTATTGAGGCACTAAATGCTCGGTCAGTTTGCCTGGATCCTACATCAAGCGAAGGTATTCCCAAAAATGGAGCCTCACGTACGCCTGCCGACGAGTTGCCCACGATGCAGGCGGCATTACGCAGTAGTTCTGAAAACCTCTCAAACTGAATCGATGGGATAACTTTAAATTGAGCTTCAGGAAGGCTATTGATCACAGATAAAATGCGTTCTGAACCGGGATCATTGTTTGGCTTGATTACTATAAAAAATTTGTCACTTTGTTGCAGTGCGCTGAACAGGTCAGAGGCCTGTTGGCCCATATTATCTGCTTCAGAGGTTACAGGGTGCATTATGCAAATGCCGTAATCCGCTTGGCTTATTTCATAGTGATCCAGTACATCTTGCAGTAAGAAGCCTGATGGTTGTCCATGAATGTCGAGCTCTGGAGAGCCAATTACATGGATTGAGCCTATGGATTCACCTAGTGTTTGAACACGTTTTCCTGCAGTTTTTGAGCTGACAAAATGGCAATATGCTAATTTCGAATTACAGTGGCGCAATATTTCATCAATTGTTCCGGAAACCTCGCCGCCCTCAATGTGAGCGCATTTAACGTAGTTTGTGGCACAGACTAAAGCACAGGCCAGAGCCTCGACCCGGTCGCCATGAATTAAGACTAAATCGGGCTTTTCTTCCACAATAAAGTCAGAAAACCCTAGCATGGTCTTTGCCAAAATAACATCCTGCGGATCACCAGGCCGTTGGTTGACAAATTCATGCACTATGGCGTGGGGCAAGCGTTTAACCTCAATTTTGGTCAGCCCGTAGCTTTCCATCATATGCATGCCAGTGACAAAAAATGTCACATCAAACCCGTTTTGGATAGCTGCTTTAGCCAAGGGTTCGATTTTGCCGTAATCCGCTCGGGTTCCGGTCACAAAAAGAAGGCGCTGTTTTTGGTTCATAGTGGCTCTTTACTCTAAATTGGGCATAAGCAAAACGATAACTATCCTGCGCGCAAAGTCAGTTAGTCAAATCGCTCCATTTGAGTTGATCATTACGTCTCAATTCGCGAGTTAGACGCTTGCCCAATACCTGATCGAATCTAAATCCAGGGATTTCACCATTGCCGGGACGGCGCGCCCAGATATCTTGTTCGGTGATTCTATGGCCCTGTGGCAGGTTCTTATCAGCCACAATGCTGGCCCTGGCAAAGCGGTAGACATCCTCTTCAGGTGCGGTGCGTTTCTTCTCATTATGTAGTGCGATATGAATCTCTTGGGATCTGTCGACTAAATGTCGCAGCTCGGCAGGATCCATGGAGCAGGCAATGTCAGGGCCTTTCCGATAGCGGCTATCAGTGTAATGACGCTCAAGAATGCAAGCGCCCAAAGCGACAGAAGCCAGCGCCATTTCTGGTCCAATTGAATGATCAGAAAACCCAATAACAGCATCAGGAAAGGCGGCTCTGAGGTCGGTCACGCCTCTAAGTGAGACAATTTCCGGTGGTGAAGGATAGAGGTTTGTACACTCTAACAAGGCATAATCCACGCCGGAATCCATTAATATTTTAACACTTTGGCGTATACTTTCTATTGTTTGCATGCCGGTAGACATGATCACAGGTTTACCCTTTTCAGCAATATGGCGGATTAATGGTAGATTGTCCGCTTCTCCCGATCCAATTTTAAATCCTGGCACGCCAATATCTTCCAGAAAGTCAGAAGCGGAGCGTGAGAATGGGGTGGAGAGGTAAATTAGCCCTAACTCTTCAGTATAATTCTTCAGAGTAATTTCGTCGTCTTTGGACAGTGCGCAGGTGGCCATTACATCCCAAATCGACATATCTGCATTGGGTGGGAATATCTGTTTCGCCGCTTCCGTCATTTCGTCTTCTACAAAATGCGTCTGATGTTTGATGCATTCGCAACCAGATTTTGCGGCAAGTTGAACCATATGTTTGGCGACCCTAACATCACCACCATGGTTGATACCTATCTCAGCAATCACCAAGGGTTTTTCATTTGGTCCAATATTACGATTTGCAATTTGCATATTCTCTCCCATAAAATTTTTCTCAACACAGAACCATCATTACGCGAGGTGGACCCAAAACCTAAAATTGAACTATTCTTGAGCTATATTCTTTACTTTAAGTAGCAGCCCCGGCTCAAGATTTTTTTATGGCTTTGTCCGCATAATATTCGATCAATTTTTTTCTAAGGGTTCCTAATACAAAATCATTCCATACCAGAACCCTACCTTTACTGTCAGACATGTGGGTGTTTAGGGGCAAGCCAACTAATTTTTCTGGCTTTAACTCGAGGCTACAGAGGGTCACTACAGACAGTTTTTCTCGACGGCGGCGCACCCATGGAATACATGCTTTTGCATAGCTTAAAATCGCGTGATGCTGCATATATTCTGTTGGAAACTTTACCGCAAAACTGTTTGGTAAGGCTATCATATGATCTTGTGCTACCCAGCTGATGTAGCGTTCATCGGAAATAGTGGGGCGAAATTTGCGGAACTTTCCTGCATCATAAATGGCGAAGAATTTATCTGCAATCTCGTTCCAATGCTTTGGGTGGAACACCACAAATGAGGAGTTCCCTCGCGCGTATCTCTTACCGTTGGTGAGTCGAAAAATCATGCGTGCCAAGGCAGAAAATGGCAAAATCGCACTTTGGAACATGACTATAGATTTTTCATCTTTCTGGAAATCAAAGGCTTGTTCTATGGGACCAAAAATAGCGGTATCAAGATCGATATAAATCGCAGG
>TARA_B110000240_G_scaffold194521_1_pt1 | contig 10452 bp, 6 predicted proteins | sample TARA_B110000240 | Tara Oceans TARA_B110000240 (sample SAMEA4397611) | marine metagenome | biome: Polar Biome; feature: [DCM] deep chlorophyll maximum layer (ENVO:01000326); material: water (ENVO:00002006), including particulate matter (ENVO:01000060) such as... | depth 17 m | reverse complement strand
GAGTTATTGGTTCTGATTTTGAGTAAAGTTTAGTATCTAAAAATAGATCTAGATGTTACCCGAGACCTCAATGTTAAAAAATATAATAAAAAAAAAATATACTTTTGTGTTCTCAAATATAAATCAATGTCCAAAAATTTAGTAATTGTTGAATCTCCCGCAAAAGCCAAAACTATTGAAAAATACCTAGGAAGTGATTTCAAAGTTTCTTCTAGTTATGGTCATATTTCTGACTTACCTTCAAAGGAGCTGGGCGTTGATGTGGAGAATGACTTTAAACCTAAATACATTATTTCTAAAGATAAAAAAGATGTGGTGAGGGATTTAAAGAAAAAAGCTTTAGCAGCTGATTTTGTGTGGCTGGCTAGTGACGAAGACCGTGAGGGTGAGGCTATTGCTTGGCATTTGTTTGAAAGTCTAAAACTTGAGAAAGCTAAAACAAAAAGAATAGTTTTTCGTGAAATTACTAAAACCGCTATTTTAAAAGCGATTGAAAATCCTAGAGAAATCAATTATAATTTAGTAAATGCTCAACAAGCAAGGAGGGTTATTGATAGACTCGTTGGATTCGAAATTTCTCCAATTTTATGGAGAAAAGTTAAGGGTGGACTTTCTGCTGGAAGGGTACAGTCTGTTGCGGTGAGACTTATAGTTGATAGGGAAAAAGAAATTAATGACTTCATTTCATCATCATCATTTAAAATTTCTGCAAGATTTAGTAATGCAAATAATGTAGAGTTTATTGCACAGTATTCTGGTAGTTTTAATTCATTTGAAGAAGCTAATCTTTTTTTAGAAAAAAGTATTAACTCTAATTTCAACATTTTATCAATTGATAAAAAACCTGTAAAAAAATCAGCTTCAGCTCCCTTTACTACTTCTACTTTGCAGCAAGAAGCCTCTAGAAAGCTAGGATTTAGTGTAAGTAGAACTATGTCTGCTGCTCAGAGATTATATGAGTCAGGAAACATAACATACATGAGAACTGATAGTGTTAATTTATCTAATGATGCTTTAAAGTCTGCAGAATCTGTAATTTCAAAAAATTATGGAGATCAATATTCGAGAAGAAAAAAATATCAAAACAAAAACAAGGGAGCTCAGGAAGCACATGAAGCTATAAGACCAACTAACTTAGAAAAAAAGGAAGTTAACATGGAGTCTGATCAATCAAAACTATACAAGTTGATTTGGTTGAGAACTATAGCCTCTCAAATGAGTGATGCTAATTTAGAAAGAACAACTTTTAAGATTGGATCAAACAATTACAGTGAAGAATTTATAACTAAGGGAGAGGTAATAAAATTTGATGGATTTTTGAAAGTATATATTGACGGAATAGATAATGAAGAAGATCAGGAGAATAGCGGAATACTACCTGCACTTTCTAAGGGGGAAAACCTAAGTAATTTAAAAATGATTGCTACTGAAAAATTTTCTCGTCCACCTTATAGATATTCTGAAGCAGCACTTGTAAAAAAAATGGAAGAATTAGGGATAGGAAGACCATCAACCTATGCGCCAACTATCACGACTATCCAAAATAGGAAATATGTAGATAAAGGTTCTTTTGAAGGTAATGAAAGGGAATATAGAGAGTTTATACTGGAAGGAACTTCAATTAGATCAAATAAAGGATTAGAAACTACAGGTTCAGATAAAGGAAAATTAGTTCCTACAGAAGTAGGAATTGTTGTTACAGATTTTTTAGTTAATAATTTTCAAAATATTTTGAATTATAACTTTACAGCTAGTGTAGAGGAAGACTTCGATAAAATTGCTAACGGAGAAAAACAATGGACAAATATGTTAAAAGAGTTTTATTCTTCATTTCATCCAATTGTTGAAGATGTCCAACAGAATGCTGCCAGAGAAACTGGAGAAAGAATACTAGGAGATGATCCTGTAAGTGGAAGAAAAGTTAGTGTACGTTTAGGAAAATTTGGACCAATGGCTCAGATTGGCACTGTCGACGAAGAAGAAAAGCCAATCTTCGCAGGGCTACTACCTGATCAGAAAATAAGTAAAATTACCCTAGAAGAGACCTTAGATCTTTTTAAGCTACCATGCTACTTAGGTGATTTTGAAAATGAAAAAATTGAATCTAATTCTGGAAGGTTCGGACCATATGTAAAACATGATAATATTTTTGTTTCCTTGCCTAAAGGGTTAAGTCCTTTAGAAATTTCATTGGATAAGGCTATAGAGTTAATTTTAGAAAAAAGAAAAGTGGATGCTCCTATAAGTATTTACGATGGCTTTGATGTAAGTAAAGGAAAAGGAAGGTTCGGACCATTTATCAAATGGAATGGACTGTTTATTAATGTTAATAAGAGTTATGATTTCGATAATTTAAGCCAGGAGGATTGCGCTAATTTAATAGAAGCTAAAAAGAAAAAAGAAATTGAAAAACTTTTAAGAATTTGGGAAGATGATGGTATCAGAATTGAGAAAGCTAGATGGGGAAGATTCAATGTGATAAAAGGAAAGACTAAAGTTGAATTACCCAAAGGAACAGATGTAGATAAATTTACTCTTGATGATGTTAAGGCTTTATTTCAAAAAAAGAAAACAAAAAAAGCTTCTACTAAATCTAAAAAAAATTAATGATAGCTGAGTATCTTTTGCCAGTTAATAAAGAAATAGTTGATTTTAAAAATAAATTATCCCCCCTAAGTATTGGAAAAGCCATTTCTGTTTATGATTCTAATATATCAAGTTTAAATGACATAGATATTGCTATTATTGGTCTGAGTGAATGTCGTAAATCAAACGAAAAGAATGTAGAATATTTAGATGTTAATTCATTTAGAAAGGAGTTTTATTCTCTTTATTATGGAGATTGGAAAGTTAATATTGTAGATATGGGTGATCTGATAAATGGTGAAAGCACTTCTGACACATACTTTGCGCTTAAGGCTTTAAATGAAATTTTATTAAATAATAATATAATTACATTTTTTATAGGAGGAACTCAGGATTTAACTTTTCCGTTATATCAAACTTTTGCAAAAAAAGGAAAGTATTTAAATTTAACATCTGTAGATAATAAATTTGATTTTGGTCAGATTAAGAAAGATTTTAATTCAAGCTCTTATATGTCCAAAATAATAATGGACAAGGAAAACAAACTAGGTCATTATTGTAATTTAGGATTTCAAACATTTCTAAACTCTCAAGAGGAAATTGACCTGTTAGAAAAATTACAGTTTGAGTCTCATAGGTTAGGGGAAATAAATAAAAAAATAGATTTGGTTGAGCCAAGTTTAAGATATACAGACCTTTTGTCTATAGATTTTAGGTCAGTTAAGGCATCTGAATTAAATTTTATTCATAATTATCCAAATGGTTTTGAAAGCAGCCAGATATGTTCTATAGCCAGATATGCTGGAATGAGTAACAGGATTTCTACTGTTGGTGTTTTTGAAGTTTTTCAAAATCTTATTTCAAATGCATTATTATCACAGACAGTATGGTATTTTATTGAAGGATTTTGTTTGAGAATTAAAGAAGATCCTAAATCAAAACTTTTTAAAGGCAAGAGTTATCATATTGAGATAGAAAATCATCAAATTAAGTTTTATCAAAGTGATCTAAGTCAAAAATGGTGGTTTGAATTGATCGATGAGAACAATAAATTAAATTATTTTTCGTTAATTCCATGTGGATATGAAGATTATTTGGAGGCTTGTAATGATACTATTTCTGACAAGTTATTGTTAAGTTTTAAAAGAAATTTCGTATAATTAAATCAAAAGTCTATTTTAGTGTATTAAATAATGTTATTTTTATGGACTTTAAGTATAATAAAATAAAATTTTAGTGAAAAAAATACTCTTATTTTTTGTTGTATCAGTTTTCTTAATATCATGTTCTAAATCTGATAGAGGAGAACTTGTTGGGTCAAAAGGAAAAAAGTTTTTACCTGACAAACCTTCAGGAATGACTTTAGTTCCAAGCGGTTCCTATTTAATGGGTATGTCTGACGATGATATGGCGCAATTACAAAATGCCCCAGTTAGTACAGTATCTGTTAAGGCATTTTATATGGATGAAACAGAAATCACCAATGGAGAATATAGACAGTTTGTTAATTGGGTAAGAGATTCTATAGTTAGAGATGCTTTAGCTAAAAGAGCAATTTTTGATTTAGGCGATGGACCATCTCAAGAAGATTTAGAAATGGACAATAGCATAAATAAGTTTTATCCACGTTACGAAATTTCTGAAGATGTTCCAGATGAAGAAAAAGGAGGATATGTTAAGTATTTAGAAGATAATTTAATAGGCATAGATTTTTCTGATAAAAACACTTACGTTTTAAATTATGATGTTGACTTGATTTGGGAAAGAGGGGAATATCCAGATTTAGCTTATGCTCAAGTTATGGAAGGTGAATTTGAAGAAGGAACTGGATTTTTTCTTCCTAAGGAAGAGTCTTATAATGGAGAAAGAACATTTAACACCAAAAAAATAGAATATACCTACACTAAATTTGATGCAGAAGCGGCAATTGAATCTGATAGCGAAACAAGAAAAAATTTCTTCAGACAAAAAACTATAGCTATTTACCCTGATACTACGGCATGGATAAAAGATTTTTCATACAGTTACAATGAGCCTATGCACAATGATTATTTTTGGCATAATGCTTATAATGAATATCCTGTTGTCGGGGTTTCTTGGGAACAAGCAAAAGCTTTTGCTCACTGGAGAACTATGTATAAAAATCAATACCAAAAATCTAAAAGAAAGACAGGTCAAAGAGTAGCTGCATTTAGACTTCCTAGTGAAGCTGAATGGGAATATGCTGCTAGAGGAGGTTTAGAATCTGCAACCTATCCATGGGGAGGACCCTATACTTTAGATTCTAAAGGATGTTTTTTAGCCAACTTCAAACCTAATAGAGGTGATTATGCAGCTGATAATGCGCTTTATACTGTTGAAGCTGAATCTTACTGGCCAAATGACTATGGACTATTTAATATGTCAGGAAACGTTTCTGAATGGACGGAATCTTCTTATGACAAAGGTTCTTATAATTTTGACTCTGGTTTAAATCCAAACATTTCAGACTCAACTAATTTAAGAAAAGTAGTTAGAGGAGGTTCATGGAAAGATGTAGCATATTTCTTAAGAGTAAGTACAAGAGATTACGAATATAAAGATGAAAAAAGATCTTATATAGGTTTTAGAACTGTTCAAGATTATCTTGGAGAAGACATTGGACAGAACGATAAGCCAAATAAAATATTTTAAATAAATAACAAGAATTAAAAACAGCTATTAATAACTAAAAATTAAAAACATGAAAGGCATTAAACACAAAAGATTTTTTATTCCAGACAATATTTTAGAATTAATGTTTGGTTTGGGTGCATCTATAGTAATTATTGGGGCTCTTTTAAAATTAACTCATGGGGAATTTATAGTTTCTGGTGATACATGGTTAAAGGTAGGTCTTATTACTGAGGCAGTAATTTTTGGTATTTCTGGTATAAAAGGTTATATGACTATAGATCCTGATGGATTTGAAAAAGGAGATGATATTGAGACTTTAGAAGTTGAAACGCATGAACTTGCAAAATCAGTAGCTACGACTATTCATAAATTAGGGACTTTAAATCAAGATCTTAGCGCTGCTAGTAGTTCGATAGGTAAATTACATGTTCCTGCTGATATGAATTCACACATGAGTGCATATAACGCAAACATTCATACTGGTGCAGTTAAGTTAGATGAAATAAATAAGCTTTATGAATCGTTAAGCAGTCATTTAGTTGAAGTTAATTCTGCAACAAGTGAAATGCATGTTCCTGAAGGTTTAAATGAAGAATTAGCTAAAATGAAAAATAAAGTTGCACAACTGAATGCAAAATACAAAGGTGTGCTTAATGCTATGAATAATTAATTATGGCTGCAAAATTAGATACAAGACAGAAAATGATAAACATGATGTATCTCGTGTTTATCGCTATGCTTGCATTAAATATCGGAAAAGAGGTTCTTGCTACTTTAGGAAATTTAAGTAGTGATTTAGAGTCTTCAACTATACAAGTAGAAGCTGCTTCAGAGGAAATATATTCTAAAATAACAGCTAATGCTAGCACCTCTTTAAATTATAAGATACCGTCAATTATGGTTGTACAACTGAAAAACGAAGCTGACACTTTTTATGATTTTATTCAAGGTATTAAAGACTCGTTGATAGTGGGTGAAGACGGAGTAAAAAACAAGTATATAAAACAAATTACTGATAAAGATGAAGAATCTGAAACATTTGGTGAAGAATTCCCGATGGTTTCCTATCAGGAAATGGATAAATCAGCAATTTTAGACGATATGTTTTTCGCTGGAGATGCTTTAGCTCCTACAGGAGAAGAATATGTTGCTAAATTTAAGAATTTTCCAAACTCTATTAAGACTATTGTTGAAGAATTAGTGTTTAGAGAAGAAGAATTTAAAGTTGCTAAAACCCAATTAGATGGTTCGAAAAAAAGCGAATCTGTAGTAGTTACTTATGATTTTAATTCTGTAAAATCTGGTGTAAAAGATAGGTTTAACTATACTGAAAAAGTTTTAAAAGAAAACGGGACTATGCAAGATTATTTACAATATAACTTCTACAACTTTCCTGTCATTGCTTCAATTGCAAAACTAACTAAAATTCAAAGTGATATAAGATTTGTAGAAAATTCAGTTTTAAACGAGATTAACAGGGCCCTTGGTGGTGGTAGTTTGAGTTCTTTTCAGACTTTACTTGTTTCAGAAAAACCTTCATTTTACACTTCTGAAGTGGTAAATGCTTCTATAGTAATGGGTAAAAAAGATGCTGCTTATGAGCCAGACAGAGTCGAGCTTTTTATTAATGGAACTCAACTAAATAAGGATGAATATTCTATTGAAAAAGGAGCGGTAGTTTTAAACAAAAGAATTCGATCAGCAGGGACTTATGACTTGACAGGATTTATTTTTAAAAAAAATGTTGATACTCAAATAGAAGAAAAAATTCCAGTTAATTTAAAGTTAGAAATTACAAGAGAACCTAATTCAGCTGTCGTTTCAGCTGATAACATGAAAGTATTTTATAGAGGATTAAGAAACCCAACTTCGGTTTCTATCCCTGGAGTTGCATCTAACACTATTATTCCTTCTAGTTCAAATGCTAAATTTGTAAAAGTTGGAAATGGATGGGGAGCAGTACCAACTAGTGATTTTTCAATACAATCAATGAAAGTTAGTGTTAGTGGAGTGCTAAATGGAAAAAGGAAACAGTTTGATGGAGGTGAGTTTAGAATTTTAGAGCCACCACCTGGTGAAGGTTCTGTTAAGGTTAATGACAACTATTATAAACCTACTGAAAACGTTCCTAAAAAATATCTTGCCAATGGGATGATTACTGGAAATAAGCCTGCAGATTTTTTATATGATTTTATTATTGAAGTTACTTCATTTGATATAAAAGTAGGAAGTTCTCCTTCAAAAAAAGTTATAGGAAATACACCTAGAACTAACAAACAAGCTGTTGCTGATATTAATAGTCAAGGAAGAGGTACAATTGTTAGGATATCAAACATTAAGGCTAGTGCTAAAGATGGAGATTTTGTAAACCCAAATTATGTTGTTAAAGACTTTATTTTAATATTAGAATGAAAAATCATATAATCATATTAAACTCAATGGCGTTGTTAATTGGTCTAATTTCCTATGGTCAATCAAACATTTTAAACGCTACTACACCTGAAGAAATAGGAATTCAGAATCTCGACCAGATGCAATCTGATCAAGATTCATTTCTTGAATATGATTATATAGATGATAGAGATATTCTCTGGTCTAAAATAGTTTATGAAAAAATAGATTTAAATGAAAGATTAAATTTTCCTTTACTATTCCCTATTAATGATGAAACTTATGAAAGAAACAGAAAATCTTTATGGAGAGTTTTAAAAGAAAATATAGTCAATAAGACTATTACAAAGTTATACTTCAATAGAAATGACAATTTTAAAGACCCAATGACTTACAAGGACGTTATGGAAGTCATTTCTTTAACTGAGGAGATTAACGGGATCGCTATGGATCCTGAGGTAATAAAGTCTATTGACATAAGTGCTTATAGAGTTAAAGGAATGTGGTATTTTGACAAAAGACAAGGTGAATTGAGATACAGACTCCTTGGTATAATGCCGATTGGAAAAAATATTAAAGATGATGACGGCAAGAATGATACTGATTTGTTTTGGGTCTGGTATCCTAGCATTAGAAAAGTACTTCACAATGAGTTAGTGTTTAATGACAAAAATAATGCCACTAGAATTTCTTTTGATCAATTGCTTGTTTCAAGAAGGTTCAGCTCCTACATTTATAAAGAAGATAACATTTATGGTGATAGAGCTGTTAAAGATTATAAAAAACCTGGTCTTGAATCCATTCTTGAGTCTGAAAGAATAAAAAAAGAAATTTTAGACTTCGAACAAGATATGTGGAATAGATAATACTATATTAAATATCTATTTTTCCTCTTATATAGCGAACTAATAGTATTATACTTTTTCTATTAAAATTTTATCATTATCAACAATTTTTTTTAAAAATCTTCATTTTAAAATCTTCATTTTAAGATGAAAATTATTTTTTCATCTATTTAATACTGACTTATAAAATAAATCTTCATTTTTATATCTTTTATTTTTGTAATTTAGTTAAACTAGGCAAGTGTTATTTTTGCTTTTCTAGTATCGAAACTAACATTAACATTTTAAGCTTATAAAAACATTTAACCTGATATAGCGTTTACTTCTCAATTGAATTTAATTTTTTTAAATTTATTTGGGTTTTCTTATATCTATAATTTAACTATTACTATGAAAAAATTTTTATCCCTCATTTTTTTAACACTTTCTTTCTTAATTTATTCTAATCCTATTGCTATTCATTATAACTATTCTAAGTCTGTTAAACATTTTGCAGCACCTGTTACGACACCTTCAAGTATCACAATTGATGAAGGTGATCAGATTACAATAAATTTATCATCTTATACAACTGGTGATGTTGATTCCTATACCATTGTTTCTCTGCCAAGCCAAATTGTAGAAGGTAGTTTTACAAGTAATGGTGGGGGGAGTTATACTTATGTTCATAATGGTTCTGAAGCACCATCTGATAGTTTTACTTTTAAAGCTACAAATGATAATGAGGATAGTAATATTTCGACAATAACTATTAATGTTACTAATGTAAATGATAAACCTGTTATTGCCAGTATTTCTAAAACTGTAGTCGAGGGATCTTCAGTTGAAATTACAGTTGCGGGTACTGATGCTGAGGGTACAGCATTAAAATATACTTATAGCTCACCATCAAACGGAACTATTGAAATAAATGCTACAACAGGTGTTTGGACTTATACACATGATGGGTCTGATAAATCAGATGATTCATTTGATATTACAGCTACTGAAACTACGGGTGATAATCCTTTATCAAGTGAACCTGCTGGTGTAGCTATTACGGTTACAGCTGTTAATGATGCCCCGACAACTGAAGCTTCATCTATTTCAGTCGATGAAGGAGCATCTATAATTGGATCATTCGTATTTACAGACACAGATAGTGCAACATTGACTTCTTCAATTACAGCAAAACCTACTTATGGTTCTGTAACTATATCTAATGATAATCCAACATCTTTTACTTATACTCACGACGGTTCTGAAACTAAGACTGATACATTTACTTTTAATGTTTCTGATGGGGCTTTAAGTTCTTCATCAATTGTTACTGTTTCTGTAAATCCTGTAAATGATGTGCCAACTGCTTTAGGGGATACTTATTATATAGCTAATGGAGGAATAGATATTACAAATCCAGGTGCTGGTCTTTTAAGTAATGATGTTGATCCGGAAAACAATGACATGACAGCAACTCTGGTTACAAATGGATCAAGTGGTACGGCTGTTGTAAATGCTGATGGAACATTTTCTTATACACCAACTAGTGGTAATGGTACTGTATTTAATTCAGATACATTTACTTACACTGCAAGTGATAGTTCTGGTGCTAGTGCGGCAGCAACTGTTTCAGTTACATTAAAAACTTTAATTCCTAAACCTGATTCTTATACCTTAAATGAGGGAACAACTCTTCAAGTTTCAGCAGAAGAAGGTGTGCTTAAAAATGATGTGGATACTAATAATTTTACTCTTGATAAAGTTACTGTTGTTACTCAACCAAAACATGGTACTCTTACTTTAGATACTACAAATGGAAGTTTTACATATTTACATGATAACTCAGAAAACCTTTTAGATTTATTTGAATATAAAATAACGAACTCTAATGCAGATGAGTCTGAAAAAACATTTGTCAACTTATTTGTTGATAATGTTAACGACACTCCAACTTCTTCAGGTACTTCAGTTTCTTTAAATGAAGGTGCTGAAAAAA
>TARA_B110000240_G_scaffold94906_1_pt1 | contig 10472 bp, 10 predicted proteins | sample TARA_B110000240 | Tara Oceans TARA_B110000240 (sample SAMEA4397611) | marine metagenome | biome: Polar Biome; feature: [DCM] deep chlorophyll maximum layer (ENVO:01000326); material: water (ENVO:00002006), including particulate matter (ENVO:01000060) such as... | depth 17 m | reverse complement strand
ATAGGGCCTTGGAAAGCCAGTGATATTGCCGATATTTGGCCTATGTCAATCAGGAAACCCGCAATGGGAAGAGGTCTTTCAGCCTTGCTCAAAGACCACACAGTGACCTCTGCAAAAGATCCGAAAGCAAAAGCTGTGGCTGGTGGAGTCTTCATGGTTGACGTCACACGGATTGCCGCCAACCCCGATCAACCCCGCACTGTTTTTTCAGAAGAGGGGCTGCAGGCATTGACCGCTTCGATTCAATCCGTTGGGCTGGTTCAACCCATCACCGTCAGGCAAATGGAGCCAGGGTCCTACCAGATCATCTCTGGCGAACGACGCTACCGTGCAGCCAAGCGTGCTGGCCTCAAGCAACTTCCCGTATACGTCCGCTTTGCGGATGACCAAGCTGTCTTGGAAATGGCTTTGGTGGAAAATATTCAAAGACAAAATCTTGATCCCATTGAGGTCGCCTTGTCTTACCAGCGCTTAATGAATGACTGTGATTTGACCCAGCAGCGTGTGTCGGAAAGGGTTGGGGTGAACCGCTCCTCGGTGGCCAACCACTTAGGGCTGATGAAGCTTCCCTCCTTGGTTCAAGCGGGGTTAAGAGATCGCGCCATCAGCATGGGGCATGCACGTGCCTTGGTTGGCTTGAATGACTCAACTGCGCAAGAGGCCTTGTACCTGGCTTGCTTGAAAGGTGACTGGAGCGTTAGACAAATGGAGTCGGCTGTGAAAAGCAAGGGCAATCCTAGCAAGCAAGTCTCTGCAAAACCCAAGAACAACCTCAAAGCCGCTAAAGTTTTTGAATCTGCCTTAGGCCTTCAAGCCAAGGTCACCATGTCAGCTAAAGGCAATGGCTCCATTGTGCTTCAGTTCAAAGACAAAGCCGCCTTGCAGTCTGCACTTGACAAGCTCAAGGGTTAAGCCCTCAAACAGATCTATATCCCACGGGGCAATAAAACTGGCTCAACTGACTCATGGATGCTGTCATCCAGCGCTATGGCTTCGTCGGTCTACCGCAAGGTCATCTCATCAACCAAGTGACCGGCACCGGCGTACTTGTCAATCACAAAGAGGATGTAGCGAACGTCTACAGAAATGCAGCGCTGCAGCTCGTCCTCAAAGAAGATGTCACCACTCATCGACTCCCAGTTGCCGTCAAAGGCACAGCCAATGAGCTCGCCCTTAGCGTTGATCAATGGGGAACCCGAGTTGCCACCTGTGATGTCATTGCCAGAAATGACACCGATTGGCAGGTTGCCATTTTTGTCAGCGTAGCGACCGTAGTCCTTCGCGTTGTACAATTCCTTCAAACGAGGGGGTACCACAAACTCTGGATTGTTTGGATCTTCCTTTTCCATGACACCTTCCAGGGTTGTGTAGTGATTGTAGATGACGCCGTCCTTTGGCACATAAGAGCCCACATGGCCATACGTCATGCGCATGGTGCTGTTGGCATCAGCTGACCAATTGTGGTCAGGCATCATCTCACGAACGCCAGCGGTCCACAGGCGGTAAGCCCTTGCTTGGCTGTTTTCCAAAGCCTCATCGCGAGAACCAAAGTATGCCTCGCGGAATCCGTCTGCAACTTTCGTCAAGGGGTCGTCCGCTAAAATGGCGCTGTCTGGGGATGCAAGGAATTGCTCGAAGCGCTCCTCTGACATGAAAATGCTTTCTTCATAAATAACATCTGCAAAAGTGCTAAATCCTTCACCTGAGGCTTCTACATCTGAAATAAATGCAGGCAGCTGGTCGCGGGGTACGTTGTTGGCGTACATCTGCCATAGGACAGCCATGAGGTCTCTGTCAGACTCTGCATGGAAGGTCGAGAAATGCTCAGCTGCCTGGTCTTTCAAGGCACGCGACATGCGGTCCATCATTGCTTGATCGCTCATGCCGCGCTTCAGGGCAGATGACATGCGGTAAGCAAAGAGTGCAGCTGATGGGCCACGAACCACAGCCTCCATCAAATAGACATTGTTCTTGACACCCTTGTCAGTGGCAGCATAGTAGTCTTCCATCAGCTTGAGGGTCTCACCATATTTTGCTTGACGGGTAGGCTTTGCATTGACCCATGTCGTAAAGTCTGCTTCAAGGGCAGCCTTTTTGCTATGAACATTGTTGTTGACCAATTGCTCAGTCTGACCGATGTAATACTTCCAGTAGTTGGCTGTGCGGGCGTAGCTGGATGCGAGCTGGATCTTCACTTCCTCCTCAGCATTCATGTACTTGCGTAGGACGGCCAATTTAGCGGCACGGATGTCAACCACTGTGGGGTTGTGCAGGTCTACAGCCTGCTTTACTCCCCATGAAGAGAGGTAGCGATCGGTGCTTCCGGGGTAGCCCCAGACCATGGCGAAGTCACCATCTTCTACACCTTTCAAGCTCACGGGCAGGTGGTGCTTAGGCTTCAAAGGCACATTATCAGCGCTGTAGTCTGCAGGTTGGTTCTTTTTGTCGGCATACACGCGGAACATGGAGAAGTCACCTGTGTGACGAGGCCACATCCAGTTGTCGGTGTCGCCACCAAATTTACCAATGCTGCTGGGGGGAGCTCCCACCATGCGAATGTCTGTATAGCGCTGATAAACAAAGAGGTAAAACTCATTGCCATGGTAGAAAGTCTCCACATCGGCTCGGTAATCCGTGCCTTTGGTTGCCTTTTCAATCAATGCCTCCGACGCAGCTGCAGCTGCCTTGGATCGTTCTGATTCAGACATGTCATCGGTGAGAACCTTGTTGATCTCCTTGGTCACATCTTCCATGCGAATCAAAAAGGAGACAAACATGCCGGGGTTGGGCAATTCTTCACTCATGTTCATGGCCCAAAAGCCATCCTCCAAGTAATTGTCCTCCACGGTTGAGTGGCTGCGAATGGCATCAAAACCACAGTGGTGGTTCGTGAGTAAAAGGCCTTTTGAGGAAATGATTTCAGCTGTGCAACTGCCGCCGTTAAGCGAAACAATCGCATCCTTGAGGCTGCCGTGGTTAACAGAGTACATGTCCTTTACTGACAACTTGAGGCCAGCTTTGCGCATGTCTTTGTAGTTGAGCTTCTTCATGAGAAGCGGAATCCACATGCCTTCACCTGCAGTGAGGGAAGCTGTGGGGACGAGCATGATAGCTACGAGGAGGGTGGCAATGATTCTTTTCATAAGGAGGCGAAGGTAAGGCTCACCTCAAGGTCATGCAAATCAACCCAGCTGAACCTATTTTCCTTTCGCCGGCGCCTTGAAAATTGGCACATTGGAGCAGGCCTCGCCATACATCAACTTGCTGGCTACGCCTTCTAATTGAGCAGCGGCTTGCAGGTAGGCAGAGGGTGGCACCGCCACCGCGGCACATCCCTTGAGCAGAACCTTTTTGTCCTGGTAGGGGCTGAGCTCCATGGCTTGCAGGGCATGGGTGTAGTACTGACTCATGACATCTGCGCCCTCGCCAATGAATTTGGCATGAGCCAAGGCATGAGACAGCATGGGCCAGAGCCACTGGGGAACAATGTAGTCCTGAGCCCCCTCAATGCAGACCACTTGGCCCGCATAAGCGGACAAATCCATGTCATCCAGGGATTGGCGAACCGCTTTTTCACGAAAAAGGCCATCGGTTGCCAGGGGGGATAAAGCAAAGACTTGCAGGCCACCAACAGGCCACAGTTCCTCTAAGTCAAAGACCATGAGGTTTGATTGAGCGATGCGATTGATGATTTCTTCTGCCATGGTGTCTTTATAACATGCCTAATTCAAGGCGGGCTTCCTCACTCATCATGTCTTTGGTCCACGGGGGATCAAAGGTGATCTCTACCTCTACCTCTTTAGCGTCAGGCAGGCTGGCAACTCGTTGTTTCACCTCCTCAGGCATGGACTCTGCCACGGGGCAGTTAGGCGAGGTGAGGGTCATCAAAATATGGATGTCCGCATCCTCAGATACTTGCACATCATAGATCAGCCCTAATTGGTAAATATCCACAGGTATTTCTGGGTCAAAGATGTTTTTTAGCACATCAATAGTTTGATCACCAAGGCTTTGCATTTGTTCGTCTTTCATGGTCGGGAGGTGGCTTGCATGGCAATGCCATACATCCGGATTTGTTTGACCATGCTCAGCAAACCATTGGCCCGGGTGGGCGACAGGTGCTGACTCAGGCCTATTGTTGTGAGAAAATCGTAGGTGCATGCGGCCACATCGGCAGGCTTCTGGCCTTGAACGGGTTTCAGCAGCAAGGCAATCATGCCCTTGGTGATGATGGCGTCCGCATCAGCATGGCATTGCATCAAGCCCTTGTCATCCAGTTGCACATCAAGCCATACTTGTGATTGACAGCCCTTGATCAAGTTGATGTCTTGTTTTTTCTCTGCAGGCATCGGGGCAAGGGACTTGCTCATGTCAATGATGAACTCATACTTGTCCATCCAGTTGTCAAAGACCTCAAAGTCCTCAACAATGTCTGCAGTGATATCGTCAATCGATGCCATATCAGGTCAATGCGTTGATGGCGCGCTTGAGGCCTGAAGCCAGGGCTTCAAGGTCAGAGCGTCGGGTGTAGACGGCCAGGCTGGCTCGGATGGTTCCCGGCACTTGCAGGCTGGTCATGATGGGTTGAGCGCAGTGGTGACCCGTGCGAACAGCAATGCCCATCTGGTCCAACAAGGTGCCCACATCGTAGGGATGCAGTCCATCGATATTGAAACTCAAGACAGCAGCCTTGTGGCGGGGGCTACCATACATAATCAAGCCGGGAATTTCAGCCAACAATTGATGGCCATAAGCCAGCAAGTCCGTTTCATGGGCCTCAATGTTTGCTATGCCAACCTGGTTCATCCAGTCAATGGCGGTGCCCCAAGCGATAACGGCCTCAATGTTGGGTGTGCCCGCTTCAAATTTGTAGGGAAGGTCAGCGTAGGTACTTGAGGTGGCAGACACCTCAGCGATCATCTCGCCACCACCCTGGTATGGCGGGAGTTTGTTGAGCCATTCACTGCGGCCATAGAGCATGCCAATGCCTGTGGGACCGTACATTTTGTGTGCCGATGCCGCATAGAAATCCACGCCCAAATCCTGCACATCCACCAGGGTATGCGGCAGGGCTTGCGCACCGTCCACCAGCACCGCGGCCCCCTGTGCATGTGCCATCTCTGTCAGGGTTTTCACGGGGTTGATGCTTCCAAGGGCATTGCTGATGTGACTGAAGGCAACCAACTTGGTGTGTTTGCTGAGCAATGCTTCATAGGCTGCCAGGTCCATCTCGCCCTCTGAGGTCATGGGGATGATTCGCAGGGTGGCACCTGTGAGCTTTGCGGTGATTTGCCATGGCACCAAATTGCTGTGGTGCGCCATCTCAGAGACCAAAATCTCATCGCCCTCACTTAAGAAGGAGCGGAAGCCATGGGCCACCAAATTGATGCTGTCCGTGGTACCCTTGGTGAAAATGATTTCATGCTCATGGGCTGCATGGAGGTGAGATTGCAGCTTGCTTCGGGTGAGCTCAAAGGCGTCTGTTGACAGCTGGCTCAGGTGGTGCGCGCCGCGGTGCACATTCGAATTGAGTCGCTCGTAGTAATCCACGATGGCCGCAATGACCACAGCGGGTTTTTGCGTTGTGGCAGCACTGTCCAAGTAAACCAGTGGCTGTCCATTCACTGTTTGTGAAAGGATAGGGAACTGGTCAACAAGTGAGGCGTTAATCATGGCTGCAGAGTTGTAGCAAATTTCCAACAAAATAAATGGATGGAAGCAGGCAGTGACGGCTCCCTGATTTGCTGCGGATTCAACTTGCTACTATGCAAAAATCAGGCGATCAGTAAGCCTTGACTTCAGTGAGGCCTTCTGGCATCATGATCCATTTCCTGCCGAGCATCTCGTCGTCATACATGTTGACCACATTGTCGACATCGTAGAGGTAGTCTTCCAGGCTGGCGTCAAAGTTGACACTATGCCCCACAGGGAGGTAGAGAACCACTTCCACGCTTTGTCCTCGCTGACGATCGGACGTGGGGAAATCCAGCATGCTGTTCAAGACAATCTCACCTGAATCGGAGACCGTTAGGTCGTAGTTAATGCTGTTAGCACGGTAGCTGGCATCGCGTCGGCTGCGACCATTTGCGTAGCGGCGGACCGTGAGGCTGGCTTGCCCTTGACGGGCGGGGCGAACGTCCACTTCCACGTTGTTGAAAAAGGCCCTGTCATCTTTGAGGTACCACCAACCGCGGAATGATTCATCCCAATTGCTTTCATCCCAGTAATCCTCATCCATGTGCTTGCCGTTGATGCGCACGCGACCCGGTGTGATGTCCAGGTTGAAGTTGCCGCCTTCACTGTTCGTGTGAAGCTTTGCGCCATCTTCATTGGTGCCAATGTGCAGGGAGAAGTCGGGGTCTTTCAGCATGATATCAGCCACGCTGAGTTCCCAGGTTTTGACTGACTCAGGCATGTTAACCGTTTGCAAATGGCTAGCGTCTACATTGAATTCCGTGGCAACTTTGATGCCACTGACCATGGCCATCAACAGGCCAATCAAGGTGGCCAACATCCCAAATCCACCAAGCATGCGTGAAGAGGGTCGGTTGTAACGCATGCCAAAAAAGGCACGCAAATTCAGCAGAATAATGAAGATGATGGGGCCAGAAAGCACCAAGATGGTCATGATCCACAAGTAGGTCATGGAGTAGCCTGCTGGCATGATCACCTCGCTCAGTTCAGAAAGCTTGCCAGACTCACTGATAACGGATCCATCACCAATAAGGAAATTCAATGCCACGGTGCCAATCGCAATGGCGGTAACCAACAGGGCAACGGACACAAAGCCTATGACGATGCGTGCACAGACACGCAGGATGCGTCCCAGCACAGAGCTGGTGCGTCGGGCTCCGCGAGAGAACCTGCCCTTGACATCCATGTCATCCATGCTGTTTTTTACTTTGTCAAATTCGGTTTCAACCTTGTTTCGGATGGTTTCAACCGTGACGGGCTCCCCCCGCATGGCCAACCTTTCTGCCGTTGTAACCGCCTTTGGCATCAAGACCCAAAGGATGATGTAGAGCAGTACGCCGCCGCCTGTGAAGAGCAGAAGCAAAAAGAGGACCCGCAAGACCAAGGGGTCCCAGTTGAAAAAGGCAGCAATACCAGAAGCAACGCCACCAACGACACGATCTTGATCATCCCTGTACAGGCGCCGGTATGGACGCTTTGACCGGGCTGATGGGTCATGGGGTTCGCTGTAGCCCTGTGAGGGTTCATCTACAGGGCCAGGGCCAAATTCTGATGGGCTGCCAAGGGTTTCCTTGACGGCGTCCACGTCTAACATGCTAACCACTTGGCGGGTGCTAGCCAGACGTTCAGTGAGCAATTCAGCGATGCGGGATTCGATGTCCGAGAGGATTTCCTGACGGCCATCAACCGTTTGTAAATGTTTATCCAGAGCCTTCAAGTAGGACTGAAGTGCCTTGTAGGCGTCGTCGTCCAAATGGAAGAGCATGCCGCCTAAGTTGATGTCAATGGTTGGTTTCATGTGGGGTTTTTCAGGGAGTTGACGGCGTTCACAAACTGGTCCCATTCGCCGTTGAGGCTATCGAGGAGTTGGCTGCCGTTGTCGGTTAGCTTGTAGTATTTACGAGGGGGTCCGGAGGAAGATTCTTCCCATCGGTAGGCGAGCCAGCCGGCATTTTTTAGCCGGGCAAGCAAGGGGTACAGGGTGCCTTCCACTACAAGGAGGTCAGCAGCTTTGAGTGCTTTAGATATGTCGGAGGCGTAGGCTTCGCCACGCTTGACAACCCTAAGAACACAGAGTTCCAGTGCGCCTTTGCGCATTTGTGCGCGTGCATTGTCTGTTTTCATCAGGGCAAAGATATGTCCTAAACATGGTACTATGCAACACAAGGTACTTTAATTTTAAAACATCTTCAGTCTAGATTCGATTCCTGGAGGTACCGTAACCATTTAACTCGTTGATTTAAAAAAAAATTATGTTTCTAATAACCTCTTATGTGTAAAATTTTAGTGGTTTTGTTATAAGTTGTGTAATGAATGTATTTTTAACAAAACTATTAATGTCGACAATAAATGTATGATTCTAAAAATAGAAGCTTAAAATGGATAATCAGATGAGGAATTTAGTCAAACTACTATTATTAGGTTTGTTCTTAACAGGATGTGAGAAGGATATAGAAGATAATAACACCTTGCCAATTGAATATAGAAACTATAATGATAATTCGTATAACTTAAGACACACACCGTTATGGATAGATAACTATTCCATTCCAAAGCAAAATAATATTCCTACTATGATTAATGCTTCTACTAACGGTATTAACAAATGGTATGATGTAAGTGAAACTATTGCTGATTTCAATGGAGATGGTTACTATGATATTCTTTTTGCTCCAACAGGTAATGATGCAGTTGAAGAACGATTACCTATTGAACTTTATTTAAACCAAGGAGATAATGATACATTCCTAATTAATTATTCTTTGATTTCAAATAACATTGGAGCAATCACAGCTAGAAAAAGTATAATTGGAGATTTTAATTCAGATGGCAAACCAGATGTGTTTTTTGCAGACCATGGAATCCATGCCAATGGAGCATTTCCTGGTGGAATCCCTTCACTTCTATTAAGTAATGAGAATGGATATGATTTTCAACTTACCAATTTACCAAGAGGGTTTTATCATACAGCAACAAGTGGTGATATAGATAACGATGGAGATTTGGATATCTTTATTCCATCGATGGAAAATCAGAATTCCCCAAGATCCTCCTCATTCTTAATTAATGATGGTACTGCAAACTTTGTACTAAATAACAACATAACCGATGGTAGTGTTATTAGTGTTACTTCGGAATTGTATGATATAAACAACGATGGAAATTTGGATTTAATATCAGGTTCAGATAAAATAAGAATCTTCTATGGAAATGGTAATGATTTTATATCTGATTCAGTTCTTGAAATAGATACAGAAGCAGGATGGGAAGTTTATGATTATGGCTTTTCTGATTTAGATGGTGATGGATACGATGATATTGTAGTTTCACTTTCTAATGGAAATGGGTATAATATTAAAATATATAAACAAACCCTAAACAATACGTTTACAGAAAAATCAGAATACATTGAAAACAGTACAGGAGGAAATCACTCTGTAGTTTGGATTAGAGTTCAAGATATAGATAACAATGGAAAGATTGATTTGATAGAAAATGATAAAGGTCATTTCAATAGTGAAGAATACAGTTGGCCTAACGTTTCAGGAAACACACCTTTGAGGTGGGAATGGGATGGTAGTACGTTTAAAAAAATAACATAAACACATAAGGTAGTTTTAAGAAGGTGATATATTTAATAGAATTGACCACCTTATATAATATGTCAAACAATCAAGTAGAATCACACTTCCTCATTTAAATACCCACATGGTCCACTATGTGTGCCATGCTAGTTGTAACTACTTAATGATTAGCAATCAGGAAGGAGGTCAGATTCCAATTGACATAAGTACTTATACCCTTAGTATGTAATCGGGGTTTTAAATAGTATTTGTTTTTACAAGGATCTTCAAAGATTGAATAACTCATATTATTTCACCTTTAAGGGTGAATATATATATTTTCTAAAAATAGAACTCTTAAAAAATTTGATTTAGTTTTCCTGCAGCTTAAATCAGGCTCTAAAAGTAGTAAACATTATAGTTTGACGATTTTTTAAAATCTCTATCCTGTCGGGAAGCCATCCTGCAGATAGGGTGGGTGCTTTGTTGGGATGTCATACCTTTGATTCATGATCAAACCCTTCAACTTTCAACGCTGGTTGGACGCCAATCGCGATCAACTCAAGCCCCCTGTGGGCAACAAGAACCTCACCCCTGATGCAGAAGACTTCATTGTGATGGTGGTCGCTGGACCTAACGCAAGGAAGGATTACCACCTCAATGAAACCGAGGAGTTTTTCTACCAACTTGAGGGACGCATCACGGTCAGAACACAGGAAAATGGCCAGCCCGTGGACCATGTGCTCGAATCAGGTGACATGATGATTGTGCCAGCGAATACGCCGCACTCTCCCATTCGGGAGGCAGGCAGCGTTGGGCTGGTGGTGGAGCGTACGAGAGCAGGTAAAGGCTTCATCGATGGCCTGGCATGGTACTGCGAAGGCTGCAACCACAAGCTTCATGAGGTGCATTTTGAGTTGAAGGACGTGGAGGTCGATTTTCAACCGCATTTCCGCGACTACTACCACGATGTCAACAAGCGAACCTGTGATCAGTGTAGCACCGTTATGGCAACGGATTCGCGATTCACCGACTGATCATGAATGATCAACTCACCCGCAACGAGGAAGACTACCTCAAGGCCATTGACAAGTTGGCCGACGACAAGGGTCAGGTTGGCACCATCGCACTGGCAAAGCACCTCAAATTGGCTGCGCCTTCGGTGACTGCCATGGTACAAAAACTGGATGGCAAAGGCTTGGTGAACTATGTGAA
>TARA_B110000240_G_scaffold67069_1_pt1 | contig 10592 bp, 8 predicted proteins | sample TARA_B110000240 | Tara Oceans TARA_B110000240 (sample SAMEA4397611) | marine metagenome | biome: Polar Biome; feature: [DCM] deep chlorophyll maximum layer (ENVO:01000326); material: water (ENVO:00002006), including particulate matter (ENVO:01000060) such as... | depth 17 m | reverse complement strand
GCAGGAAGTCGCCAAAAGAAATGGACGCGTTGTTCCCTTATTAACGGGAGTAATAACTTAAAAGGATACAAATAAAGGTAGTGATGATTTGTAAATCACTTAACCGTAAAGACCCTCCTCCCGTTAACTCAAATCCGTGATCGGCGGTCGCAGCACCAGTTCGCCCGCCGCCCGCGCCGCGCGCCGAACCGCCATCGGGAGTTCCCGCGTTTTCGGCACCTGATTCAACAACTCCGCGGTTCGCCGGAACACTGCGATTGTTTCCAAAAGAAAGTGTCAGTCTTTCGTAACGTTACGTGAGTAATTACGGGCGGACAATCGGCAAAACAGGGAGGCGGGATTTAGGTTCCAAGCCCCAAGGCCGTACCTCGCGCGATGTCGCCTTCGTCCAGGTTCGTGTCCCGTCTGACTTGGTCCCAGGACGACCCGCTTGCCCAGGCTTCAACGAGCGCCGCGACTGACCGGGACAAATTCACTGCCGCATCCATGCCGTTTTCGAACTGAAGCGACGCGATTTCCGACCCCAGGGGCATTATTTCCTCGAGCGTCTGGTCCAGCCCCGCGCTCGGGCCGTACACGCACGACGTCGGGCGGTTGCTGTCGCAGCAAAGCGCGCCCGCGAGCCCCGCTATTTGCGTCGCGGTCAAGGACGCGACGCGCTCGGAACGCAGCGCGACGCCGAGCCACAGTTCGTTTTCGCCTCGCAGCTTGGAACAGGTGTTGCCCAAATCGGTCAGCGCCAACACGGTTCCCGAACGGTTTGTCTCGGCGTCGTGCCACCGCAGCTGCGTGCGCCGGCGCCGCGCATCCGCGGCGACGAAAGCTTCGTCGATGGACACGGTCTCGGTTGATCCGGTTTCGGGGGCGTCGGATGCGTCGACATCACCCGGTGATGTGAACCGCGATTTAGCGCTCCCGAAGGTTTCGCCACCGACATCGTCCGGCTCCCACTCCAGAAAAGCGGACAACGACTCGTCGCCGTCGTCGTTTCCGAACAGGTCATCATCCCAAGCAGCCGGGTCACTAGAATTTGAGACCTTTTTACCATAGTTTCGTGTACCCCGACGCTTAGCAACCTCCTCCGCTTTTCGCGTCGCGTCACTCAACGCTTCGCCGTAACAAAAAGCACTCGCCTCGTGGTCGATCAAATCGTCGAGCGCGCCTTGTTCGACGAGAATATCCACCACCCGGGTGAACTCGCTCCAACCCGCGGCGGTGTACTCCTGCACTCTGATTTCCGCCTTCGCGATCCTCTCCTCCAACTTTTGCAACTTCTCCTCTCTCCGCCGGTTCATCTGAGATAAATAAAAGAAAGTGTCAGTATTGTATGGGCAAACAGTATTGATTTTTCGGAAATACAACACGTACCTTCACCGCGCGGCGCAAATCGCTGAATTGTTTCATCTCCGCGATTTCGGCGCGTGTTTTTTCAACCAGAAGGCGCTGCGTGGTTAAGAACGCATCCATGTCATCCGCGCCTGAAAAAAATAAATCTTTTTGAGATTCGTCCGGATTCGAACCTTCCGCGAGTCTCTCCGCGGTTTCGAACTGCTCAAAAATAACGCCCGAAAGCTCACCGGATACCTCGGCGCCATTCGCCTGCCACGCCCCGTCTCCCGTGCGGCGCCACCGCGCGCTCGTTTGATTCACATTTTTGGCACTGCCGACCATAGAGGGCGCGGCGTCCATGAAGTCGGACTTACCACCCGCCGAATCCGCACGTTGATCCGCGGCTTGTAAACCGCTGAGCTCCAAATGTCTCACCGCCACGACCTTGTCCGCGGTGAACCGAAACCAAGTACCTTGTTTATCAACCGCGAGGAACTCGCCGAACGGGTATTTGTTACCGCCGGTGTCCAGCACGGGCGCGAAGGTTTCCACCACGGCGACGGTGACGGTTTCGCGCTTCTCTCGTGTGTTCGCGTCTCTCACCAAAGGTTCATCAAAATCCGGGCTCTCGCCGTCTTCCGTATCATCGCCGTGCTCGTCCGGAAACAAGTCGCCCATCCGCTCGTTGATCGGCGTGGAGGAAGTTGAATCGTCCGAAAACGGATCGATCCAGGACCCGTCGGGCGCCAGCCCGATCGATCGAGTCGGTTGTTCTTTCGCGACACTCGACAACTCATCCAGTACGAATTTCTCCCCTGAATCCATCAGGATCTCCACAAACACCACGTCCTCGCCCAAAAGGACCCACTCCGCGATCGCGGTCCGGACGGCGTCACTTTTCTGTTCAAGGGTTTGCCGCGCCACGGTTTTCAAAAGCCGCCGCTCTTCCTTTCTGAGATAAATAAAGAAAGTGTCAGTCTTGCATGGGCAAACAATGTGCCTGGATTTGGGAAATTCGATACGTACAACCGTCCGTCCAGCTTCACGAACCGCGCCCACTCCTCGGGTTCCACTTCGGCGGCGCCGTTTCTGAGATGAATAAAAGAAAGTGTCAGTCTTGTATGGGCAAACAGGGAGGCGGGATTTGGGAAATACGACACGTACCTGAGCTGTTCCGTGAGCGCGTTTTTCTGCTCAAGCAACCGCCGCAACTCCCGCGTTTGGTCCCCTTTAGCTTGGCCGCCCAAGTAGTTCCCGAAACTCCGCTCAATCGTGGCCCGGATGGTACCCAAACTCTGCGATTGTGAACGAAAAGTGTCAGTCGCGAGCCTACGGGTGTACTTCGCAACCCGCATCAGCAAACAGTCGGGCGTAACCGGGCCGAACAGTGCACTCGCGCTGTGTGTAGTTGTCACAGCAGCCAGTAAAGGTTACGGCCGTTTTGCACTCAAAGAGGCGCAGTAAACAGTCTCTGGATTTGGGAAACCCCCATAACGTACCTGCCCGCTCTTCACCAAATTAAGCACCATCCCGTACGAAACCGAAAACGTGGATTTCAAATTCTCGGGCGGTTTCGTGACCAACGTAAACGCCTGCGCAATTAGTCAACGAAAAGTGTCAGTCCCGAGGGTGTCTTACTGTACGGGGAATTGGGGTCCGAGTAATCGGGCCGAACACAGTGCGTTTGTGATGTGTTTGTACGAGCCGCGAGTACGCCGGTAAACGGTACGGCCGTAGTGTTCCCGTACTTCCGTTGAATGAAACGGGTGGACGTCAAACAGTAGTCACACTGTTTACACTGTGGACGTCACGAACGGGACATCAAACCGTGTGTGTCGGATTTGGGAAAGCCGAAAAACACGTACCTCCTCCGGGCCTTCGAAGTTACTCTGCATGCACACGACGTGCCCGACGGTGTCGAACCCCCTTCGGCCCGCCCGCCCCGCCATCTGCATGAACTCGTTCGAAGTCAACGCCCTCGGTCCGGAGTCGCCTCGTTTGGATAACGTGGACAACACGCTGCTTCTCGCGGGCATGTTCACGCCCGCCGCGAGCGTCTCCGTGGCGAAAACCACTTTCAGCAAGTTGCGCTGAAACAAATTCTCAACGAGACCTTTCCACCCCGGTAACAAACCGGCGTGGTGGGACGCGATGCCTAGCAACAGGGGCGGGATGGCGTCCCTTCGCACGGCGTCGGGGTTTTCCTTTTCGAATTTCGCGAGCGTTTGCTCGATTTGCGACCGTTCGTTTCCCGTGACCAACGAAGCGCCGCATTCAAACAGGTACTGCGCGGCTTGGTCGCAGCCTTTTCGGGAGAAAATGAACCACACCGCGGGGAGCAAATCCGCGGCGACTAACTGCCCGACCGTGGTTTCCACGTGCGGCACCAGCCTTCGCCTGGCGTTGCGGTCGTTCGCGGGCGACGGCGGAGGTCCGTAACCGTCGCCGCCTGAATACCCCCGGCCACCGCCGCGGTATTGTTGACCGCCGCCACCTTCCCTTTCCCGGTACCGGTCGCTTCCGTCCCGTCCTCCTTCCCCTCCCCGTTCCCGTTCCCGCCCGTTGTTACCCCCGCCGCGATACTCGCGATACTCGTCGGAGCCATCGCCGTCGCCGGCTAAACTGTCGTACCGGTCGTACCGGTCCCCTCCGTTCCGGTGTTCCCACTCCCGCGCGCCTTGTTTCGTGAACGGACACAAATCGTCGTGTATCCGGTCGCCTCGTCTGTCCATCAGCGGGCCGAGACCGGGCCACATCCGCCCGGGGCGCATGGAGAAGTGCCACCGCAGCTGGCACGATAAAAAAGAAAGTGGTTAACGTCTCTCGTAACGTGTAATACGTAAACAGTCAGAGGTAATAGTCCCTTCTGGTACGAGTATGGGCAATCGCGAAGGCAGAACGTGGTGATTGGGAAAGGCCCTTACCGGCACGGGGCGGAAATCGGAAACCACGACGTGGCACCGTTTGTTCACCCCCGCGTTTGCGTCGCAGTGCACCTGAAATAAATAAAGAAAGTGTCAGTCGGGGTATGAGCAGTCAGGGAGGCGGAATGGGTTACATGGGAAAGGCCCTTACCTGTTCGATCCACCCCGCCAGGTCGTCCGGGTTCCCCACCGTGGCGCTTAGGCACAACAACTGGATCCGAGACGGACAGTAAATGATCGTCTCTTCCCACACCGTGCCTCGGTACGGGTCACTGAGGTAGTGCACCTCGTCCAGAATAACCACCCCCACGTCGTCCAGGCGGTAGTCGTCCGTTTCCATCGCGGGAGTATCGGAAGTTCTTGACTGACTACTCCCCGCAGCAGTGTCGGAACCTCTCCCCGCAACCGCACTGGACGGGTACAGCATGTTCCGTAAAATCTCCGTGGTCATGATCACGATGTCGGCGTCCGTGCTGTTGATATCGACGTCCCCGGTTTTCAACCCCACCCTGAGACGATACAAGCCAAAAGTGTCAGTCTCGTATGGGCAATCGCAGAGGCGGTGTGTGGTGGGTGGGAAAGCACTTACCTTCGTATTCCGAACTTCTCCTGGAACTCCCTCAGTTTTTGATTCGACAACGCTTTCAACGGGGTGGTGTATATCGCCTTCTGCCCTCTCGAAAGCGCGGCGATGATCGCGGTTTCGCCGACCAAGGTTTTGCCGGAACCGGTAGGCGCGCTTACCACCACGGAGTCGCCATCTAACAAATGTTTCGTGGCTTGTTTCTGGAACCCGTCCAGTTCAAAGTCGTACACGTCCTGAATATCGCGTACGGTCGGCGTGGCGCCCGTAAAATTTTGGGACGGATCGGGGACGTGCCGCTTGAGCAACAACTCCAGAGACCCGAGGGAGGTCATTTCTTCGTGCGATCCACGTTCGGAAGTTTCGGTTTCTATCGTCGTCCGTTCCCACTCGTCGTCCGCGACCTCGAAATCTTCGAAATCGGATTCGGCAATGGATGATGATTTGTCAACGTCGCCATCCCCATCCTCGTCCACGACATCCCCAACCTCCCCAAAAGTCGGCCCCAATCCCCACTCCGCACCGGAATCCAGTAAATAAACTGTAACCAAACCGTCCATCCCGTGGTACCGCGCCGCGATGTCCAGCGGGGTTTTTCCCGAGGCGTGCACCGGGGATAGCGACGCGCCGGCGTCGAGTAACGCTTGGACACATCTAACGCATCCAAACTCGGCTGCGCCGTGTGCCGCGGTCCACCCCGAGTAACTCGCCATTCCCGGGTCAGCCCCGGCGGCGAGTAGCGTAGTAACTTCCCTTACCTTCCCCTGTTCCGCGGAGACTATCAGCGCGGTCTCGCCGGAACGCTTGTCCCTCGCGTTGATAGATTGGCCATCCGGAAGTAACTCGTCAAGCGCATCTCGCGCCGCCTGACGCGCTTGTTTCGAAGACGTCGCGTTGACGATGGCGTCGGGGTCGTTGTTCGCTTTGGGAGACGTAACATCATCTCCACGCGTCTCTTGTGTGTTGTTACCAAACCCACGGCCCGCCGCGCGTGTGACTGATTGCGCGTACCGCGCTTTACCGACGACGCCGACGATGCCACCACGACGACGAGAAAAGTGCGCGTCGATGGACACGGCACTTTTCACGCGGCCGTGACTCCCCGCCGCCCCGTCCCCACTCCGCGCTGTAACACCCACTCCCACCGCCGAACACGCAACCCCCACCCTCGCCGCGGACGCCATCGGCGGTTCCACCAGGGACCGAGCAAAAGAGCCGTGCGCGGGGCGATGTGCGAAGGGAGAACGGTGGGCCACGTACGCACTCTCGAGATGAGTGTCTTTTCATTCAACCACTTTGCGGTTTGGCCGCGCAGGCCGAGCAGCTTTTTAGGCGGCGCCTGCGCCACGTTTGCCAAAAAGAAAAGGGGGAGTCTTTAGTTTGCGATCTGGTTTTGGCCAAGCAGTTTTGGCAAACCCAAATCGCCATGCGCAAACAGTCACGCCAGTTTTCCGTCGCGAACGCTTTCCCGAATTGCAGTGGCGACGTGGCCAACACACCCCCGCCTCGTGATCCGCTTTTCAAAACCTGGTTCGTCCAAAAAGTGCACGGGTTGGAAACTAACAAAGCCGCACGGCACGGCACCCCCTTTTTTTGTGGCGCCTTTCCGTTCGCCATCGAACGGCGGGGCACAACAGCGCGCGCGTGCGTTCGAACCGCCGAAGGTTTGACCTCTTGCGTTTCGTGCGAAGGACCTTTGCGAGGTATACACAGGAGCGCGCAAAGGGCGTTGCTTGGTTCTTGTGACGACCGCGGGTTCGCGAGGTACGTCCGCCGATTAAACTAATCATCGTTTACCCAAGAGCCAAACCCGCCCCGTGCCCTGCCGCGGTTTTGAAGCACCGCGGGGACGGTGTCCTGGCCGGGGACGCACCGCACTATTGCCATGCCGCGGACGTACGCCTGGGGACGTGAACGCACCGCGCGCGTCAGGCTTTTAGTCACCAAGATCGTCAAACGCGAAGACCCGCCCCGCCCCCCCGCAATCAATCGCGCGGCGCGCTTTTTCGTCGTCCCCACGCGGATACGGAAAAGCGCATTTCGTGGATGGATGAAACGGGGACGTCCCGGGGACGGGGACGCCTTGTGACGCGCCCCGAGTGGGGCGACACCGTTTGCCATCCCGTCCGTCCCTCTTCCCCGGGCTCGAACCTGGGACCGGGACGACCCTGCCAGGTGCCCACCGTCCACCCACCTGCGGTCGCTGACCTTCCCCCTTCCATTTGTCGTCCTCGTCATCATCCATCAGAAAGTTCCGGGTTTCAAAAGTTTTCACTTTTTCACCGGATTTCCATTTTCCTCGGACTGTTTGCTCCGTCGAAATCGGATTTCGAAAGAGAGGTCGTGAGAGTCGTTCGTGCCCTCGAACCGACGTGCATCTCGCTTTTCGTCGCCAGATTTTCGGAAATCGGAAACGCGGCGCGCGAAAAACTCGCGAGAGGCGGCACTCCTCGAAGCGGCGTTTAGCAGCGCGTCATGTCGGGTCCCCTCGTGGTGACCCCGGGGGCTGTGCTCGCTAGCGGAGCTCAACGTGCCGTACAGCATGGGTCGCGTACACGAAGAGCCGTGGTGGTCGCCGCCGCGAACGGGGCCCACGATGGCACCGCCGCGACCCCGGGGCGGTCGACCAAGAAAACCTTCGCGTCTCCGCGATCTAAAGGTCCCCTTTCCGCCAGTCGCGGCACCGCACGGCGGTCAGGTCGCGTTCCCGGTTTCGTTCCGCACGCGATTAGGGACGTCTCAAGTGAGTTGAGCAAGGACGATGGAGGTAACACCGGTGCTTCTGATGCGGTGGCCACCGGGTCGGGCGCCAAGACGCCTCCACCCACCGCGGGGACCGCCACGTTTACCCCCACCGCCCCGCCATCGGCGTCGCCCAAACAACTTTCTAAAGAAAAAGAAGCGCCGACCGTGCCGAGTTACGTATCGTCCCTGGCCCAGCGCACCGGCCCCATCGTGGGCAAACGGGAGATTTTCTTCGAAGAGAGCTACGACATCGCGATCCGGGAGTACCTACCCTCGGACGTCAGGGTTGACGTGCAGTCCAACGGGGTGAGCTTCAAAGTCACGGTGGAGACGGATTCCGCGGCGGATCTCGTGCTGCACTGGGGCGTCGCGAGCGTGAAAAACCCGGACACGTGGACCATGCCCCCTAACGCCATCCTCCCCAACGGCACGAACATGCTCGCGGAGGTGTGCCAGACCCCGCTTACCCGGGTTCCCGTGAGGGACGACGGTGTGGGCAACTCGTCGTCGTCGTCAAAACAGTCGTCGGGTAAACAGTCGAAGCAGTCTGGCGATTCCCCAAAGTCCGTCGCGCGCGTCGTGATCGAGGGCGCCGTGGAACACGCCCCGCACGCCCTGAACTTCGTGCTGCACGACAAAAAGTACAACCAGTGGTACCACCAGCAGAGTGGTGACTTTTTTCGAGTTCTCACTCCGGCGCTGCCTGAACCCGAGGAACCGGAAGAGGAGGAGGAGGAGCTTGAAGTCGCCGTTGACTTTGACGACGCCGAATCCGCCGTGGCGAAAACAAACGTTCTTTCCCCCGTGGACGCCGCGGCGGCGGCGGCGGTGGTCGCGCTTGAAACCCCTTCCAGCAAAACCGCGGCTTCCTCCAAAAAGGAAAAGACGGATTCAGGCCCGAAAGGCATCGCGTCCTTGCTAGGCACGCTTTCCTCCTTCAAACGCAACGTGGACGTGAAGAAGGAGGAGGAGAAGAAGTTGGCGGTTGCGATTGAGGAGGTGGAAAAGGCTGCGGCGGCGGTTGCGGCGGCGGTCGGGGTCACTGATTCCGCCTTTACATCCGACGACGACGACGACGACGACGCGTACACGCTTCCCGTAAAAGCGCAGAAGGACTCCAAGAAGGAACAGAAGCGACGAGTCGCGAAGCTGTTACAGGAAAGGGCCGCGTTCGTGGAGGCGGGGTCTAAGGGCAAAGAGTCTGGAAAAAGACGCCCGAGGATCGGTCTGTTCGGGTTGCGAGGGAAAAAGGGCGGTTTGGGGACTTCTGTTTCGGTTTCATCGACGGCGGCTTCCGTTGATACGGACGTAGCCGAGGGTGAAACACCGGTGGTGACCCCCCTAAAGTCACCCCCATCAACGCCCGCCCTGCCAACCGAGGTTGACTGGTTCGCCTTCCAGGAACAGCACCACGTGGTGTTCACGGAAGTTGACGTGCACACGCGGGTTGGGATTTTGGTGGACGTGGAGCGGGACGCGCCTGGAGCGTCTGCGCGAGTACGCGTGGAAACGGACTTACCAGGGGACGACCTGCTGTTGCACTGGGGCGTGGTGCCGAGAGGCGCGCGCGCTGATATGTGGACCGTCCCCGCGCCCCCCATGCGCCCGGAAGGGTCAAAGGTGTACGGCGACAAAGCGTTACAGACCCCGATGACCAAATCCGTAAGCGGCTTGGGCGGCGCGTTCGCGTTCGTGGAGCTTGACATGGGAAGCGCGCCGGGGGGCCTTCGGTTCGTGATCAAGGAAAACGGAGGCCGGGACCGCTGGTTCGACGACTACGGCGGCGACTTCGTGGTGCCGCTTCCGGAACAAGTACGTACCGCGCGTTTCCCAAATCCGTAACGCACTGTTCGGCCCGATTACCCTGACTGTTTACTCATACACATGGCCCGAAAGACTGACGCTTTCTTTTATTTATCGCAAGGCGCTTTCGTCGAACTTCGTGTCGCCGCCAAGCGGACGGTCGGGGCTGGCGTCGCCGTTCCCCGGAGTCCCCACGCTGAACCGAGACACGTCGTCCGGATCACCCGGGTCCCGTTTAGAGGAAGCGCAGGTACGTGTTGCGCGTTTCCCATATCCCGCCTCCCTGTTTGCCCATACAAGACGTTAACCACTTTTCGTTCACAATCTCAGCTCGCGCTGGGCGGCGCCGCAGCGGCGACGTTTTCAAACACGCTTCCCGGGGAGAAAATAGACGAAAAACTCGAGGAGTGTATTCGGTTGGCGTCCGTTGCGTTTGCGGCGGCGCAGGAAGCCACGCGGGTCGCAGAGCAAGCCACCGCGGCGGCGAAGGACTTGCCCGAAGACGGCGTCGCTAGCACAAAGGCCAGAAGGCTCATCGCGCAGGCGGAACAGGCGAAAGAACAAGCGCGGATCACGGCGTTTGCGGCGCACACCGCGGCGCTCCGGGCGCGGGCGGCGAATGACCCGTCTGGTGCTGCCGCCGCCGCAGCGGATGCGAAGATCGCGGAAGACGCGGAAGTCGCGGAGATGGCGTCGCGGGCTTGGGCTGGGGAGACTGCGGAGATAAGCGATGACACGTTGCAGCGCTGGAGAGACGACATGGAGCTCACGGTCACGAAGGAAGCCGAGGCGGCGGCTGCGGAGGCGGAGAGCGCGGCGCGGCGCATGCGCACCGAGTTCCTGGCGACGCAGGCGGAGAGGGAACGCGTTGAGGCTGTTGCGAGAGCAGAGGCTGAGGCGGAGGCGTCGATTCGGGTACAGAAAGCGGCCGCCGCGGAGGCGATTCGGGTGCAGCAAGAGCTCGTTGACAGGGCCGAACGCGGAGAAGGCGCGCCGCCGCCCGCTTGGCTCGCGGGTGACCCTGGCAAAGCCGGGAAAGGCGCTTCCGCGTCAACCGACGCCGTGGCCTCAACCGGCGCGCCGCCGCTACCCAACGCCCCGGGGTTCGCTCCGCCCGCGGACGTGGCGCCGTTCACCCCGACGGCGTCGCCGGTCGCGCCCGGCGTCCCCCTGCCGTCCTCGCCCGAGCGCCAAATAGCGGAGTCTAC
>TARA_B110000240_G_scaffold127812_1_pt1 | contig 10644 bp, 6 predicted proteins | sample TARA_B110000240 | Tara Oceans TARA_B110000240 (sample SAMEA4397611) | marine metagenome | biome: Polar Biome; feature: [DCM] deep chlorophyll maximum layer (ENVO:01000326); material: water (ENVO:00002006), including particulate matter (ENVO:01000060) such as... | depth 17 m | reverse complement strand
GAAGTAGATCAACCTACTATGAGTATGCTATTTACTATTAATAATTCACCATTTTTTGGTAAAGAAGGTAAATATGTAACTTCTCGTCATTTACGTGATAGATTGTTTAAAGAAATGGAAAAAAACTTGGCTTTACGTGTAGATACAACTGATAGTGAAGATAAATTTAATGTTTATGGACGTGGAGTTTTACACTTATCAGTATTGATTGAAACAATGCGAAGAGAAGGATACGAATTACAAGTTGGAAGGCCGCAGGTGATTATAAAAGATATTGATGGTGTAAAATCTGAACCATATGAAACTCTTTCTATTGATGTTCCAGAAGACGGTTCTTCAAAAGCAATTAATTTAGTTTCGTTACGTAAAGGAGACTTATTGGTAATGGAGCCAAAAGGAGATTTACAGCATTTAGAGTTTACAATTCCCTCTAGGGGATTAATTGGTTTACGTAATAAAATTTTAACTGCAACTGCAGGTACAGCAATTATTAATCATAGATTTAGTGAGTATGGTCCTTTCAAGGGAGAGTTTTCTGAGGATATTAAAGGTGCTATTGTTTCATCTGCAGCTGGAAAAGCGACTGCTTATGCAATTGATAGACTTCAGGACAGAGGACGCTTTTTTATAGACATTAATGAAGAAATTTATATTGGTCAAGTGGTTGGTGAAAACAGTAAAGATTCCGACATGGGTGTTAACTTAATCAAAGGAAAGCAATTGACTAACATGCGAAAGTCTGGAACTGATGAAGCAATGAAAATTGCTCCTAAAGTTGATTTTTCTCTTGAAGAATGTATGGAGTATATTAAAGGTGATGAGTACTTAGAGGTTACTCCAGCTAGTCTACGTATGAGAAAAATTACTTTTAAAGCTTAAAGACTAATTAGGTATTTTTTTAGATAGTTGATAAAATTTACCATCTTCAATTCTTAGGGTTTTTGCAGGAAATTTCGATATTATTTCATAATCGTGAGTTGCGATTACAACGGTAGTTCCATTTTTATTTATTTTTTTTAAAACTTCCATTACTTCTAAACTAGTAGCCGGATCTAGATTTCCTGTAGGTTCATCAGCTAAAATTATTTTAGGTTTATTTAAAAGAGCTCTTGCTATAGCTATTCTTTGTTGCTCTCCACCAGAAAGTTCATGAGGAAATTTATTTATTAGTTCATTTAATTTAACTTTTTCTAGGACTTTTTCAATTCTTTTTTGAATTTTAATTTTATCTTTCCAATCAGTGGCTTTCAAAACAAATTCAAGGTTTTTTCCAACAGATCGGTCTGGAAGAAGTTTAAAGTCTTGAAAAACAATTCCGAGTTTTCTTCTTAAAAAAGGAATTTTCTTTTCTTTAATTTTCACGATATCCATTCCCGCAACATTTCCTTCTCCCTTTTTTAATTTAATATCTCCATATAAAATTTTAAGTAAACTACTTTTTCCGCTTCCAGTTTTACCAATTAAATACATAAACTCTCCTTTTTTAACTGAAAGAGATACGTCGCTTAGAATTTTTTTTTCATCAATAGTTATGTTGATGTTTTTTAAATCAATTATAGAATTTTCCATTATTAATATGAATATATAAAAAAAGTTAATTTACTAAATCTTTCAATTCATAAGTATATTTTATTTTTTTTTATATTATTATTGATATTTATTACTATTTATTTATTATTAGTTAAAATATGTAGCTAATTAATAGTTTATTGATTTCATTTACATATATTTTAACAATATTTGTAAAAAAATTATTATGTGTGGAATAGTATGTGCTTTAGATATAAAACAAGATTCTAATTTATTAAGACCTAAAGTTTTAGAAATGTCTAAAAAAGTAAGACACAGGGGTCCTGATTGGAGTGGGATTCATTGTGGAAAAAACGTTCTATTAGCCCATGAGCGTTTGGCTATTGTTGATCCACAATCGGGTAATCAACCTATTTTTAGCTCTGATAAAAAATTGATTTTAGCAGCTAATGGTGAAATTTACAATCACAGAACATTAAAAGATGCTTTACAAGTTGGTTATGACTTTCAAACTAATTCTGATTGCGAAATTATTTTAGCTCTTTACAAAGAAAAGGGAAGTAAGTTTCTAGACGATTTGAATGGAATTTTTGCTTTTGTTTTGTACGATGAAAATAAAGAAGAGTATTTAGTTGCTCGTGATCATATGGGAATTATTCCTCTTTATATGGGTTGGGATAAATTTGGCACTTTTTATGTTGCATCTGAATTAAAAGCATTAGAGGGAATTTGTAATAAAATAGAAATATTTCCACCTGGACATTACTTGTCTAGTCAAGATACTAGCCCAGTTAAATGGTACCAAAGAGATTGGATGAAATACGATGCCGTTTCAGAAAATGACACAGATTTAGAGTCTCTTCAAAATGCTTTAGAGGAAGCCGTTCATCGACAACTCATGAGTGATGTCCCTTATGGGGTTCTTCTCTCAGGTGGACTTGATTCTTCAATTACTTCGGCACTTGCTAAAAAGTATTCAAAAAATAGAATTGAATCAGATGATAAAAAGGCAGCTTGGTATCCACAGCTACACTCATTTGCTGTTGGTCTTGTTGGATCTCCTGATTTAAAGGCTGCTAAGCTTGTTGCAGACCACATAGACTCTATTCATCATGAAGTAACCTTTACTATCCAAGAAGGTTTAGATGCGATTAAGGATGTCATTTTTCATTTAGAAACCTATGATGTAACGACTGTTAGAGCATCTACTCCAATGTATTTAATGGCTAGAGTAATAAAGTCCATGGGAATAAAGATGGTATTGTCTGGTGAGGGAGCAGACGAAATTTTTGGAGGCTATTTGTATTTTCATAAAGCACCAAGCCCAGAAGAATTTCATAAAGAAACTGTAAGAAAACTAGAAAAACTATACCAATACGACTGTCTTAGAGCCAATAAATCTTTAGCAGCTTGGGGAATTGAAGGTAGGGTCCCGTTTCTTGATAAGGAGTTCATTGATGTTGCAATGAGAATTAATCCAAAAGACAAGATGATTAATAAAGAAAGAATGGAAAAATGGGTTTTAAGAAAATCTTTTGAAAATTATCTTCCAAAATCAGTAGCTTGGCGACAGAAAGAACAATTTAGTGATGGTGTTGGCTACGATTGGATAGATAGTTTAAAAGAACTAGTAGATAAAGAAGTTTCCGAGGAAATGTTTAAAAACGCAAAATTTACTTTTCCTTTTCAAACCCCAATGTCTAAAGAAGAATATTATTACAGATCTATTTTTGAATCTCATTTCCCATCTGAAACTGCAGCTAAAACAGTTCCTTCTGTTCCATCCGTAGCTTGCAGTACTCCTACAGCTTTAGAATGGGACAAGTCTTTTAAAAACATGAACGATCCCTCAGGAAGATCCATTTCTAATATTCACTTAGATTCATATTAAAATACTTAATTTTTTTACATAAATTGTTGATAACTTGACCCTATTCTTCTCTGTTAAATAACGTAAAAAGGTCACTTATTTCTTATATTTGATAAACAAGTTTTATTTAAACAAAAAATTAAAATGAGCGAAGAAATTAACAAAAATGATTATTCAGCAGATAGCATACAGGCTCTTGAGGGAATGGAGCATGTTAGAATGCGCCCATCTATGTATATTGGAGATGTTGGTGTGAGAGGTTTACATCATCTGGTTTATGAAGTAATAGATAACTCTATTGATGAGGCCATGGCTGGTCATTGTACTGAAATAAAAACATTTATAAACGAAGATAATTCAATTACTGTTGAGGATAATGGTAGAGGAATTCCCGTTGGAATACACAAAAAAGAAGGGGTTTCGGCCTTAGAAGTTGTAATGACTAAGATTGGTGCAGGTGGAAAATTTGATAAAGATTCTTATAAAGTTTCTGGGGGATTACATGGAGTAGGAGTATCTGTGGTTAATGCATTATCTGACCATTTAACTGCTAAAGTTTTTAGAGATGGTAAGATATGGATTCAAGAGTATGAAAAAGGCAAGGCACTTTACCCTGTAAAAACAGATGGATTATCTGATAAAAAAGGAACTGAAGTTACCTTTAAGCCAGATAAATCCATTTTTAAAGAAGTATTAGAATATAGTTATGAAACTTTATCCAACAGGTTACGAGAATTGTCTTTTTTAAACAAAGGATTAACTCTTTCAGTTACTGATAAAAGAAAAAAAGTGGAAGGAGAGTTTGTTTCTGAAGTTTTTAAATCAAAAGAAGGTTTAAAAGAATTTATTCGTTTTTTGGATGAAAATAGAGAGCCTCTCACATCTGATGTTATTTCAATGGAAGGTGAAAAGAATGATATTCCTGTTGAAGTAGCTATGATATATAACACTTCTTATTCTGAAAATTTACATTCTTATGTTAATAACATAAATACTCACGAAGGAGGTACGCATTTAGCAGGTTTTAGAAGAGGTCTTACGTCTACTCTAAAAAAATATGCAGATTCATCAGGGATGTTAGATAAGTTGAAGTTTGAGATAGCAGGAGATGATTTTAGAGAGGGACTTACAGCTATAGTTTCAGTTAAAGTTGCTGAACCACAATTTGAAGGCCAGACTAAAACTAAATTAGGAAATAGAGAGGTTAATTCTGCAGTTTCTCAAGCTGTTTCTGAAATGCTTGAAAATTACTTAGAGGAAAATCCTAATGATGCTAAGATTATTGTTGATAAAGTTATATTAGCCGCTCAAGCTAGACATGCCGCGAGAAAGGCTAGAGAAATGGTTCAAAGAAAGACTGTAATGAGTGGCGGAGGTTTGCCTGGAAAATTATCTGATTGTTCGGAGCAAAATCCTGAATTATGTGAAGTATTTTTAGTTGAGGGTGATTCTGCAGGTGGGACCGCAAAACAAGGTAGAGATAGAAATTTTCAAGCTATTTTACCTTTAAGAGGAAAGATTTTAAATGTAGAAAAAGCGATGCAGCATAGGGTCTTTGAAAATCAGGAAATCATTAATATTTATACTGCATTAGGAGTTACAATTGGAACCGAAGAAGATAGCAAGGCTCTAAATTTAGAAAAACTTAGATACCATAAAGTAGTTATAATGTGTGATGCTGATGTGGATGGAAGTCACATTGCTACTTTGATTTTAACCTTCTTTTTTAGGTACATGAAAGAATTAATAGTTAATGGAAACATATATATAGCAACTCCACCGCTTTATCTTGTAAAAAGAGGAGCGAAAAAACAATATGCATGGAATGATGAGGAACGAGATAAATTTTTAGAAGATTTTGGACAAGGCGCAACTATTCAACGGTATAAAGGACTTGGAGAAATGAATGCTATTCAGTTATGGGAAACAACCATGAATCCTGAGTTTAGAACTTTTAGAAAAGTAACAATAACAAATGCAGTGGAAGCAGATCGTGTTTTTACTATGTTGATGGGTGACGAGGTCCCTCCTAGAAGAGAGTTTATAGAGAAAAATGCAACTTATGCAAACATTGATGTTTAATATAAATCAATAGATAAATGAAAGTAACAATAGTAGGAGCTGGGAATGTTGGTTCAACTTGTGCAGATGTAATAGCATCTCAGTCCATAGCAAGTGAAGTAGTTCTTCTTGATATAAAAGAAGGTTTTGCTGAGGGTAAAGCATTGGATATGATGCAAACTGCAACAACATTAGGTTTTGGAACTAAAATAGTAGGTACTACTGGTGATTATTCAGTTACTGCCAATAGTGATGTAGTAGTCATTACTTCGGGAATCCCTAGAAAGCCAGGGATGACCAGAGAAGAATTGATTGGAATAAATGCTAGTATTGTAAAGGATGTTTCACAAAACATTTTGAAACATTCTAGCGATGCCATAATTGTAGTGGTTTCAAATCCAATGGATACGATGACTTACTTAGCTTTAAACTCTACTGGTTTACCTAAAAATAGAGTCATTGGTATGGGTGGTGCTTTAGATAGTTCAAGATTTAAAACCTACCTATCTCTAGCGCTAGATAGACCAGCTAATGATATACATGGGATGGTTATAGGAGGACATGGAGATACTACAATGATTCCATTAACTAGACTTGCAACTTATAATGGGATTCCTATTTCTGACATAATTTCTGACGAAAAACTTCAAAAAGTTTCTCAAGATACTATGGTTGGTGGAGCCACATTAACTAAGCTTTTAGGCACTTCTGCTTGGTACGCTCCTGGCGCTTCTGTAGCTTATTTAGTTAATTCCATACTTAATAATCAAAAGAGAATAATCCCTTGTTCTGTTCTTCTTGATGGCGAATATAATCAAGACGATATATGTATTGGAGTTCCATGTATTATTGGTAAAAATGGTTGTGAAAAAATCATTAATCTAGATTTAAATGATCAAGAAATGATAAAGTTTAGCCAAAGTGCTGAAGCCGTTAGAAGAATGAACTTAGCATTAAAAGAAAATTAATATTGCAAGACTCTTTTCTTAAGCTGTGTTATTAATTGCTTTATCTTGTAGGAAATCATATATTTGCTCGTTTTTAAAAAAGAAATTTTCTTAAAATTAATTTTATGCAAAATAATGGACTTATAAAGTTTTTTGCTTTTTGTTTCGGCTTAGTAAGCTTATATCAAATTTCATTTACTTTCATTAGCTCTGGTGTTGAGAATAACGCTACAGAGTATTCGATTAACTCAATTTCTGAAAAAGAGGCAAATTTTTCTACCAAAAGACAAGAGAAATATGCTAATTATTTGGACTCTATTTCTGATCAAAAAATTCTTGGATTTACAACATATAAAAGCGCTAAATCAAAAGAACTTAATAAAGGTTTGGATTTAAAGGGTGGTATTAATGTTATTTTACAAATATCTGTTAAAGACATTTTACTAGGCTTAGCAGAGAACTCTAGAGATCCAATTTTTAATAATGCACTTAATAATGCAGATGAATTACAAAAAGATTCAAATGAAACTTATCTAGAATCTTTTTTCATTTCTTTTGACGAAATTAAGGGAGATTCTAGTTTAGCTTCTCCGGATATTTTTGCAAATAGATCTTTAAGTGATGTGGTTAATTTTGAAATGACAGATGAAGAAGTTAAGCCAATTATTAAACAAAAAATTGACGAATCCATTGTATCAGCTTTTGAAGTTTTAAGAAAAAGAATTGATAAGTTTGGAGTTACACAACCTAACATACAAAGACTTGGCAACTCTGGAAGAATATTGGTAGAGCTACCTGGAGCAAAGGATGTAGCTAGGGTCCAGAATTTATTACAAAGTACAGCTCAATTAGAGTTTTGGGTAACCGAAAAAAACGATTCCTTTTTAAACTTTTTATCTGAAGCCAATGAAGCTTTAAAAGAAATTTTAGTTGAAGATGAAGTTGAGTTAATAGAAAATGAAACCTCAAAAATTGATGACTTGTTAGCAGACGTTGAAGCAAATGATTCAATAGGCTCTTCTGTTAAAAATCCATTATATGACTATTTAGTAGGAACTGGTTATCAAGGGGGCCCTGTGATTGCCCAGTTTTTTGCAAAAGATCAAAAAAAGATTGAGGAATATTTATCCATGCCTCAAGTAAGAAAGTTATTACCTGCGGATAAAAGATATACAAGATTTTTATTTGGCAAACCTGATGCGAATTCAAAAATAGTAGATTTATATGCAATTCAGTCCAACAGAGACAACCAACCACCTTTAAGTGGTAGTGTTGTGGTAGATGCTAGTCAAAGTTACGATCAAATTGGATCTCCATCTGTTTCAATGCAGATGAATGGAAAAGGAGCTAGGAAGTGGGAAGAAATGACTGGAAATGCGTATAAAGAAAAAAGTAATATAGCAATTGTTCTAGACGAAATAGTTTATTCTGCTCCTGGAGTTTCTAAAGGAGCAATTTCTGGTGGAAGGTCAGAAATTTCTGGACAATTTACACTAAATGAAGCCATTGATTTAGCTAATGTTTTAAGAGCGGGTAAATTGCCAGCTTCTGCAGAAATAATTCAATCAGAAATAGTAGGTCCTTCTCTTGGCCAAGAGTCAATTGAAAGAGGAGTTAATTCATTTGCAATCGCACTAGTATTAGTTCTTATATGGATGACATTTTATTATGGGAGAGCTGGAATTTATGCTGACACAGCTTTAGTTTTAAACATAGTATTAATATTTGGAATTTTAGCAGGTTTAGGTGCTGTTCTTACTTTGCCTGGTATAGCAGGTATAGTATTAACAATAGGTATGTCTGTTGATGCGAATGTTCTGATATTTGAAAGAATTAGAGAAGAATTAGCAAAAGGAAAAGGTCAAAAACAGGCTGTAAGTGATGGCTTTAGTAATGCTCTTTCTTCAATATTAGATGCTAATATTACTACAGGTTTGACAGCTCTAATATTATTTATTTTTGGATCGGGTCCAATTAAAGGATTTGCTACAACTCTTTTAATTGGTATTGCCACTTCTTTATTCACAGCAATTTTTATTACTCGAATGTTAGTAGATGCAAGAATCAGTAAAGGAAAAAGTTTAGATTTTTCAACCACTTTAACTAAAAATTTATTCAGTAAATTAAAAATATCTTTTTTACAAAAAAGAAAATTTGCTTATATGTTTTCTTTATCGCTTCTAAGTATAGGAATTTTTTCACTTTTCACTAATGGATTAAATCAAGGTGTTGATTTTGTTGGTGGAAGATCTTATACTGTTAGGTTTGAAAGTAATATAAATCAAAGTCAAATACAGTCTGATTTAATTGCAGTTCTAGGAAATGCTGAGGCTAAAACTTTCGGATCTGATAATCAATTAAAAATTACAACTAATTATAAAGTTGATGTGGAAGGTTCTGAGGTAGATTCAGAAATTCAGCAAATAATGTTTTCTGCACTAAAAAAACATCTTCCTGATGGTTTAATTTATGATGATTTTGTTAATGGTTCTGATGAAAAACAAGTTGGTATAATGTCATCAATTAAGGTCGGTCCAACTATCGCAGATGATATTAAAACAAATTCATTTTATGCTATTTTTGGTTCCTTAATTATTGTATTTCTATATATCTTAATAAGATTTAGAGATTGGCAGTACTCTTTAGGTGCTGTTGCAGCAGTTTTCCATGACGTTTTAATAGTACTCGGAGTATTTTCTATATCCTACTCATTCATGCCTTTTAATATGGAGATAAATCAAGCCTTTATTGCGGCGATTTTAACTGTAATCGGGTATTCACTTAATGACACCGTTGTTGTATTTGATAGAATTAGAGAGTTCAGATTTATTAATAAATCTTGGGAATTTAGTAAGACAGTTAATGGAGCTTTAAACTCTACTCTTAGTAGAACTTTGAATACTTCCTTCACAACCTTAGTCGTTCTTTTAGCAATATTTATATTTGGAGGAGAATCTATTCAAGGATTTATGTTCGCTCTTATTATTGGGGTTATGGTAGGAACATATTCCTCAGTATTTATTGCTACGCCAGTGATGTTTGATACCTTGAGAAAAAGTTTAAAAAAGTAATTTAAATAGTTTTTTTACTTATCATCATAAAGAATATTCCAATTAATATAAAAGGAATACTTAGCCATTGACCTGTGCTTAAAACTCCTAGTGCATCTTCAAACCCACCTTGACTTTCTTTTACAAATTCAACTAAAATTCTTATTGAAAACAAACCAGTGAAGAAAAGTCCAAAAAGAAAACCTTTTTGGTTTTTTAAATCAGTTTTCCAATACAATTTCCATAAAATAATAAAAAGAAGAAAATAACCAAAACCTTCATATAATTGTGCAGGATGTCTTGGGTATATTTCTCCATCATTTAAAAAGACTACTCCGAAGTTTGAACCGGTGTATTTACCTACAATTTCTGAGTTAAAAAAGTTTCCGATTCTAACAAACATTCCCCCTATTGAAATGGGAATTACAATTCTATCAAAAATCCATAAAATAGAATCATACTTAAATTTATATTTGTATATATACATTGAGGTAACAATTCCAATTGCAGCCCCATGACTAGCTAAACCTCTATATCCTACAAACTTAAAACCATCAATTATTCCAAATAACAGAGAACCATTAGGATCTTTTTTAATAGGTAAGAAAATTTCTAATAAATTATTTTGAAAATATTCCCAGTTATAAAAAAAAACTTCACCAAGTCTAGCACCAATAAGTGTGCCCAATACAATATAAATAAATAAAGGTTCAACAAGTTCAACTGGTTTTTTATCATTAATGTATATTTTATTAATGATGTAATACCCTAAAGAAAAAGCAACTATAAACATTATGCTATACCAATGAATAGCAACTGGTCCAATTTCAAGAAAAATTGGATTTGGAGCCCATTCTATTTTCAAAAAAGTCATAAATTATTTTTAATAAATATAATTAAAATTAAGGTACTGGATCGAATCCTTTTCCTCCCCAAGGATTACATTTAATGATCCTTTTAAATGACAAAATAGATCCTTTAATAATTCCATATTTTATTAAACTCAATTTCGTGTATTCTGAGCAAGTTGGTGAATAACGGCATGTAGAGGGTAGGAAAGGAGAGATAATAATCTGATAAAACTTAATAATTAAAAGAAAAGGATATACAATGATTCTTCTCATTAAATCATTTTGTAGGAAGATTCATTTTTATCGTCATTTAATTGGACCCCAATTTTTAATAG
>TARA_B110000240_G_scaffold180328_1_pt1 | contig 10689 bp, 8 predicted proteins | sample TARA_B110000240 | Tara Oceans TARA_B110000240 (sample SAMEA4397611) | marine metagenome | biome: Polar Biome; feature: [DCM] deep chlorophyll maximum layer (ENVO:01000326); material: water (ENVO:00002006), including particulate matter (ENVO:01000060) such as... | depth 17 m | reverse complement strand
ATAGTACGTAGAAAAATCTAATCTGTGATAGTTTGGTAGCCTTTCTGCATTTACTTTTTCATAATTTATAGAAGTTACTTGATCGTCGATCACTAGTCCATCAGCATTTGTATATGGGATTCCGGATCTAATGCTCCAACCTAAAGAAAAATCAAAATCATTTAACTTATATGAATGTGACCATGATAGTGAATTACTTATATCTTGATTTCCTCTAAAAGAATTACCCTTATTTATAGTCTCAAACTTAGACTTATTTTGTGTTAAAGAATAACTAAGAAAGGTTCTGTAATTATTTATTTTCTTTTTTATTAATAGATCTAATCCTACTATTTTGCTTTCGCCTTCAGAATAATTATTAGTACTATTTGTAAAGCCATTTGTTAATGATGTTAACCCACTAATTTTTTTTAAATACCCTTCTAAATCTATATTCCAACCATTTTTTTGATAGTTTACTCCCGAAGTTATTTGATTGCTTTTTAAAATGGATTTATCTTCATTATTAGCAAGTACCCAAATTTGATTCTCTAATCCAAAATTTTGAGTGTTAAACTCAATAATTTTACTAAGTGATTGTCGGTTTTGTTCTGCCGAAAAGTTTAATCTTAGTTGAGAATTTATTTTTCGCTCAATTTGTATTCTCGGTTCAATATGAATTTCATCCAATAATGAATAATGATTCGCTCTAAACCCTAAATTTATATACCATTTCTCTTTGTCATTATATTCATATTCTGTATAAAACGTATGTGTATTATTAGTTTCAGAAACAATATCATTAAAATTCTCGTTTTGAAAAAATATATTTTCATAACCAAGTGTATATCCAACACTGTTATTAGAAAATTGATATCCAAAATTTAAGGTTTTAATATCCGATAGTTTGAAATTTGTTTGAAATGATACCTGTAAATCTTTAATAGAATTTTTCTTTACCGTTTTATTTTGAACATCATCTAAGTATAAATTTGCACCTGAATAGTCTAAATTAAATTTAGAATAATATGCATTGAAATGATGTGAAAAATTCTCTCTATACTTGTGATTCCAAAGAAATTTTAAACCTTGATTATAAATATCTAATTTGTCATTCGAAATTTCATCAAATTCATCAATTAGAAACTCATATTCCAATTTGTTTTTTACTGAAATATTACTAAATGATATTTCATCTTTATCCGTTGGTTTGTAAATTAGCTTTGCGTAATAATCATTAAAATAAAACAGATCCTTAACTGTTTCTACCACATCTTCTTCAAATACTTTATTGCCATCAGATATTTTAGTGTTTTGAAATACTTTCTTAGAAAACTTATCAAATGTTGCTGTATTAACTCCATCTGTAATAGATCTCCTGGCCGAAATAACAAGCCCTAGTTTATCTGTTATTTTAGTTTTTAAATATGCATCTGAATGTGTTAAATTAAACCCAAAACCCCCTTCTATACTATCAGTTAATTGATCTTTTGTGGTAATATCTATTACTCCTGATATTCTATTTCCAAAACGTGCTTTAGCACCTCCTTTGTAAAAGTTTATGTCTTTAACTATATAAGGATTAAATGCTGATATCATGCCAAAAAAATGGCCTGAATAATACATTTTGATTCCGTCAAAGAGTATCAAGTTCTGATCTGGAGTTCCCCCTCTTATATATAATTCTGATGCGGTTTCATTTAAGCTCTTAATTCCAGGTAAAAGTTGTAAGCTTTGTAAAATATCTGGTTCTATTAATCCTGGAAGTATTCCTAATTTATTTGGTTTCAAAGTAATTGACCCATCTGTTTTTTTGGTAATTCCTGAGGTTAAATATTCATTAATTACGACTTCGTCTATATTATATGTGTCTTCTTCTAAATTTATAGTAGCGCATTGCTTGTTTTTGAAAAAATTTTTTGAAAAACTTCTCGTTTTATAACCTAAATAGTTTATTTCAATAATTTCATTCTGATTTAATTCTAATTGAAAATATCCTTCTTTATTGGTAGTAGTTCCTATACTTTTTTTAATATTAACAATGGATACATTTTCAATAATTTCAGTTGAATTCCCTTTTTTAATGTATCCACACACAATAGAAGATACTGTTTTTTGAAGTGTATAATAACGTTCGTTTACTTTTTGTGAGGTAATGCTAGTTTGTTCTTTTATCGCCTTTAAAACATCCTCTAATGATGCTTCTTGGTTAAATGAAAAGTATTGGTTTTTAACAATTTTAGTTTGAAAAGAGAATTTGACTTCAAAAACATTTTCAATCTTATTTAATGCAGTTTGTAATTGAGCATTATCAAATAATAAATCATGCTTTTCTTGCGAAAAACTATAAAAAGAGGAAATTAAAAAAAGAAAGATTAATTTTTTTCTCATTTACTTTTATCGAGCACAACTGAGTTTTCGCCCTTAAAAGTAAATGAAATTTTCATAGGAACAAAAACTGTTTTTAAAGCAAGTTTAATATCACTATGTGTAAAACTCCCTGTAAACCTTTTGTTAGCGTCAATATTGTTTAAATTAAATTGAGTCTCAAATTGATTTTCTAAGGCGCTTATTACTTGTTTTAAAGGAGTATTTGTAAAGGAAGATTCTCCTTGTAACCATGTGGGATTTTGATTTGTAAAACTCCATGTTTCAGATGCAGTATCAATTGCTCTAAAAGCATTTGTTGGATTTAGTATTGTTTGAATTTTATTAGAGCTAACTCTAACTTTTCCTTCGTAACATTGTACTTCAAGATATTTTTTTTGTGAAATTACTATGAATTTTGTTCCCAATACATCTATAGAGCCTCCTGTAGTTTCAACGCTGAAATTACTTCCTTTTTCTACTTCAAAAAAAGCTTCACCTTTTAAGAATAACTTCCTGTTATTTTCCCAGTCACTTTTATCCAATTCTAATTCTGAATTTGAATTTAAATGAACAATCGAATTATCTGGAAGTGTAATCTTTAATTGTTCCCCATATACTGTAGTATAAGTTGTTGTTGTGTTATTGAAAAAATACACTACTCCTAGTAAAATAATTGCTGATGCTGCAACTTTATAAAATATATTTGGAATTAATTTTCTAACCTTGGGCTTGTTTTTTAAATTAATTTCCTCTTGAATATTTTCAAAAACTTTATTCATATCGTATTCTGGCCCTTCTAATAACTGAGAGCTTTCGTTGATTCTTTTATAAATCGAATAATCTTTTGATTTTTTAAATTCTTCTAATTCAGCAGATGTTAGATTTCCCGAAATCCATCTAGCTAAAAAATTATTATTTAAATTTTCTTCTTTCATTTTTCCTATATCAATTCAACAATAAAACAGCTTTACTATAAAATACCCTACTAAATTAAATATTTCCAATCGTTTTTCTTAATGCCATTAAGGCTAAACTCATTCTTTTTTCAACGGCTTTTATAGATATTCCTGTTATTTCTGCGATCTCTTTATATTTCTTTTTCTCCATTCTACTTAACAAAAAAACCTCTCTCTGCTTTATTGGTAAATCAGAAATAGCCTTTTTTAATTTTACCATAAACTCTTGCTCTTCTAGAATAAATTCAGGAGTTATATTAGTACTTTCTTTATACAACACTGCTTGATGCTTCAACACGACTTTCTTATGTGCAACTTCGTTTAAAAAAGCATTATTAGCAACTGTGAATAGGAATGATTTCGCTTTGTCAAAAATTACTTTAGTACAATTATCCCAAAGCTTGATAAAGGCCTCTTGAGTTAAGTCTTCTGCTTGTTGTATATCTCCACACTTATAATAAATGAAATTTATTATGGCTTTGGAATGTGTTTTGAAAATAATTTCAAAATTCCTTTTCTCACAAACCGATTTAATTTCATTAGACATTATTTTAATTACTTATTTAATATTTATCCAAAAATATATAATTATAAATAAAGAAGTGTTGTTTTGATTTTATTTTCTAACTCTTTAAAAGAATATCCTTTATGACTATTTATAAAAGTTTTTATTTTATATTTGTAAAGTTACCAAATATAAATTACCCCTCTTTTTATCAATATTCATGAAAAATATAAGTCTTATATTCTTATTTTCTTTGTTATTCGTCTTTCATTCTTGTAATCACGGTAGCGATGATTTGAATTTAAATAATTCAGGAGATGGAGTCGTTAATAATGGGAATGGTACTGGAAATACAAGTGGAAACAACGGAAACTCAAATAATAACCAAAACAATCCTGTTGGAGTTGATGGAGAAATAACACTTTATAGGGTTGATGGAGAAGATATTTTTAAAATTTCAGATTATCTCGTTTCTGGACAAGATTTGATGTATCAACAAGACATACAAGAGCATCAAAAACTTTGGAGATTAGTTAAAAAAATTGTTCCATTAAATTATAGAGATAAAATTGGTGAATTTCTTATTTATAACGGTTCGGTAACAGAAACTAATGGCCTTTCAGCTCAAATAAATAATGACTCCTCTAAATGGAAATTAGGCATTGCTATTAATTATTCTAATGACGATCAACAAAAATTAATTTACACAATAGTTCATGAGTTTGGGCATATATTAACTCTAAATGATGATCAAATAAATACTTCAATTCGTGAAAGTAATTGTACAACTTTTTATACGGATTTGGGTTGTTCTAAAAGTGATTCTTATTTAAATCAATTTCAGAATCAATTTTGGTCAGATATTTGGGATTCATTTATAACAGCACAATTTGAAGGTGTTATGGGGATTCAAAGTTTTTATACTACTTATATTGATCACTTTTTTATTCTAAATTCTGCAAATAACCCAAAAGAAGATATCGCCGATGTATTTGCAATATTTGTGACTCGCGAAGAGGCTTCTTCTGGGAATTCTATTAAAGAACAAAAAATAGAGTTTATGTATAGTTTTAGCGAACTAGTTTCTTTAAGAAATTATATTAGGACTAATTTGGGCTCATCTTCAGGAGGATAAAATATACTTCTCTTTTCGTTTACTTTTCATTTACTTTTTAACTTCATAAATCTTTTTTAATTTTTAGGTAGGGTATTTTTTAGCATAACTGTTTAATATTTGTAAAGGATGTACTTATTGTAAAGCAATAAGTCTCAATTTTTATATAGTTAGTAGTTAGTAGTAAGTTAACACCCTTGAGAATTGTAGTTGAGAACCCCTTTTTATTATACTCAACTACATTTCTCTTATTTATCGAAATCTAAGTCTTTAGAATATAAAATTTGAAAAAGAAAAAAGCCTCTATAATTTATTGTAGAGGTTTTCTTTTATATTTGTTTTAAATTTAATTTAATGCATTTATTCAAAAATCATTCTGCTGAAATATTAATTCTTGTTTTTTTAATAATTACCTTCCTTCAATCTGGTCTTGATAAAATTACCGATTGGAAAGGAAATCTAGATTTTATAAAAGGTCATTTTAAAAATTCGCCATTAAAAAACATGGTCCCTTTATTGTTGGGAACCATTTTAATTATCGAAGTCTTTGCTGGAATTTTAATGGTTATTGGTGTGTACCAATTAGCGACATCCGGAATACAAGAAATTGCATTGTTAGGGGCTGAATTAAGCGCAATAGCGCTTATTTTTCTCTTGATTGGTCAAAGGCTTGCAAAAGATTATGCAGGAGCAATGACACTTGCTGTCTATTTTATTATCACTGTGTTTGGTGTGTTTTTATTGCAATAAAAAGTCCGCTATTTCTAGCGGACTTTTTAATTATTTTTATGATCGCTTTTATTTTGCTTCGTATTCAGCGTTTAAAATATCTAAAACTTTTTCTGTAAGGTTAATTTGATCTTCTCCATACATTACTGTTCCATTGCCTTGTGTTCCTAGAATCATATTAAACTTATTAGTAACTGCATAAGCATTTACTACGCTATCAACAGTTTTTGTTAATTTTTTAATTTCAAATTGACTCTTTTGGTTCAGTACTTGTTGAATTTGTTGTTCTCTTTGTTGAATTTGTTGTTGCTCTTGTTGTAATTCTTGCTTTTTGGCTTCTCTAGTCTTTACAGACATTCTGTTTACTTTTTGAGAATACGATTGAACTTTTGTCTGAAATGCTGCGATTAAACTATCTAATGGTTTACCCATTTCTTCTTGATCTGCTTTTAATGATGCTTCAACATCTTTTGTAGCATCATAATCTTTCATTAATTCTTCTACATCTACATATCCAATTTTTATTTGCGTGCACGATGCTAATAACAAAACGGTTGTAAATAATACTGCTAATTTTTTCATTTTATAAATTTATGGTTCAATAATTAATTCTGGCGCGAATATATAAATATAATTTTAGATGTATGAAATCCTCTTTTTCGATTTTAATTAATAAAATAATAATTAATAAAAAAGTAAGCCTATCAATTTTTCTTATACAATTTGCAGAAACTTATAAATTATCTTTATTATAATTGGTCTGTTTTAAAGCGTTATAAAAGGCTTTTGGAGTTTCTTAATGTCATTTAGCGTTATCTACCTTAACCGTCAAACAAAGGGTCTTGTTTTTCGTTTTAACTGTTTTTGATGATATAAATAATTGAAGAATATTCTTTAGTTCGCATTGCTTTTATATTTGACTTCAGTCCAATAAAAAGGGCTTTTATAAAATTTCCTTTTTTAGTTTTATATTTCTCACTTAATATTGAAACGTAAAAGGAATCAAATCTCATCGGAATTGTCTTAGTCACTTTCATCTTATTTTTCTCAAAAAGTAGTTGAATTGATTTTTTTGAAAAATGCCATAAGTGTCTTGGTACATCAAAGGCTGCCCAAAATTTTCCATAATGCTTCGCATCATAACTTTTATGATTAGGAACCGCTATAATTAAAACACCTTTTGGTTTTAATTTTTTTTGCAGTTCTAAAATATAGTCTGTCAAATTTGGAACATGTTCTAAAACATGCCACATGGAAATACAATCAAATTGTTGTGGAGACAATTTAAAAATATCTACCTTAATTTTTTGATTCAGTTTAATTTCTGCGATAGATTTTGCTTTTTCGTTTGGTTCAATTCCATAAATATTCAAGCCTCCTTTCTTACAAGCCAATAAAAAATCTCCAGTTCCGCATCCAATATCTAAAACTGATTTTTCAGAAGAGTTTGCATTCATAAAACTCTGAACCAAGCCCACCTTTTTTGTAATAGAATATTTCTTTACTATTTGGTAAATTTTATCAAGAAGTGTGTGCTTAGAATCGGTATGTGAAATATAAGATTCGCTTTCGTAATAAGATCCTAAATCTTGAATTTTTGGTCTTGGCGAAGTGATTAATAAATCAGATAATTCATCTTTTAAAATTGAGAACTCCTCTTGAGATACAGTATTATCTAAACACTTTAAATAAGGTTTTAAAAGTGAGTTATTTATTGGAGATTTTAAAATTTCAATCATCAATTCCTTATTTTGCTTAGGTTGTGAGGTTTTGTTCCACGTGGAACGCTATCTTCCCATATATACTAACAATACAGAAACATCACTTGGTGATACTCCACTTATACGACTTGCTTGCGCAATAGTAGCGGGTTTAATTTTTGTCAATTTTTGCTTAGCCTCTATTGATATCGACTTCAATTTACCATAGTCAAAATTCGTTGGAATTTTAACATTCTCAAGTCTATTCAATTTGTCAGCATTGTTTTTTTCTTTAGCAATATAACCTGCGTATTTTACATGTATTTCAGTTTGCTCAATCACTTCAATATCAAGATTATTTTGGATAACAAACTGTTTTACTTTTGGTAATTTTTGTAAGTCAGAGAAATCAATTTGTGGTCTAGATGCAATGCGAATCATTTTCATTGGCTGAGAAATTATTGCAGTATTTCTCTCTTCTAAAATTGGATTTATTTCTTCGGGACGTATACTTGTTTCCATTAGGAACTTAATAAATAAATCTGTTTTTTCTTTTTTTTCTATAACTCTATTTAAACGCTGTTTACTTGCTAAACCAATCTCAAACCCTTTAGGTGTTAGTCGTAAATCGGCATTATCTTGACGTAATAATGTTCTATATTCTGCTCTAGAAGTAAACATTCTATAAGGTTCCTCAGTCCCTTTTGTTATCAGGTCATCTATCAAAACACCGATATAAGCTTCGTTTCTTTTTAATATAAAAGGCTCTTTATTTTGCACATTATGTGCAGCATTAATTCCCGCCATTAAACCTTGAGCTGCAGCCTCTTCATAGCCTGTAGTTCCATTAATTTGCCCAGCAAAATATAAGTTTTTAATTAACTTGGTTTCCAACGAATGCATTAATTGTGTTGGTTGGAAAAAATCATATTCAATTGCATAACCATATCTTAAAAATTTAACATTTTCAAAGCCCGCAACTTTTCTTATAGCCTTGTCTTGTATATCATCTGGTAATGAAGTAGAGAAGCCATTTACATAGATCTCATTAGTATTCCACCCTTCAGGTTCGATAAACATTTGGTGTCTATCTTTACTTGCAAAACGATCGATTTTATCTTCAATAGAAGGACAGTATCTTGGCCCTATACTATCAATCCTACCATTAAACATAGGAGATCTATCAAACCCTTCTCGTAATATATCATGTACCTCTTGAGAAGTATACGTCATATAGCACGATCGCTGTTCTTTTAAAGGTTCTATATTTTGAAGATAAGAAAACTTATAAGGTATTGCATCTCCAGGTTGTTCAATCATTTGAGAGAAGTCTAAAGATCTAGCATCTACTCTTGGAGGGGTTCCTGTTTTCATTCTACCAGACTCAAAACCTTTTTCAACTAAATCTTCTGTAATTCCCGTTGAAGCACTTTCACCAGCCCTACCTCCGCCAAATGTTTTTTCACCAATGTGAATTAAACCATTTAAAAACGTTCCTGCAGTAATAATAACAGTCTTAGCATTTATATTGATTCCTAGAGCAGTTTTAACACCTACAATTTTATCTCCTTCAAATATCAACCCATTTACGGAGTCTTGAAACATATCTAAATTATCAATATTTTCTAATTGCTGTCTCCATGATTCTGCAAAACGCATTCGATCACTTTGCGCTCTAGGGCTCCACATTGCTGGTCCTTTAGACTTATTAAGCATTTTAAATTGTATGGCAGTTTTATCAGTAATTATTGCACTATAACCACCTAAAGCATCTATTTCACGAACTATTTGACCTTTTGCAATACCTCCCATAGCAGGATTACAACTCATTTGAGCTATATTCTGTAAACTCATAGTAATTAATAAAGTATGAGCGCCTAAATTAGCCGCCGCTGCCGCTGCTTCACTTCCAGCGTGACCGCCTCCAACTACTATTACATCATATTGTGTTGTGTAAATACTCATTGTAATGTTCCACGTGGAACTCATTTTTAATTCATCGCAAAGATAATGAAAATTATGATTTTAACTAAGCAAAAACTCTACAACGGAAGTAAATTAACAAAACCTTAAAGCTTTAGCTTAATAAAAATAGTTAAATTACTGTTATTGAGTTATTTATAAAAATATATGCACAATAAAAAATAAATTGAGAAATTAAAAATTATGTGTAATGTTCCACGTGGAACGCGTATTTATAGATTAATGAAAAAATTATTGTAGTAGCAGAATAAAATAAATATTGAAATTCAAAAAGAGTAAAAATTGAGTTATTAATCAAAAAATTACTAGAATAAATATAATTTAGAAAAAAAACTAAAAAGGATTGAAATAAATTACATTTAAAAAAAAAGAGGTGGTAAAAGAAAAATGTATTGTTCCACGTGGAACGAAAAAAAATTAACGTAAATTTAAATAGAAATCTTCTTTTGATCTCATTTCTAATTTTTGTTGTGGAGTCTTATCTTTAAATCCACAGTAATGAAGTATCCCGTGTATTATAACTCTATGTAACTCATTAGTAAAAGAAACTTCAAAGGTTTGTGCATTTTCTCTAACTCTATCAATAGAAATAAAAATGTCTCCAGAGATTAAGGATCCCATCGTATAGTCAAAACTAATTATGTCAGTTAAAGTGTTGTGTTTCAAAAACTTAACGTTTTTTTCAAGTAATGAACTATCAGAACAGAATATAAAATTAATTTCTCCTTCTTTAAATTCCTCATTGAGAACAGTATCAGAAATCCATTTGGAAATTTTAAGTGGGTTTTCTAATTTAAAATCTATTTCATTATTGAATACTATCATTATGCTTAAAATATTCTTGAACTTTCTTTTTATAAATAGATTGCAAAGGTAATGATTGTCTGTTTAAAATCTCATTTTGATTGAACCAGAGTTTCTTTCTATCTAAATCTTTAATGTTTCTTTTCTCGAAAAGTTGTTGATTAGAATTAGATTCACGTTGATCATCTTGACCTTGTTCTTGTGCTGCTTTTTCTAATTTTAATAATTCATGCTTTAATTCCATCATCTTTTGAAGTACTTCATTAGAAAAGCCCTTATTTAATAGATCTTGTTCTAATTGCTCCATTTTATCAAGTGAATTCTTTACGGCTCCTTGATTACCTTTTTGTTCTCCTAAAGCGTCTTTTAACAACTGACGTAACTTAGATTGCTCTTTATAGATTTCATAGATTTCACCGCTCATTTGGTCTCTTACGCCTTGCCCAGTTTGCTGGCCATTTTTTCCTTTATTGCCATTACCTTTGGAACCCTCTTCACCTTTTTGACCTGGGTTTTTTCCTTTCTCTTCTCCAGGTTTGATTCCTTGCT
>TARA_B110000240_G_C13512997_1_pt1 | contig 10710 bp, 10 predicted proteins | sample TARA_B110000240 | Tara Oceans TARA_B110000240 (sample SAMEA4397611) | marine metagenome | biome: Polar Biome; feature: [DCM] deep chlorophyll maximum layer (ENVO:01000326); material: water (ENVO:00002006), including particulate matter (ENVO:01000060) such as... | depth 17 m | reverse complement strand
AGGGTCTTGAATTACACCCAGAACCTCTCTCTTCTTAACAAAAGTTCCGTTTTTAGCCATTATTTTAAACATTCCAGAATCTGAAGATCTTAACCATTTTGCTTTATGCACAAAAACGGGTGTTTCTCTCACTGTAATTTCTCCTTCAATTAAACCTAAACGAATTAATACATTTTTAGTTCCGTTTACACCCTCATTGATAATTGTTGGGTTTAAGTCGTTAGATTTTCCCCCTTCAAAAAGTAACACAGTTTTACCCATTTTATGCAAAGTATCTCTTAAAGATTTTGAAATATTTTCAGAAAAAACAATCATTGGTGGATTAAAAACTTTTGCCAATTCTAGGGCTTTTTCATCATTTTTACTGCATCTGATTTGAGCAATATTATCACGTTCTCCGCCACCGGTATGAAAATCGATTACAAAATCCACTAAAGGTGCAATTTCTTTTGTAAATTGATATGCAAATTGGCTAGCTAATGAACCATTGACGGTTCCAGGAAACATTCTGTTTAAATCACGTCCGTCAGGAAATTCTCTAGTCTGAATTAAATAACCAAAAATATTAAAAACAGGAATACAAATAATAGTTCCAGTTTTTGGTTTGTTTAATTTTAAATTTATAATTTCTCTAACAATGCCAACACCGTTGGTTTCATCACCATGTATACCAGCCAATAACAATACTACAGGTCCAGGATTGTTTGAGCGCTCTATAATTACAGGAACATTAACCGTAGTTCTTGTATGTAATTTAGCAATTTTTAAGTCTATAACGGTACGTTTTCCTTCTGGAATTAACTTTCCGAGTAGAATAAAAGGTTTATTCGACATTTAATTCTAAATAACGGATAATTTCTTTCGCAATATTTTTACCTGTTGCTACTTCTATACCTTCTAGTCCTGGTGAAGAATTTACTTCTAAAACCAATGGGCCTTTAGAAGATTGCAGCATATCTACGCCTGCAACACCTAATCCCATTGCTTTTGTAGCTTTTAAAGCCGTTCTTTCTTCTTCGTCGGTTAATTCTATGATAGAGGCGTTACCACCTCTGTGCAAATTAGAACGGAATTCACCTTCTTTGCCTTGTCTTTTCATAGCACCGATCACTTTTCCATCCACCACAAAAACTCGAATATCTGCTCCGCCTGCTTCTTTAATAAATTCTTGTGCAATAACCCTAGCTCCTAAACCATTAAAAGCTTCTAAAACAGAAGTTGCTGCATTTGGAGTTTCTGCTAAAACAACACCTAAACCTTGAGTTCCTTCTAATAACTTTAATACTAATGGAGTACCGCCAACAGAATTAATAACATGTTCTACGTCTTTTGTGTAGTTTGTAAATACGGTTTTTGGCAAGCCAACACCAGCTCTAGCTAAAATTTGTAAACTACTTAACTTATCTCTAGACCTTACCAAACCAATAGAAGAAACGGCCGTAAAAACTTTCATCATTTCAAATTGACGAATTACTGCAGTTCCATAAAAAGTTACAGAAGCGCCAATTCTTGGAATAATAGCATCAATATTTTCTAAATATTCTCCTTTATAATATATTTTTGGAGCTTTCTTCTCAATTTCAATATTACATTTTAAATGATCTACCACCATCACTTCATGACCTCTTTTTTCCGCGGCTTCAGCCAATCTTCTCGTAGAATATAATTTTGGGTTTCTTGATAGAATAACTATTCTCATTTATTTATATTTTTTAATTTATATGATAGATTTTTTTTTGCGGTATCTATCACAAATTTTTTATTTAAAAATTTCCTTCCCAATAATACAGGAAATTTCATATCCTTACGTTCACTTAATGTTAAATATATAGGAAATTTGGTATTAAAAATCATAATTTCTGTCTGAATCATAAATCTTTTTTCAGAGATACCATTAGAACTTTTTACCATTTTAGAGGTATAGTTTTTAGAACTAAACTCTTTGTGATTGTAAAAAGAGTGTTCAGGATCTAATAATGTGAACTTTATTAAACTTTCGTTATTTATTCTAAATTCATTAATATTTGAGCAATGTATAGAAGATGTAAACGCGCCAGAATCTATTTTGACATCGATCTCTTCTAAAGATAACTCTGGGAAATCAGCTTTATCGGTTCTACCAACAATAATTTTCATATTTTAATTTTGCAAAAAGTAAAATTAAGAATAGTAATCGGTTTACCTGTAAAAAGTTATAAAAGTTTATTTATAACTTTAAAATAGCAGCTTCTGCGCATCGTTCTCCATCCATGGCCGCAGAAACAATGCCACCTGCATAACCGCCTCCTTCTCCACAAGGAAATAAACCGTCTATTTCTGTATGTTCTAAATTTTCTTTCCTTGGGATGTTAACTGGTGATGAAGTTCTAGACTCTACCCCAACAATATTTGCTTCATTGGTATAATAACCATGCATTTTTTGTCCGAAAGCAGCAAATCCTTTTCGCAATCTGCTTCCAATAATTTTTGGCAACAGTGAATGTAAAGGAGCAGAATTTAATCCTGGTTGATAAGAAGTATCATTTAGTTCTGATGAGAGTTTACCATCCACAAAATCAACTAATCTTTGTGCCGGGGCAGTTTGTGTTCTTCCACCAGCAAAAAAAGCAATTTTTTCTAAATCTTTTTGAAACTCTAATCCTTTTAAAGCACCAAATTTCTCGTATTTTTTAAAATCTTTATCAATGTCTAATTCAACGACAATACCAGAATTTGCAAACTTATTATTTCTTCTGCTTGGCGACATTCCATTTACTACAACTTCACCATTTGCAGTGGCTGCCGGAACAATAAATCCGCCAGGGCACATACAAAAAGAATACACACCTCTGTTGTTTACTTGATGCACTAAACTATAGGCAGCAGCAGGCAATAATTCATCTCTTTCATTAGTACAATGATATTGAATTTGATCTATTATTTCTTGCGGATGTTCAACACGAACGCCCATTGCAAAAGATTTTGCCTTTAAAGCAATGTTTTTTTTATGTAATAATTGGTAAATATCTCTAGCAGAATGTCCAGTTGCTAAAATAACAGAATTCACCGTCATTTCTATACCATTTTGAAGTTGTATTGCCTGTAATTTGTTCTTTTTAACTACAAAATCGATCACTTTAGTTTCAAAACGAATTTCGCCACCAAATTTTAAAATAGTTTCTCGAATGCTCTGAATGATTTTTGGTAATTTATTAGTTCCTATATGAGGATGTGCATCCACTAAAATTTGCTCTGTTGCACCATGAAAAACAAGATTTTCGAAAATCCTACGAACATCGCCACGCTTTAAGCTTCTTGTATAAAGTTTTCCGTCAGAATATGTGCCAGCGCCACCTTCACCAAAACAATAGTTAGAATCTTCATTTACAATTTGATCTTGGTTAATGGCTTTTAAATCTCGGCGTCTATCTTGAACATTTTTCCCACGTTCTAGAACAATGGGTTTGTAACCTAACTCTATGCACCGCAAAGCAGCATACATTCCTGCGGGGCCAAAACCAATAATATGAATTTCTTTAGCATTAGAAACGTCTTGATATTTAAAAATATAATCAGACTTTTCAGGTACCTTTTCATTGATGTAAACGGCAACCTTGTAATTAAAAATGATATCTTTTTTTCGCGCATCAATAGATTTACGAATAACTTTTACTGCAGAAATTTCATCTTTTTTAATACCTAAATTTTTAGACGCTTTGTGTAAGAGACTGTCTTCCTGTTTCTCTTCAATTAAATTTACGCGTAATTGAATTTCTTTTATCATCTATAAATTGATAGCTTATAAAGCTTCAAGTTTGTTTAAAATCATTTTGTACTCAGAAATACTTTCTTTGATAATAGGAAGAATGTATTTCAATTTTTCTTTTATAATTATTTCACTTTCGTTGTTTTGTGCTTGTTTTTCAAGTGCTCCAATTTCTTCTAAACAGTTTACACCCATTAAGCCTAAAGATGATTTTAAAAAATGACAAATACTTCTTACCGCATCATAATCTAATCTGATAACACTTTTTTCTAACGTTTCTAATCTTGGTATTGTATCAGATACATAAACACCTATTAATTGAATTAGCATATCTTTGTCTGAAGCAAAAAAACCTTTTATTGAGGTTAAATCTACTACATCACTGATTAAAATTGTTTCGATTTCCATATTTATTTGCTTGTTTTAGGGGGGTGATTTGATTTTTTAATTTCTACAAATATAAATAAAAACTATGACCTACATTTTTCATGTAGTTTTAGTTTTTTTAATAAAGTATAGTTTTTTAAGTTTAAATGTAATTTTGAAACTGTATTTTTGAAAACATGAAATATAGGCAACTTACCAAAGAACAATTTGAAAGTTTACACCAAGAATTTGCGCAGTTTTTAGCAAGTCAAAAAATAGATGTAACTGAATGGAATCGGATAAAAAAAGAGCAACCAAAGCTAGCGGAAGATGAGATGAATGTTTTTTCTGACGTTGTTTGGCAAAACGTAATAACTAAGACAAAATATGTAGATCATTTTTCTGAAACTACGGTAAACTTGTTTAAATGTGATGAAGAAGAAATTCATAGAATTGCTATCAAAATAAATTGGGATATTAATTTATTGGAGCAAGATGGCTTTGAATGGTTGCTGAAAAACCCTATGGACAATTCAGTTGATGTTTTCAAAGGCTCAAAACCTTATAATTCTATAAGAAATATAGAGGTTTTTGATTTAATTGAAAAAGGAGGGGCAATTTCTAAAGGTGAAGTATTTGATTATTTTAGTCAATTAGTTAGTTAACAAATCTTAAATATTTTCTTTCAAAAAAAAGCATCTTGTCGATACTTTTTGGTATTTCAGCCTTACTTTTGATTCTTTTAGCATGCTATTTAGAAAAATGATTTACTTTAAGCCTATTTTGCAAGAAAAAAATTATAATTCTATAAAGTGATATGGAGAAATTTTTAAAAGTTTTATTGGTAGAAGATAATTTAATTGAGATAATGAAAATGAAAAGAACTATTTCGTTATTAAAATTAAAGCATACCATATATGAAGCTAAAAACGGTGAAGAAGCTCTAAATTTTTTAGAGAGTAAAGCTAATATTCCAGATATTATTCTTCTAGACCTAAACATGCCCAAAATAAGTGGCATTGAGTTTCTTAAAATTATAAAAGCCAATGATGATTTAAAACATATACCTACCATAATTCTAACAACATCTAACAATCAAAAAGATTTATTACAATGTTATAGTACAGGTATGTCTGGTTATGTTTTAAAGCCTTTAAAGTATGAGGATTATATAAAGAAAATTGAAGCTGTTCTTGCGTACTGGAGTATAAATGAGTTAAGAAAATTATAATATAATAAAGATTGTATGTACCAAGTTTTTGGATTTAGGGGAAGAGAAGTCTGAACTAGAATCGGATGGTATTTGCAGAATAACTTGTTCTTATGGTTTTACGGAAATGTTACCGTTACTTCAAAATTTAAGATAGCAAACTACGGTTTTAATTGGTGATTTTTTATTAGCCTTTGGCGAACAATTTTTTTTAGTTATTAAAATAATTCATTTCAGCTTATTAACTATCTGCAAAAATTCTAAAGAAGCGCTTTTGTCTATTTAGAATTATATTTGGATAGAGGTTGAAAAAAATTACTCTAATTCAGAGTTACCTACTTTTGTTGTGCAAATTAAAGATGTGAGCTCATTGACAATGGTTTATAAATATAGCAGGACAATCCATCACTTTTAATTGTGATTCATGAACAAAACCTTTAACCATTTGCATGCTGCGGTCAACCATAGAACTTTATAAAATAAGATGAAACAGAAGCTCGGTTTATTCTTCATAAAAATGAATGAAATAAGAAAATTGCTACAATGTAAAATATAATTCAACTTTAAATCTAACCAAGGTAAACCTTTTGAAGATTCACTAAAGACCCAATGTTTTTTTGAAATTTCTTGAATTAAATGAATAAAAAACAAAATAAGTTAAGAAATTTGTTCTTCGGGTAAAAGAATTCAAATGGATTGATTTTTTTATTCATAATTGTTATATTTTACTGCAGTAGTTATCTTAATTGTTAAAAAAATTGTAAATTTATACTTGACTATTATTTCATGTTTAAAAAATAAAATATTAGTTTTTAATTTTTTAATACCCCGAAAAAGCAAGAAATGAAAATTGTTCAGTTAAAGAAGGTTAAAAATAAAAGATTAGAATATTTATCAGAAAACCAAAGTTTGAAAGAACCTTTGGTTTTCATTTTTGGTAACAGATATATGTTACAAGAGAAAAATGTTTTTGACGAAATAAGAGCAATTTTTAAAGATGGCCATCTTGTTTTTGGTTCAACTGCGGGAAATATTACTTCTGAATCTGTAGATGATGAAGCTATTACCATAACAGCAATTGAGTTCGAAAAAAGTAGTTTTATTATTAAAACGTCTAATGTTTTAACTTCTGAAATCGAAATAAATGGTTTAAAAACGGGTAAGGAACTCATTAAACAACTACCCCAAGAAGGTTTAAAATATGCATTTGTAGTCTCTGATGGTAGTTTTATAAACGGAAGTCAACTTACTTTAGGTATGAATGCCGCAGCTAATAATAATCTTTTAATTACTGGCGGATTATGCGCTGATGGTCCAAGGTTCGAAGTAACTTTATGCTCATATAATGAGCGTCCTAAAGAAGGTAAAATTGTTGCAATAGGTTTTTATGGAGATTCCTTAGAAGTATCTTTTGCTACGAGTGGAGGATGGATTCCTTTTGGTCCTGAAAGAATTGTAACGAAATCTAATTCTAATATTTTATATGAATTAGATAATAAACCTGCTTTAGATTTATATAAACAGTATTTAGGAGATAAATCTAAAGAGCTACCCGCATCGGCATCATTATATCCTTTAAAAGTAAAATCTTCAGATAACAAGAAATCAATTGCTAGAACAATTTTAAACATTAACGAAGATGAAAATTCGATGATTTTAGCAGGTGATATTCCAGAAGGATCTCATGTGCAATTAATGATGACAAATGCAGACAGTATCATAGGCGCAGCAGAAATAGTAGCAGTCCAAGCTTCAAAGTTTAGAAAGAGTAAACCAGAGTTAGCAATTTTAGTCAGCTGTTTTGGTAATAAAATAGTTTTAGATCAAAGAGTAGAAGAAGAAGTAGAAGAAGTAATAGAAGTAATTGGTAAAAAAACTACAATTTGTGGTTTTTACTCTTATGGAGAGCTTGCTCCTTTTAATCGTGAAATAAATTGCCAGTTGCATAACCAAACAATGGCGATTACCTTAATCAGTGAATAATGAATTCCCTTTTAAAAAGACAATTAAGAAAATATTTGCCTAAAGAATTACAATCTAATAAAGATTTAGAAGTTTTTTTAGAGTCAATAAATAGATCTTATACTACTACACAAAATCAGTTTGCTATGCTGCAAAGAGCAGCTTCTATTAGCTCTAAAGAGCTTTTTGAATCCAACAAACAATTAAAACAAGAGTCTGAATCTCAAAAAGAGATAATTTCTAAATTAAATAATGTTATAACTACGTTAAAATTTTATGGTTTAGATGATGTAAAAAACTTGGAAATTACAGATTCTTTAGAGCTAGTAGATTTTATTGATAATCAAACAAAAGAGATTCTTGAAATTAATAAACAGAAAGATAAGTTAGTGTCAAATCTAAAGCGTCAAAATAAAGAACTAAATGATTATGCGCACATGGTTTCTCATGATTTAAAATCTCCACTTCAAAGTATAGACGCTTTATCAACTTGGATTAAAGAAGATTTTGCTGAAGGTTTGGGTAATGAAGGACGAAAGGTTGTAAACTTAATTCGAGAAAATGTAGAAAAGATGGATACCATAATTAGAGGTATTTTACAGTATTCAACGATAGGTAAAGTGGTAAAGAAGCGATATAAAGTAGACTTGAATAGCTTAATTGATGATTTAATATTAAAAATTGATAACCCAAAACATGTCAAAATTTTAAGGTTATATAAATTTCCAACTATTAATGGTGATCTTGATAGATTAGAATTGCTTTTTTACCATTTAATTGACAATGCAATAAAGTTTAATGACAAAGAAGAAGATGGTTTCGTAGAAATAGGTTGTCAAGAAGAAGCTGATTTTTGGAAGTTTTCAATTAAAGATAACGGAAAAGGGATTGAAAAAAATTATTTCGATAAAATTTTTATTGCTTTTCAAAAATTAGAAAACGATTTTAAATCTGCGGGAATAGGTTTGTCTATTGTCCAAAAAATTGTTGAAGCTTATGAGGGAAATATTTCGTTACAGTCCACTCCAGATTTGGAGACAATTTTTACATTTACCTTAAAAAAATAAGGCTACATGTATTGAGGTTTTTATGCACAGATAAACGTTTTATAATAATTAGCCATAATTAATCGTGATGTTAAAATATAATTAATCCTCAAATATTAATAATATGCTCCTAGAAATCTTAAAATAAAAGAATGTTTATTGTTTAAAAGAAAAAATTGTAACGCCAAATGTTATTCTATTTTAAATTTATTTTATCAAGAAAATTAATGTTAAAAAAAGAGAATATTAAACATTGATAAGGTTGCTGAAATTGATGAAATCGGATTAAAATTAATGCAACAAGTAATGATACTTTCTTTATCAAACGGAAAAGACTTTTCTAACATTGATGAAGGTTGTAAAGACGTTTGCGATTACTTTTATACAGGTTCGATCCACTAATTTTTATGTTTTGCGTAATAATTGAAGTAACTGATCTGTTCCTAGACTTGCTACATTCTTAATAATTGTTAGATTGTCAAAATTTTTTTCAGAAACGGAAGGTTTAGGATCTATAAAATAAATGGGTATATTTCGTTGTATATAATTTATTAAACTAGCAGCAGGATACACATGCATTGAAGTGCCAATAATTACCAAAATATCAGCCTTTTGAACAATTTCTATTGCTGTGTCCAACATAGGTACCATTTCACCAAACCAGACAATGTGAGGTCTTAACTGACTCTTATTTTTGCATAAATCACCTAAAAGTAAATCTTTATTCCAATTTGAAATTAGATGTTCATCCAAAGAACTTCGAACTTTTAAAAGTTCTCCATGCAAATGAATTATTTTAGAACTCCCAGCACGTTCGTGTAAATCATCTACATTTTGAGTAATTATTTCAACATTAAAATCTATTTCTAAATCCACTAAATTCGCATGTGCTTTATTAGGTAAAACTTCTAGTAATTGTTTTCTACGTTGATTGTAAAAATCTAACACTAATTTAGGGTTTTTAGCAAAACCTTCTGGAGTGGCGACTTCCATAACGTTATGACCTTCCCACAAACCGTTAGCATCTCTAAAAGTATTGATACCGCTTTCAGCAGAAATCCCTGCACCTGTCAAAACAACTATTTTTTTCATTTATATTATATTTTAGAGCAAATAAAATAGATAAGATTAAACACTGAAACCTTTAATCTTATCGAATAAGATGTTTTAAGAGATTTCATTGTAGTAAAAATAATAATAAAATGATAAATTTGTAAATATGATTGATAAAAAACTATTAAATTATTTTGAAAAATATTTAACAGAGAAGCGAAAAGCGACCTTTAAAAGAGTTTTAACGAATAGAACCAAGCATTTTACAGTAGTTTTAGAAGATATTTATCAGCCACATAATGCAAGTGCTGTGGTTAGAACTTGCGATATTTTTGGAGTGCAAGACTTGCATGTTATTGAAAATAAATATGTGAACAGAGTTTCTAAATACGTGGCAAAAGGTTCTCAAAAATGGATTACTTCTGAACGTTATAATTCTGATGGCGATAACACTAAAATTTGTCTGAACGCTTTAAAAAAAAATGGATATCAAATTATAGCAACAACACCACATAACGATTCTTGCTTATTGCAAGATTTTGATATCAATAAAAAAACTGCATTTGTTTTAGGAGCGGAGGCAGATGGCGTTTCTGAAACGGTAAAAAGCCAAGCTGATGGATTTCTGAAAATTCCGATGGTTGGTTTTACAGAAAGCTTGAATATTTCTGTAGCGGCTGCAATTATTTTACAAGAGGTCACTACTGCATTGAGAAACTCAAAGATTGATTGGCAATTATTAAAAGAAGAAAAAGAGAGTTTATATTTCGATTGGGTAAAGAAAACAATTAAAAACGTTGATAAAATTGAAGCGTTGTATTATCGTAATTTAAAGGAATGAGTTATTAATAGAAAGTAACTATAAATAGTGTGATGAGAGTTCAACTCGCTATTTAAGTTAGATAGTTTCCGTCAAAATAAAATAAACCTTACTTTTTCTTTTTTTAGTTTGATTATTTTTTAAAATCTCAAAAAAGACAAAAATTAATCAACAATTACTTTTTCAATAGTCGATGTAGAATCACATCGTTTTACATACAAATGAACGTTTTTTAAATCGTCTTTGCCAGTCACATAGTATTCAGCACATGGCGTTTCTCTTGGTTTTCCTTTTCCAAAATCAACATCACCCAAATATAAAATAGTAGAAATGTTTGTTGAATCTATATCATATCTTTCCATTGATTTTTTGGCTTCCTCAGAAAAAATACGATCTTTAATTCTGATTGTCTTTAAAGTTCTGGCATCCATCCCATAATCGAAGGTTGCATTTTTCTTTTGCCAAAAGAAATAAGTAGCCACCGCACCTAATGAAAATCCCACTAAAT
>TARA_B110000240_G_scaffold183737_1_pt1 | contig 10728 bp, 10 predicted proteins | sample TARA_B110000240 | Tara Oceans TARA_B110000240 (sample SAMEA4397611) | marine metagenome | biome: Polar Biome; feature: [DCM] deep chlorophyll maximum layer (ENVO:01000326); material: water (ENVO:00002006), including particulate matter (ENVO:01000060) such as... | depth 17 m | reverse complement strand
CGCGTGATGACCTTAATTACGCCGAAAACTTTTTACACATGATGTTTGGAAAACCTACTGCAGAAACTAAAGTCAACCCAATTCTAGCTCGAGCTATGGATAAAATTTTCATGCTGCATGCTGATCACGAGCAAAATGCGTCAACGTCTACTGTGCGTTTGGCTGGCTCTTCCGGTGCTAACCCCTTTGCGTGTATCGCTTCTGGAATTGCTGCCTTATGGGGGCCTGCTCACGGCGGTGCCAATGAGGCTGTGCTTAACATGCTTGAAGAGATTGGTGACGTGTCTAATATCGACGCTTTTGTTGCAAAAGCTAAAGACAAGAACGATCCATTTCGTCTTATGGGCTTTGGACATCGGGTGTATAAGAATTTTGACCCTCGCGCAACAGTAATGCGTGAGACATGTGACGAAGTATTAACCTTGCTTGGTGTAGATAATGATCCCCTATTACAAATAGCCAAGCGACTAGAGCAGATAGCCCTCGAAGATGACTACTTTATAGAGCGCAAGCTATACCCCAATGTGGATTTTTACTCTGGCATTATTCTTAAAGCCATTGGCATTCCAACGTCCATGTTTACGGTTATATTTGCCTTGGCACGCACAGTAGGATGGATTTCTCATTGGCATGAGATGCTTAACAGTCCCTACCGTATTGGCCGTCCCCGCCAATTATATACTGGTGAAACTAAACGCCCTTACCCTGTTAAATAAAACATACCTATTTAACAAGCTAATAAAAAACCACCTCTGGGTGGTTTTTTATTGCCTGAAGAACCGCTCTGGCATGGTCCTTGCTTAATTACTAGTAACTCGGTTATCTCGGCCATTATGTAAACCACAAGTACATATTGCACCGCTATAAAGCCGCTCATAAATTATTTGCACCAAAATAGTGCAAAAGCTAAAATTAAGGAGTTGTAGTGGAAACCACAACAAGCGCGATAGCCACTTTAGTGCAAAGTTCCAATACTCTATTTATCCTTATGGGAGCCATCATGGTCCTTGCCATGCATGCGGGCTTCGCTTTTTTAGAGGTGGGAACGGTTAGGCATAAGAACCAAGTGAACGCCTTAGTAAAAATTATGACAGACTTTGGCTTTTCTTGTCTTGCTTATTTTTTTGTAGGCTATTGGATCGCCTACGACCAACACTTCTTTGCTAGCGCAGAAGCACTAAGTGCCAATAACGGTTACCAGTTGGTGAAATTTTTCTTTTTAATGACTTTTGCTGCGGCTATTCCAGCCATTATTTCTGGTGGTATTGCCGAACGAGCACGCTTTTGGCCACCACTCATTGCTGCGGCCCTAACCGTGGGCATTATCTACCCTTTATTCGAAGGTATAGCCTGGAACGGTAATTATGGCTTCCAAGCTTGGCTAGAACAAAACTTTGGGGCAGGCTTCCATGACTTCGCAGGGTCGGTGGTGGTTCATGGCGTGGGTGGCTGGCTGGCACTTACCGCGGTATTGCTCCTGGGTACACGCAAGGGGCGTTACCGCAAAGGAAAGCTAGTCGCATTCGCACCCTCTAGCATTCCATTCTTAGCCTTGGGTTCGTGGATTTTAACCATTGGCTGGTTTGGTTTTAACGTCATGTCTGCTCAAACCTTAGATGGAATTAGTGGCTTAGTAGCGGTCAATACCCTAATGGCAATGGCTGGTGGCACCATTGCAGCATTAGTGATCGGTAAAAATGATCCAGGATTCGTCCATAATGGCCCTTTAGCGGGTTTGGTTGCTGTATGCGCAGGTTCTGACTTAATGCACCCTATTGGTGCTCTGGCTGTGGGGCTTATTGCTGGTGGACTTTTTGTCTACGCCTTTGTATTGACCCAAAACCGCTGGAAAATTGATGATGTGTTAGGTGTTTGGCCACTCCATGGGATATGCGGTGTATGGGGGGGCATAGCTGCTGGCATTTTTGGCTTAGAGGCTTTTGGTGGCTTGGGTGGTGTGAGTTTTATGTCACAACTACTTGGCACCCTTCTAGGCTTAAGCATTGCCTTAATCGGTGGGTTTATAGTGTATGGAAGCGTGAAGAAATTTATTGGATTACGACTCACCGAAGAAGAGGAATTTAATGGCGCCGACCTTAGTATCCATAAAATTGGCGCTACATCCCAAGACTAAAGCTGATTAGTCTTGTTTCAGCCAAGGGTTAAACTCTGCTTGATCCTTGGTGGCCGGGTTTACTTCAGTTTTAGAAGCCCGGTTAATTTCAGGCTTATGTACTGGCTTTGCTGCAGGCTTAGATGATGCATACTCTGCATCATAAAATCCTGACGTGCTAGCCACTTCGGGCTTATATTTACGAATTTCCCAACAGCGATGAATCTTCTTGTTACGGCTAAAGTCTTTATCCAAAGTATCATCACTAATATCGACTACATGGTTATGCTGAAGCACCTTTTCGTCTAGCTCAAAACGGCGATAATTAGTAGAAAAAATTAATAAGCCATCTTCTGTTAGCAAGTCCATCACTTTATGGATCATCCAAGCATGGTCACGCTGCACGTCTAGAACACCAATCATTTTTTTAGAGTTAGAAAAGGTAGGTGGATCAAGGAAGATTAGGTCATATTCTCCCTTATGAGTCTTAATAAATTCCATACAGTCGTGCTGTTCAAACCGATGTACTTGATCACTAAAGCCATTCAAAGCAAGGTTCTTTTTGCCCCAGGACAAGTAGGTAGCCGACATATCTACACTCAGCGACTTGTGTGCCCCACCCTGCACTGCATGAATGGTGGCTGTGCCGGTATAGCAAAATAAGTTTAGGAAACGTTTACCATGAGCCAGCTGTTGAATTTTTTGACGCACAGGGCGGTGATCTAAGAACAAGCCAGTGTCCAAATAATCGTTAAGGTTCACCAGCAACTTACAACCACCTTCTTGAACCTTAATGTATTCGCCTTTTTCATCGTGGGTTTGATACTGGTCTTTACCCGTTTGCTGGCGGCGCTGCTTTAGTACAATTCGCTCTTCTGGAATTTGCAGGGCTTGTGGCAATGCTAGCATCACCTCTTCTAGGCGACGCTGGGCTTTTTCTGCATCTACAGTCTTAGGCGCTGCGTATTCTTGGACGTGCAGCCAATCAGCATAAACATCCACTGCTACAGCATACTCAGGCATGTCAGCGTCATATATACGATAACATTCAATCGCTTCCTGCTTCACCCATTTGCTTAGCTGCTTGCGGTTTTTTATCACGCGGTTAGCAAACATTTGAGCACCCTCGCTGAGGGCTTGCAGTGGTATTTCACCACTAGCTTGGCGGCGATCAGCAAAGCGATTTGTGGTTTCTAGAGCGTACATTAACAACTGACTTTTAATGGCTCCATTGTAAAAAGAATACTGTTTGTAAGAACGTAAACCTACCGCTTTACCTAATTCAGAATTGCCCGTAAATACCCCAAGTTCCCAGCCAATAAAGTCTTGGCTTAAACGCTCACCCAAATGTTGGTAGAGGTATTGGATGTCTGCTACTTCACTAAGCCGTTCACCATAGGGAGGGTTAGTTATCACCAATCCTGTTTGTTGTTCCGCTGTGTGCGTCAGTGGCTTTAGGTCTTTTAATTCTCTGTGACTAACACGAATTCGATCTGTCATTCCTGCTTGCTTTAGGTTTTCACGACATTTAGATACAGCTTTTGGCTGACCATCATAACCATGGATTTCGCTGGTAGAAGAAGCTTCACCAGCTTCTCTACGCAACTCGGCAGCGTCCCAAATTTCTCGCCAAAGCGCGACATTGTGCTGCTTCCACATTTGTAAGCCAAAACGCCAGCGCAGTAACCCTGGCGCAGTATCTGAAGCCATCATTGCAGCTTCGATTAAAAACGTACCAGAACCGCACATTGGGTCCATTAAAGGCTTACCAGCTGCTGCCATTGCTGGCCAACCAGCGCGGATCAAAAGTGCAGCAGCCAAGTTTTCTTTTAGCGGAGCCATGCCACCTTCACGGCGATAGCCACGTTTATGCAGGCTTTCACCAGACAAGTCTAAACTAATGCGCACACGGCCTTTGGTGATAAAAACATTGATGCGGACATCAGGCTCTTGCTTAGCAATATTGGGCCGTATTTCACCCTTACTACGAAATTGATCAACAATGGCGTCTTTTACTTTTAGAGCACCAAAGTGGGTATTATCAATGCCACGCATACGGCCAGCATAGTCCACCAGAAAAGTTTGATCACTGTCAAAGTGCTCAGTCCACTCAACTTTGCTTACGGCGTCATATAACTCATCAACACTGTCAACGGGCTCACTGTGCAGCAGTAATAGCACGCGGTTAGCTAAACGGCTCCACAAACAAGCACTGTAGCCTACCTTTAAGCCGCCATTAAAATAAACCCCACCTTGGGTTAGCTTAATATCTTCCGCCCCTAACGGGCCCAGTTCATCGGCCAGTATAGGCTCCATAGCTTTGGGACAGGTGGCGAAAAAGGCGTAATTCATAGGTCAATACTGCAGCAATCAAAAGGGCGCGCAGTATACCACTATTGATAATGCAGGGGGGAAATGGTTACGGTTCAAAATAGGGCATAGGCTAACGCTGTGAGTAATCCAGACACAAAGATACCATAGTACTAGATAATAAAGAGGTGGGGCTTAAGTGTTAACTAGCAACAGCGAAGTTGCACATAACAACTGGCTAGTAATGATCAAACCAATCTGTGCACATGCTCCTGTAGCCGCCATGCCAAGGCTAAAAAAGAGCCTTATGCCTATAATTAATTCAGCATTGCCGGAGCACTTACAACACAAGACAAAACAATATGACCGCACTGCCAAGAATACACTGCTTACCCTTTGATGACAGAAAACCGCCTATAGAACCTACCGCTGAGTGAAGCTCAGATTTAATCAAAAAACTAAATTGGAAAATAATGGTCTACGAGTAGCAATACGAACAATAACATGAGGTAAATAATGGAATACCAAAACGTCTTCATAGCTGCCTTTTCGTAGGCTCCTCGATACAAACGTAAGGCCCAGTATAGAAAACGTATATTCAACAAGGTTACACCCACTAAGTAGATAAAACCGCTCATACCTACGACGTAGGGCAGCATAGTAGAAATGATCAACAACACGGTATATAACAGAATTTGTAAGCCAGTGAATTCTAAGCCATGGGTCACCGGTAACATGGGAATTTCAACCTTGGCGTATTCATCTCGCTTATGAATTGCTAAGGCCCAAAAATGAGGTGGCGTCCACGCATAGATAATTAGCACTAACAGGAGCGCATTGGGATCTAAAGTTCCCGTGACGGCAACCCAACCCAATAACGGAGGCATTGCTCCCGCAAGACCACCAATAACGATGTTCTGTGGTGTTGCACGTTTAAGGTATCCGGTATAAACAAAGGCATACCCAATTGAAGAGGCCAAGGTTAGCCAGGCCGTCATTGGGTTGACGAGTACATACAGAATACCAAGGCCAATAACAGCCAATATAGCCGCAAAAATGAGTGCGTGCAGCGGCTTCACTTTGCCTTTAGCCACGGGGCGGTTACTTGTGCGGCCCATTTGACCGTCAATACGACGGTCAATTACATGATTCACTGCCGCTGCAGAACCTGCAGCCATAGCGATGCCCAAATTACCCCATATAATTATTGGCCAGGGCACCATACCAGGTATCGCCATGAACATACCTACTAATGACGTAAGTAACATAAGCAAAACCACATTGGGTTTGCACATTTCATAATAATCCCGCCAATTTATACGTATTGGGATTGCAGTAGCTTCAGAACTCATTGAGGCGCCCTCTTTTTGAAAAGACTAAATAATAAAGACTTACAGTGAGAACAAACAAACAGGCCCCAAAGAAGTTATGACCAACAGCTACCGCAAGGGGAAGGAAGTAGTATATGTTGGCTAGGCCCAAACAAAATTGGACAATAAATACCGCTAAAAAACCAAAACCAAACAGACGGAGACGCTTGTCATCTTGCTTAATCAACTGATAGCTCATCAACACTATAAACACAGCCAAAATAATTGCGCCATATCGATGCAATACATGAATAGCTTGTCGCGCTTCAGCATGCATTAAGCCTCCCAAATAACTCGGGCCTAAAGTCTGAGTGAGATCAAAACCCTCAGAGAAATTCATTTCAGGCCACCATGAGCCATTACAGTCTGGCAAAGTGGAGCAGGCTAAGGCTGCGTAGTTAGAACTCATCCACCCACCTAAGAATACTTGAACAATAACTAGGACTAACGCCACAGATGCCCAAGCTTGCAACCGACTATGGGTAATGTTTACAAGTGATAGTGGTTTAACCTGGCTCCCAATACGACGTAACTTTACTAATAACAGCGTCAGTAAGCTAGCAGTCACAAAACCACCCAATAAATGTGATGTCACAACTTGCGGCCATAACTTCCAAGTGACTGTCCAAGCACCAAAAGCACCTTGCAGCATTACCATGGCCAGTAAACCTTGGGTAAGTACAAAAGGATAGTTTAGACGTTTTCGTTGCGACCAAGACGCTATCGCTAGCACCAAAATAACGAGGCCCAAGAATGATGCCAAGTAACGGTGGATCATCTCCAACCAACCCTTATCTACTTCTACAGGTGCGTCTGGGTAGAGGGCTTCAGCAGCCGCAATTTCTTGAGCAGTTTCCGGCACCAGCAAATTACCGTAACAGCCAGGCCAATCTGGGCACCCTAAGCCCGCGTCAGCTAATCTGGTCCACGATCCTAAAATGATGACACACGCCACAGTTGCCAGTGCCAGGTAAGTTAAAAATAGGCTCCACTTGGGGGCGACATTAGTATTCATGACTTTTACCCTATGTTTGAGGTTCTGAGTAACTTCTTAAGGTCTTTTAACAATTCTTTTCCAACAAAGTCTTTACTGTAATACATCATAATATTTCCCAGAGGATCCACAACATAGATACCCTGGCCTAGTTCAAATGGCTCTAATGAAAGGCTTTTCAACTGTATTAAAGCTGGATAGTCTGTCTTGGTCTGCTCGTTAAACCCACCCTGCTGGTTAACCAACAAACGCGTGACACGGTGAGCCTCCTTCCCTAGGGCAACATTGATTTGTCGTAATAAATGAGTTGCTTCCTGACAGGGCAAATCGCAAGCTTGTTTCGTCAGATAAATCACCAACCACCTTTTATCAGCCTCTGCCTGAGACCAAGGTGCTTCATTTTCGTCAACTAATTGAGCCTGTTGTAGCTCGTTTGGTGGCAACAACAGCTGACCAAAATTAGTCCGCCCATCTGGCACACCCCATAAATTAAAGTACATTAACATAGCAAACATAAGTGGCACAGCGGTTACCGCAAATACCGCATACAAAGTCCAACGATTGGTTTTTTTGGTGGTCATGGATCTACCTTTTTGATGTCGATGGGGGAATAAAATACTCGATAAATGTATAATAAGCTGAGCGTCAAGGCGAGGCCAAACCACTGCCACGCATACGCTAGATGCTTTTCTGAGGCCATTGCGCTTGCCCGCCAATGAGGCGTAAGTGTTGCATCACCTGTTGTATCTAACACTAGTACCCAGGGTAAAAGCACACCCTTTACTGAATTGGATAAATGTTTAGCCAAAACAGACGGCGTTATCGCCTGCACTAGCTGTGGGTATTCATCTGTATAGGTGTCTATGCCCAACTGATATGGATTAGCCTGCACTGAAACTAGTCGCCCGGTAAGAGTCACTTCGCCACTCACCCATGCAATATTAGGTAATGGATTTCTTTGGCCATTTGACGCAAACCAACCCCGGTTAACTAACAATAAATCTGCACCTACCCTAATAAGGCCTATGGCGTCATAACCCACTTTACCAGCCACAACTTGATTATCCCTAAACCAAACAAATGGCTTGATAAAGGTACTATTCAGTGTCACTCTTTGAAGGTTATCTAGGGCACCCAAGGTTAAACTCGGTTCGTCAAAAAGTATTAATGGTTGCTCTAAAGCCGCCAAGTTCTTTTGCAGTTGTATTTTTTGGTCTGCCCTATCTAACTGCCAAAAACCTAAACTGATGGTGAGCGGCAAAAAGAATAGCGTGAAAACAGAGATTGCCCAATAGTGTTGCAGTCGTTTTATCATTACTATAGCTAAACCTAATTAACGTATTTAAAGAGACCCTTTTTATGATCAAAATCGTCATTGTCATCGTGTTACTTTTGGCTCTAACCAGCTTAGCCAGTGGTTTCTTTTTCTTAATGAAGGACGGTACAAAATCGACTCGGTTACTCACATCACTTAAGTATCGAGTGACCCTAATTGTACTTTTAATTGTGCTCGTAACCTACGGGTTTGCCACCGGTCAACTTGTGACTTCGTCGCCATGGGCTGGTATTCATTAATTCTAAAAATGACTACGAGACATAAAAAAGGCAGCCATTAAGCTGCCTTTATGGTTTTTGTCCTGCTGCTTATAGAATGTAGACGAATAAAAATAAGCCTACCCATACCATATCTACAAAGTGCCAATACCAAGCGGCTGCTTCAAACCCAAAATGCTGATCTGGAGTAAAGTGACCTTTACAGATACGAATCCACATAATAAATAGTATGAACGCACCAATAGTAACGTGAAGGCCGTGAAAGCCTGTCAGCATAAAGAAGGTTGACCCATATATGCCAGAATCTAACGTAAGACCCAATTCAGTGTAAGCTTCAATATACTCTAGAATCTGATAATAGACGAAGATGCCACCTAAGATTACTGTAACCGCTAACCAAAAAATGGTCTTACCCCGATGCATTGCCCTAAGCGCATGGTGCGCAATCGTAAGCGTTACACTAGAAGTCATCAACAAGACTGTGTTGAGCAGCGGAATATGCCAAGGATCAATGACAGCCTGCGGGCCAGGAAAGTCTGCGCCTGCGGGGTTATTAAACATAGGCCACGCATAATCAAAGTCTGGCCATAACATATGCGTTGAACCCTTATCACCTTGACCATCCAACCAAGGGCCAGCCCATTGGCGCACGTATAGCAGCACACCAAAAAAGGCTACAAAGAACATAACTTCTGAAAATATAAACCAACTCATACCCCAACGGAAAGACTTGTCCATCTGAGGGCTGTACATACCCGCTCTACTCTCAGAAATAACCTTACCAAACCACTGAAAGAAAATAAAAGCGAGTAATAAGGAACCCGCTGTAAAGACGAGATGAGGGAAAGCATAGCCTTCTCCACCTGCACTCATGTGGTTCATCATACCGCCAGCACCAGCTGCCATTCCAATTAGGCCTATACTTGCCACAATTGGGAAATAGCTACTGTCTGGTACGTAATAATTGGATGTTGCCATGTGTTGCTCCATTGTCGAAGGCTTATTATCCGGCCATAACTTAAAGCCAGAATTATAGTTATACGCCACTGCTACTTAGCAAAGGCGCCTGCATCAAATAACGTGTACGACATTGTTACTTTTTTAACGTGAGCCGGAAGTTCTGGGTCTAAAGAGAAAATAAGTGGCATTTTTCGCCCCTCTCCAGCCTTTAACGTCTGCTGGTCAAAACAAAAACATTCTGTTTTTTGAACATATTCAGCCGCCTCTGATGGCGATACACTAGGTACCGCCTGTCCTACCATGTCGTTCGCTGTTGGGTTTAGGGCCCAAAAATTCACTTGGGTCCACGCCCCTGGGTGCATTTCAATTTCTTCTTGCAAAGCTTCAAATTCCCAGGGCATGCCAGCATTATTGGTGGTTATAAACTGCACTGTTATTGTGCGGCTCGTATCAACCCATTGTTCAACTCGTTCAACCGGTCCTGCAGTCTTACCATTAATACCGGTAAGCTCACAAAACACGTCATATAAAGGCACTAAAGCAAAACCAAAACCAAACATGGCTACAGCTGCGATTACTAATTTTAGTGCCGTATTTTTGGGCTTAGAGCCAGATAAGTCATCTGGCTTTGATGAATTAGCGTTCATAGGGCTTTTTTAACCTTACTTAACGTGCGGTGGCTCTGCAAAAGTATGATATGGCGCTGGAGACGGGATAGTCCACTCCAGACCTTCTGCACCTTCCCAAACTTGATCCGTTGCTTTTTCTCCACCACGGATGGTCTTGATCAATAAAAACAAGAAGATTAGCTGAGAGAAACCAAAGATGAATGCACCTACGGTTGCAATTGCATTAAAGTCTGCAAACTGCAAGGCGTAATCTGGTATACGACGCGGCATTCCTGCTAAACCAATAAAGTGCATCGGGAAGAAGGTGATGTTAACGCCAATAAAGGACATCCAAAAGTGGAACTTACCTAAGTTCTCGTTGTAATAATGTCCTGTCCATTTAGGCAACCAGTAGTAAACGCCAGCAATAATACCAAATAAAGCACCTGGCACTAATACGTAGTGGAAGTGAGCCACTACAAAGTAGGTGTCATGATATTGGAAGTCTGCAGGTGCAATAGACAACATCAGTCCAGAGAAACCACCAATGGTGAACAATACTACGAAAGCCAAGGCAAATAGCATTGGGGTTTCAAAAGTCATTGAACCTCTAAACATGGTCGACACCCAGTTGAACACCTTCACACCCGTAGGAATGGCGATCAACATAGTGGCATACATAAAGAAGAGTTCCGTTTGCAGCGGCAAGCCCACTGTAAACATGTGGTGAGCCCAAACAATGAAGGACAAAAACGCGATTGAAGAAGTTGCATATACCATTGACGCATAACCAAACAAAGGCTTACGCGCAAAGGTAGG
>TARA_B110000240_G_scaffold1295_2_pt1 | contig 10739 bp, 8 predicted proteins | sample TARA_B110000240 | Tara Oceans TARA_B110000240 (sample SAMEA4397611) | marine metagenome | biome: Polar Biome; feature: [DCM] deep chlorophyll maximum layer (ENVO:01000326); material: water (ENVO:00002006), including particulate matter (ENVO:01000060) such as... | depth 17 m | reverse complement strand
GTGCCGCGCCGTGCCATTTCGGCCATTGTGGGTTTGATTATCTCGGTCATTGCCTTCTCGGCAATCGCATCGGAGAGAACTGCCGCTGGGCTATAAGCGCCCATGCCGCCAGTATTAGGGCCAGTGTCTCCATCACCTACACGTTTGTGATCTTGCGCTGTGCCAATGGCCAAGACGTCAGTGCCATCACATAAGATAAAATAGGAGGCTTCTTCGCCATCCATAAATTCTTCAATTACCACTTCGGCCCCGGCGCTGCCAAATTCGCCACTAAACATATTTTCAAGCGCTTCTAAAGCTGCTTGCAGTGTCATGGCGACTATCACTCCTTTGCCAGCAGCCAACCCATCAGCCTTGACCACAATTGGTACGCCCATTTTATTCACATAGTCTTTGGCACTTTGAAGGTCGGTGAAATGCCCATAGCCCGCAGTTGGGGCTCCTACGGCATCGCAAATGGACTTTGTGAAAAACTTCGAAGCCTCTAGCTTTGCTGCTGCTTGGCTTGGCCCAAAGCACAATACATTGGCCGCTCGCAACACATCGGCAACCCCAGCGGCAAGGGGTGCTTCTGGACCAATAATTACGAAGTCTACGGCATTTTTGAGCACAAACTCTAATACCGCCACGCCATCCACAATATCTAGTGATACACAGTCTGCAATTTTAGAAATACCGGCATTTCCTGGAGCTACGATCAAGCGATCGCATTTTGGGTTTTGGGCCACAGCCCAAGCCAACGAATGCTCGCGGCCACCACTACCCAAGATTAAGATATTCAAAACACACACTCCTCTTGGCCTTTACTCACGGGCGTTCTAAGCTGCATAAACTTCGTTCACAAGGTGTAGAATGTCTGACTTAATTGACGACCCCCGCGCGGGCGAGAACGCCCCTGAATTTACTGTCTCAGAAATCTCTGGGGCGGTAAAACGCTCACTAGAATCTGAATTTGGCCGCATCCGGGTCAAAGGTGAAGTGGGCCGGGTCATTCTTGCGCGCTCTGGGCATATGTATTTTGATGTAAAGGATGACCGAAACTCCTTGGCTTGCACCACTTGGAAAGGGCAAGTGTCAAAGCTTTCGGTACTGCCTCAAGAGGGTATGGAAGTTGTCGTGACTGGAAAGATGTCGGCCTTTGGGGGGCAATCAAAGTATAATCTCAATGTAGATGATGTAGCCATAGCTGGTGTGGGTGCTTTGATGGCAATGTTGGAAAAGCGCAAAGTAGCCCTAGCGGCGGAAGGGCTGTTTGATCCAGCACGAAAGCAGGCCTTGCCATTTTTACCCGAAGTGATTGGAGTAGTTACATCGCCAACTGGTGCGGTAATTCGTGATATTTTGCATCGTTTGGGTGACCGGTTTCCACGTAAGGTTTTGGTCTGGCCTGTAGCGGTTCAGGGCAACAATTGCCCCTCAGAGGTGGCCCGAGCTATTGCAGGTTTCAACGCGCTGACATTTGGTGGCGCACTGCCACGGCCAGATTTGATCATTGTGGCGCGAGGTGGAGGCTCCATTGAGGACCTCTGGGGCTTCAATGAGGAAATTGTAGTACGTGCAGCGGCGGCTTCAGATATCCCACTGATATCCGCTATAGGACATGAAACTGATACAACGCTGATCGATTTTGCCTCGGATCAGCGTGCGCCAACACCTAGTGCTGCAGCTGAGTTTGCAGTGCCAGTGCGGTTAGACCTTTTAGCTGAAACCAACGCCATGGGAGCAAGGTCGGCTCAGGGTTTGGCAAATATTATGACGCGGCGGAAACAGCGCCTGGCGGATCTGTCCCGGGCTTTGCCCCGTCCGGATAGTTTGACCATGCATGCTCAACAAAGGCTGGACGTTTGGGAGGGGCGGTTGCCCTTGGCTCTGCGCAGCTTGGTACAACGCCAACAATTACGATTGGGGGCCGCTGCCGCACAGGTCAAACCCTCGACCTTACGCCGAGTGTTGAGCCATGAGTCGCGCCAGTTGCAGATGCTTGGTACTCGCTTGCCTCTGGCCTTTGGGCGCTGCGCGCTGTCTGCTCGGCTGATGTTCAGTGCTTCTGCGGCGCGGCTTCGGCCAGCTTCTTTGGTGGAGCGGACCCACAGGTTGCGCAAGGAATTAGATGATCTCAACCTTTGTCTAATACAAAATTTTGCACGGCAAATTTCTGACCGCCAGCAATATTTGCAGGCCACTGACCGGCTGCGCGAAACGCTGGGGTACCGCGAAACCCTGAGTCGTGGCTATGCGGTTGTACGCGCCGGTGAGGCTTTGATCACTGGGGTGGCTAGTGCTAAAAAGGCGAAATATCTTGAGATTGAGTTTGCTGATGGTCGCTTTCCTGTGGGGCAAAGCAGCGCAGTTAGTAGTGCCAAACTGCCAAAGTCAAAACCACCTGAACAAGGGCAATTGTTTTAGTTCTGGATGAATGGCCGCATTCTGGCTTTAGAGAAACGTATCTGAAACAAGTGGTGTCGCATTTCGACCTGTTTAGGGATGTTGATACAGGTTAAACCCCCTGCAACGAGTTGAGGAATGATCATGGCTAAAGAATTGACAAAAGGTGTTTGGAAATCTGGTTCGGGGCGTGGTCGTGTGCGGCCGAAGGGCCGCCAGGTTGAGGATTTTGCCTGGTCGCAGGTTCAAGAGCTATTGGGTGACCAGCCACGCAGACGCGATTTGTTGATTGAATTTTTGCACCTTGTCCAAGATACTTATGGTCATATTTCTGCTGCGCATATGCGGGCTTTGGCCGAAGAAATGCGCCTGAGCCAAGCCGAAATTTACGAAGTTGCCACCTTCTACGCACATTTTGATGTAGTTAAAGAGAATGAAACGCCACCGCCCGCACTTACTGTAAGGGTCTGTGATAGCTTGTCGTGTGAAATGGCAGGGTCTGCAGCGTTGCAGGAGGCTTTGGAGGCAGGCTTGGACCCCACGCAAGTGCGTGTTGTGCGCGCGCCATGCATGGGCCGCTGCGATACGGCGCCTGTCCTGGAGCTTGGGCATCATCACATTGATCATGCGACACCAGAAAAAGTTTTTGTGGCCATCGCTTTGGGGCATACTCATGCCGATATACCTAATTATGAAGAACTGGCAGCCTATCAAAACGCTGGCGGCTATGCACATCTGCTAGAGTTACGCACTGGGGGAGATTGGAAGGAGGTCCAAGCTCAGGTCAAGGCTAGTGGTTTGCGCGGTCTTGGTGGGGCCGGTTTTCCTTCGGGCACTAAATGGGGTTTTGTGCGCGGGAATATAGGCCCACGCTATTTGGCTGTAAACGGGGATGAGGGTGAGCCTGGAACGTTTAAGGACCGCTATTACCTAGAGCGAACACCACATCTATTTTTGGAAGGTATGCTGATCGCCGCTTGGGTGATTGATGCTGAAACCTGCTTTATCTACATGCGGGATGAATATCCTGCAGTTCTGCATATTCTGGCCACTGAGATTGCGGCCTTGGAGGCTGCCGGTCTAGTGCCTGAGGGTTATATTGATCTGCGTCGTGGTGCGGGAGCTTATATCTGTGGTGAAGAAAGTGCGATGATCGAAAGCATTGAGGGCAAGCGTGGTCTGCCTCGACATCGTCCACCATTTGTTGCGGCGGTTGGCGTCCACAATCGTCCTACTTTGGTGCATAATGTGGAAACCCTTCTGTGGGTAGCCCGAATTGTGCGGGAGGGGCCGGAGTGCCTGAATTCGGTTGAGCATAATGGCCGTCGAGGGTTGCGCAGCTATTCCGTTTCAGGCCGTGTTGAAAAGCCTGGTGTGCACCTATTACCAGCAGGGTCAACGATCACTGATATTATTGCTGCGTGTGGCGGTATGTTAAAGGGGCACGTCTTCAAAGCCTACCAGCCTGGTGGCCCCTCTTCCGGATTACTGCCTGCCTCTATTCATGACGTGCCTTTAGATTTTGATACTTTGCAGCCTCTAGGTACTTTCATTGGGTCTGCCGCAGTCGTAGTTTTGTCAGAGCAAGATAGTGCTCGCGATGCTGCTTTGAACATGCTACGGTTTTTTGAGGATGAAAGTTGTGGGCAATGTACCCCTTGTCGTGTTGGCTGTGAAAAAGCAGTGAAATTGATGGGTGCCACTACTTGGGACCAGTCGCTTTTGACCGAACTTACTACTGCAATGACTGATACCTCGATTTGCGGTCTTGGCCAGGCGGCGCCTAATCCGATCAAATCCGTCATTAAACACTTTCCTGATGAGATTTAACTGAGAGTTTTGGTTATAATTCAGTCATACGGTTATTATTTCATAAAAGAGAGATGCGGTACTTGCATGCCATTGGCATTGCTTCAGGGTCTGATTATGCTCGCTGCAACGGCAGTAAGCATATGATAGCTGAGTAAACTGCATAAGCTATGGAACAATTTGATGTCTTTTTTCAGTAAATTAAAATCTAAGCTTTTTAAATCTTCAGTGAAGCTGGAAGAAGGCCTAGATGCTATCGTGCAGGACGATATAGCTTCAGAGCACCTCGCCGAAGATGAAAATTTGATTATTGAGGCTCCTGAAGCCGGAGTTACTCCTGAGCTTGAGTTTATTACCAAGAGTGCAGCACAGGCCTCAAAAAAACCTATTATTTCGGTTGAGTCTACTGCGGTTAACGAGCCTCCAGAAATAACTAAAGTGGCGTTTGAGCCCCTTGAAATTGATACTACGCCGATCAATCTGCTGCCTGATAAATTGGGCGTGTTTGGGCGTACACCACGTCGGGTGTTGGATGACGATATGTTGGAGCAGCTGGAAGAGCTGTTGATCTCTTCTGATATGGGCGTGGATACAGCGGTTCGTATTACGGCGAACTTAGCTGAGGGGCGTTTTGGTAAGAAACTTTCAACTGCTGAAATCAAAACCGCATTGGCAGAAGAAATTGCTCGGGTCATGGAGCCTGTGGCGCGGCCATTGCCGATTTATAATAAAAAACCACAGGTAATTTTAGTGGTTGGGGTCAATGGTTCTGGCAAAACAACCACCATTGGCAAGCTTGCTAGTCAATTCAAGCAAGCTGGTAAGTCTGTTGTGATTGCTGCGGGTGATACATTTCGTGCCGCTGCTGTGGGCCAGCTCAAAGTTTGGGGTGAACGGGCCGGCGTGCCTGTGATGACTGCGCCGGAGGGCTCGGATCCTGCAAGCTTAGCTTTTGATGCTATGACACAGGCTGAAGCAGATGGTGCAGACCTGCTGATGATTGATACTGCTGGACGTTTGCAAAACCGCACAGATTTGATGGAAGAGCTGTCTAAAATTATAAGAGTAATCCGCAAGAAAGATCCCAGTGCGCCGCATAATACGATATTGGTGCTAGATGCAACAACGGGACAAAATGCATTGAATCAAGTTGAGGTGTTTCAAAAGTTGGCGGATGTTACGGGCCTTATCATGACCAAATTGGATGGCACCGCCAAAGGTGGCGTGTTGGTATCGCTGGCCGATAAGTTTGCCCTGCCGATCCATGCTATTGGGGTAGGAGAGCAGATTGATGACCTCGATGCTTTTGACCCTCATGAATTTGCTAATGCACTGACTGGATCCTAGGAGTTTGACGGAGTGGATTCTAGCGGTCGAAGGTACGGATGCAGGCCGACAGATTGCAATGATATTGGCGGTTATGGCGGCAGCTTTGCATGCGGTTTTTGCTGCGATGCAAAAAGGTCGTGTCAATCCATGGGTGATGCGTGGCGCCATGGATTTAAGCTACGGACTTATAGCCTTGCCGGTGGCAGTGTTTGTTGTGCCATGGCCTAGTGCGCATCTTTGGTTGATACTTGTGGGCGCTTGGGCGATTCATACGCTTTATAAAACATTTCAGGCTATGGCCTATAGCCGTGGCGCTTATACGGTTGTTTACCCGGTAGTGCGGGGCTCAGGGCCTTTGTTTACAGTAATTGGATCCTATCTACTGTTCGGTGAAGTTTTTACCATTGGGCAATGGTTAGGCTTGGGGGTATTGCTCTGTGGGATTTTTGGGCTGGCAGTCTACAATTTATGCACTGTGACGGTAGAGCGTGATACGTTGAATATGGCGCTTGCCTTGGCTCTGTGCACCGGGCTTTGCGTGGCGCTTTACACCACATATGATGCTTATGGTATCCGTTTAGCTGCTGACCCATTTACGTTTCTTGCTTGGTTTTTTGTAGTTGACAGTTGGACTATGCCCATCATCTCTGGAATTTATGCCAAGCGTCAAGGGATAGCTTTAAAAGCACAGGGTCTTTGGTGGCGGGGGCCTGTCGGTGGGCTAGTGGCAATTGCGTCTTTTGGTTCGATTTTGATAGCAATGCGTTTGGGTAAAGTCGGCGAGGCAGCGATTTTGCGGGAAACTTCTACGGTGTTTGCCGCTTTGATTGGCTGGCTATTTCTCAAAGAGACTGTGGGACCGCGCCGAGTTGCATTGATGGCTTTGATTGCGATGGGTGCCGTGATAGTTGAATTTACAGGATAATAGGGACCATTGATTATGTCTGATGAAAAACTACCCAAGTGGGTAAAGCCACTTCTGGAATTTGGACCAGTAATTGCCTTCTTTGTCGCTTATATGCGCATGAAGGAGACGGTCTATACTATTGCTGGAAGTGATTACCAAGGTTTCATCGTTGTGACCGCGCTGTTTGTGCCGTTGCTGTTGATCTGCACGGCGGTTCTATGGAAACTCACTGGGAAAATCTCACCTATGCAGATTATGACAGTAGTCTTGGTGACGGTATTCGGTGGGCTGACTGTCTGGCTGAACGATGATCGTTTTATTAAGATGAAGCCAACGTTGATATATTTGATTTTTGGTGGGATTTTGGGGGTTGGTCTACTGCGGGGACAGTCGTATTTACGTGTTGTGATGCAAGAAGCCTTACCAATGCAAGACGCCGGTTGGATGATTCTCACGCGGCGGGCCACTGGATTTTTCTTTAGCCTGGCTGTGTTGAATGAAGTGATCTGGCGTAGTTTTTCAACGGATATCTGGGTCTATTTCAAAACTTTTGGTCTGACTGTGGCTTTGTTTGCATTTTTCATGATGCAGGGCACCTTACTAGCCAAATACGCCGTCCACAAGAACGGCTGATCCAGTAGAATAGTTGCACAGTATCGTTAGTTGTTGGATGAGACTTTAGAAAGTCTTGTATAAATTGAGCGTGTTTAATGACGTTGCGCAAGTGGATGGCAAGCTGCAGGCCCATAACTTTCAGCATAATTGAAATTCTCCATCCGCTTGGCATCAGCTAAAAATAAAATGAATTATACAGACCATCCCTGATATAAATTGACTTCATAACGAGATCTCCATGAAGAGGAATAACCTGGTGGCGATTTAACTTTGCGTGTTGACCGTGTCAGACCAGACGCTTATTCTTGCGTAGTGGCGATTTTTACCGGATTGCGGGCCACGTTAAATAAGCTGCTAAAAAGGTTTGGGTAGATCTAGCTCCCCGCCTTTCACCAATGGGATTTTTTTTGTGCTCTTAAGGAGGGTTAAATGATACGCGATAAACGTACACTCGCGGTGCATGCTGGTACCCGTCGCTCACAATACTCTGAAATGTCAGAGGCCATCTTTATGACACAGAGCTTTGTCTACGAAAGTGCGGAGGCGGCCGAGGCTCGGTTTGATCAAGCTGGTGAAGACGAGTTTATCTATGCCCGATATGGTAACCCAACTGTTCGTATGTTCGAAGAACGGATTGCTGCTCTGGAAGGAGCAGAGGATGGTTTTGCAACTGCCAGCGGAATGGCTGCTGTTCACGGTGCATTGGCTGCGATGACACGTGCGGGCGATCATGTGGTGGCTGCGCGTGCCTTGTTTGGTTCCTGTCTATATGTGTTGGAAGATGTCTTGGCTCGGTTTGGGGTGCAGGTGACCTTGGTGGATGGATTAGATTTGAAGGCCTGGGCTCAGGCTATCAACGCAGATACAAAGTTGGTATTCTTCGAGAGCATATCAAACCCGACGTTAGAAGTAATCGATATCGCCGCAGTAGCGGGCTTGGCTCACAGTGTTGGTGCCTTGGTGGTGGTCGATAATGTGTTTTCTACACCGGTATACTCGAAAGCCATTCCGCTAGGTGCAGATGTAGTGATCTATTCTGCGACCAAACATATTGATGGTCAGGGCCGTGGTTTGGGCGGTGTGATCCTCGGTTCAAAAGAGATTATTCGTTCGATTGTGGAACCTTTTATGAAGCATACTGGTGGCGCCATGAGCCCCTTTAATGCCTGGATGATGGTTAAGAGCTTAGAGACATTAGATCTGCGTGTCCGTGCCCAAGTGGCGACGGCGACAGAGCTTGCTGGATTACTTGAGTATCGAGGAGATCTGGAGCGGGTCATATATCCTGGATTGCCAAGCCATCCACAATTCGCTCTTACACAGGTACAGATGGGTGCTGGTGGGACGGTGCTGGCTATTGATATTGGTAGCAAAGAGCGAGCATTCTTGATGATGAACGCGCTAGAAGTCATATTAATTTCCAATAATTTGGGAGATTCAAAGTCTATTATCACTCATCCGACGACCACGACCCATCAACGCTTGCCGCAGGACCAAAAGAACCTGCTGGGTATCACGCCGGGTTTATTGCGGCTGTCTATTGGGTTGGAAAGTGCAAAGGATCTTAATTTTGATTTGCAGACTGCATTAGACGTTGCGTTACCACAGAAATAAACTCTCTAAGGTGCTTGAATTTGAACGCAACACGCTAATTTTCTGATAGAGATGTTGAAAAATAACCTATCGAACCCTAGAATAGTAGGGGAAGGCCCGCACCTAAGAAAAGGGGAAATTGCCGTGAATATTTGTTCTCCAGACATAGATGACGTACCCACGCGCTCTGAAGCTGAGGATGCAGTTTCTGTGCTACGGCGTTGGATTAGGGCTGGAAGTGCTAACGATCTATACGAATTCTCCTCTATTTTGCAAGGCATTGCGGGGCCTGAATTGAACCGGGTGTACTCTGATAGTTTTGTGGTGGATGCTGATTATGTTCAGGGTCTACCAGACCTCCAAAATGGTCCAGCATCTCTAATTAGAGGCGCTCAACAACATATACAGCATGTTGGAATCTCCAATTTTCGACTACCGATTCGGTTTCAAACCCGTGATAATGGTCCATTGCAGTTGGAAACTTCGGTCACGGGGTCTGTCTCTCTAGATGCTGGTAAGAAGGGCATAAACATGTCGCGTATCATGCGAACATTTTATCGCCATTCGGAGGAAACATTTAGTTTTGATGTTATCGAACGGGCCTTGGATGACTATAAGACGGATCTAGAGAGCTTTGACGCCCGAATCCAGATGCGGCTGTCCTTCCCGATGAGGGTTGAGAGTTTGCGGAGTGGGTTGAGCGGCTACCAATATTACGACATGGCGCTTGAACTGGCTGAGATTGATGGCCAACGCCATAAGATCATTCATCTTGATTATGTTTATTCCTCTACATGCCCATGTTCACTTGAATTGGCGGAGCATGCACGTGCCACCCGCAGGCAGCTTGCAACACCACATTCTCAGCGGTCGGTTGCTCGGATATCTTTACTAGTGGCGCCAGATAGCAGCTGCCTATGGTTTGAGGATTTAGTTGATCTGTGTCGACGCGCTGTACCGACTGAAACACAAGTTATGGTCAAGCGTGAGGATGAGCAAGCGTTTGCGGAGCTGAATGCTGCGAACCCGATTTTCGTAGAAGATGCTGCCCGGTTGTTTTGTGAACAGTTAAAGATCGACCAACGGGTTGGTGATTTTAGGGTAATTGCGAGTCATCAAGAAAGCTTACACAGCCATGATGCGATCTCGGTCCTAACCGAAGGCCCAACCTTTGAGCAAACTAGCCTAGACCCGCGTACCTTTGAAAGCCTGTTTCACATCGGTTGATTGCTTGACTTGCCGAGGATTCAACGCCAACGCTATCTCCATGTTTGATGTGCGCCCAGTTTTCAATGTGGTAGGTTTGGCCGTTAGTTGTCTGGGCCTAACCATGCTTTTTCCTTTTGTATTAGACCTGTCTCGTGGAAATGGCCAGTGGGGTGTTTTTCTTGAATCTTCTCTTATAACGGTTCTTGCTGGGGGCATGATGTTTTTGGCTACCCGCCGAGAAGAGGCGCGCGGGCTGACACTGCAGCAAACGTTTTTGCTTACCACGGGCGTTTGGGTGGCTCTTCCTATTTTTGGTGCCTTGCCCTTTGTTCTAGGGGCGACAAATGCTAGCTATACGGATGCATTCTTTGAAGCTATGTCTGGTCTCACTACAACTGGTGCCACGGTATTTAATGGCTTGGACTATCTACCTGATGGTTTACTTTTGTGGCGTTCCATCCTGCAATGGTTAGGTGGCATTGGGATTATTGTTGTGGCTATGGTGTTTTTACCGGAGCTGCGTGTGGGCGGGATGCAGATATTCCGGTCTGAGGGATTTGATACTTTTGGTAAAATCCTGCCGCGGGCAACTGAAATTGCCTCACAAATTGCTTGGCTCTATGTGGCACTGACTGCGGCCTGTGCTGTAGCTTATATAGCCTCTGGGATGCGTAGCTTTGATGCGGTTCTACACGCAATGACCACCATTGCAACTGGTGGATTCTCATCTTACGATGCTTCCTTCGTTAGATTTGGAGCCGCTACAGAATACTCTGGCGCTCTCTTTATGTGTTTGGCGGCCCTTCCGTTTGTACGCTATGTCCAACTGATCAATGGGCAGCCCGGATCTTTGTTTAAAGATTCGCAAGTGCGGATGTTTTTCGTTATTTTA
>TARA_B110000240_G_scaffold148669_1_pt1 | contig 10740 bp, 7 predicted proteins | sample TARA_B110000240 | Tara Oceans TARA_B110000240 (sample SAMEA4397611) | marine metagenome | biome: Polar Biome; feature: [DCM] deep chlorophyll maximum layer (ENVO:01000326); material: water (ENVO:00002006), including particulate matter (ENVO:01000060) such as... | depth 17 m | reverse complement strand
AAAAATCCGGTTCATTCTACTTTTTACTCTAAAGAAGATGAAAATGAGCTTTGGAACAACCACGTAGATTTAGGGCTTTGGGCAGATTATATGTTAATTGCTCCTGCTACAGCAAATACCTTGTCTAAAATGGCAAATGGCACTTGTGACAATCTATTACTTGCCACTTATTTGTCAGCTAAATGTCCAATTTATTTTGCACCTGCAATGGATTTGGACATGTACAAGCATCCCTCTTCTCTAGAAAGTTTAAAGAAATTATATGCGTTTAATAATATTATAATTCCTGCTACCTCAGGTGAGCTCGCAAGCGGCTTGGTGGGTGAAGGAAGAATGGCAGAGCCAGAAGATATTGTTTCTTTTATAGAAAATGACATTTTATGTAAACTACCTTTAAAAGGTAAAAAAGTTTTAGTAACTGCAGGACCTACTTATGAAGCAATAGATCCTGTGCGTTTTATTGGAAATCATTCTTCAGGAAAAATGGGGTTTGCCATTGCGAATGCTGCAGCAAATTTAGGTGCAGAAGTTTTTTTAATTTCTGGACCAAGCAGTCAACAAATAAAACATTCTTTAGTGCATCGAGTAGATGTGGTTTCTGCTGAAGAAATGTACCAAGCTGCACATACTTATTTTAAGGATGTAGACATTGCCATACTTTCTGCAGCGGTAGCAGATTATAAACCAAAAAAGAGTGCTTCTCAGAAAATAAAAAAGACAGCTGCTTCGTTAGAGATATTGTTAACGCCAACAAAAGATATTTTAGCCTCTTTAGGAGCCATAAAGGAACAGCAGTTTTTGGTAGGTTTTGCATTAGAAACCAATAACGAATTAGAAAATGCAAAAAGCAAGTTAAAAGGTAAGAATTTAGATGCTATTATCTTAAATTCTTTACAGGATAAAGGTGCTGGTTTTGCAACAGACACAAATAAAATCACTATTATTGATAAAGAGTTGAATGAAAAATCATTTGAATTAAAGTCTAAAGCTGCAGTTGCAAAAGATATTATCAATGAGATTGTAAATAGAATTAAGAAATAAGATGAATAGAATTAAGAGGCATAAATTAATATCATTTTTTATAATATTATGCTCATTTTTCAGCCTGAACGCACAAGAATTAAACTGTTTGGTTACTGTAAATTCAGACCAAGTTGCAGGTTCAAATAAGCAGGTTTTCAATACACTTCAGCAAGCTTTAACTGAATATGTCAATCAAACTAAATGGACAAATAGAGCTGTAGCGCCTGAAGAGCGTGTGAATTGTGCAATGACAATTATTATTACAGCTAGAAATAATAATAACTTTACAGCAACGCTTCAAGTACAGTCTACAAGACCTGTTTACAATTCTAGTTATGCATCTCCCATGTTAAATATAAAGGACAATGAATTCAATTTTAATTACAATGAGTTTGATCCTTTAATTTATAATAAAAATACATTCGATAGCAATTTGATCTCTATCATTGTTTTTTATGCCAATATAATTTTAGGGGTAGATGCAGATACATTTTCTAGATATGGAGGAGAAGTGGAGTTAAAAGAGGCACAAAATGTAATGTTACAAGCGCAGCAAAGCGGACTATCTTCATGGCAAAATATAGTTGGGGAACGGAACAGATACCTACTGATAGACAATCTATTGTCACCCAAACTTACCGTTTATAGAGACTTACTTTATAAGTACCATAGAACAGGACTCGACAATATTGTAAATTCAAAAACAAATGCACAACAGAATATTGAAGACAGCTTAATTACGTTAGAACGTATTTACAATAAAACAGTTGAAAATTACTTGATAAGATTGTTTTTTGACGCAAAAGGAGATGAAATTGTAAGTTTGTATTCTGAAAGTCCTCAAACTAGGAATAAACAACGTTTGATACAATCATTAAGAAAGATTTCTCCGAACAATAATTCTAAGTGGAGAAAGTTAGATTAAATTCAACAAATTTTCACTAATTTTAACTTCTAAAAATTAGTTAATTTGCTTACACAACTATCCATAAATAACTACGCATTAATCAATCACTTAAGTATTGATTTTTCTTCAGGCTTGTCTATAATCACAGGAGAAACTGGTGCTGGTAAATCTATTTTATTAGGTGCTTTGGGTTTGGTTTTAGGCAACAGAGCAGATTTGTCTTCGTTAAAAGATACTGCTACTAAATGCGTTGTAGAAGCAAAAGTTGCCATTTCTAATTACAATTTGCAAGCGTTTTTTTCATCCGTAGATTTAGACTATGAAGCAGAAACTATTATCAGAAGAGAAATTCTTCCTTCTGGTAAATCAAGAGCCTTTGTAAACGACACGCCTGTAACATTATCGATTTTAAATGAATTAAGGTCAAAGTTGATAGATGTGCACTCCCAGCATCAAACCATGCAGTTATCTGACGGTAAGTTTCAGTTTGCAATTTTAGACGCATTGGCTAAAAATACGGATAGAGTTGCTTCTTATAAAAGAGGTTTTACCCAGTTAATTGCATTGAAAAAAGAACTTCAGGCTTTAGAGATAGCGCAAAAAGGGGCAAATCAGCAGTATGACTATAACTTACACTTGTTTACAGAATTAGAGGAAGCAACGATTAAAGTTGATGAACAGGCAATCTTAGAAGAACGTTTAGAAAAGCTAAATAATATCGAAGATATAAAACTCAATTTATCTGAAAGTTTAGAGCTTTCGATACATGAAGAAGTCGGACTTCAAAATTTGCTAAGCACCTTAGAATTTAAACTTTCTAAAATAGCTTCTTTTTCAAAGGATTATAAAGAGTTAGCAGACAGAGTTATTTCCGTAAAAATTGAGATGGATGATATTGTTTCCGAGTTAGAGGATGCGAATGAAAATGTAGATTTCAATCCAGATGAAGCTGAAAAAATTAATGATAGATTGCAATTATTATACAATCTTCAAAAGAAACACTATGTAAATTCAAATGAAGAATTATTAGTGGTTTTTGAGGAGTTATCTGATAAAGTGAGAGAAGTAGAATCTTCAGAAGGCGAATTGAATAAGAAAAAAGTAGCAATTTCAGCAATTTCTAAAAAATTAGATTTAATTTCAGATAAAATATCAAAAGCAAGAATAACTGCAATACCTAGATTAACCAAAGAGTTAGAGTTCTTGTTAACCGATTTAGGAATGGAAAATGCTCGTTTTTCTATAAATGTAACACTTACAAACTCTTATTTTAATAACGGTAAAGACGAACTAGAGTTTCTGTTTTCTGCAAACAAAGGAGGTAATTTTGGGGAGTTGAAGAAAGTAGCTTCTGGTGGAGAATTGTCTAGAATTATGCTGTCCGTAAAGAAAGTATTGTCAGAAAATACGCAGTTGCCAACCATTATTTTCGATGAAATTGATACCGGTGTTTCCGGGGAAGTTTCGAATAAAATTGCAGCGATTATGCAACAAATGAGTGCGAACATGCAAGTAATTGCAATTACTCATTTACCTCAAATTGCAGCAAAAGGTAGCAGTCATTATAAAGTTTACAAAGACGAAGTAAACGGAATTACCACAACGAATTTAAAGGAATTGTCTAGCGAAGAGCGCATCATAGAAATTGCAGAAATGTTAAGTGGTAAAGATATTTCTGATTCTGCGCGGTCGCATGCGAAAGAATTATTGAGTTAATTTTTTTCGAAATAAGAAATATTAAACAAGAGGACAAAGAGTTTGGCTACTATAGCAAAGCCAAGAACAACCAACCAAAAACAAACACATTGTACAATTTATTAAAAGGTAAAAAGGGAATCATATTTGGTGCTTTAAACGAGGACTCTATTGCATGGAAAACTGCTGAACGTGCGCACGAAGAAGGAGCTGTATTTGTACTTACAAATGCACCTGCTTCGATTAGAATGGGTAATTTAGATACTTTAGCAGCAAAAATAGATGCTCAAATAATTCCTGCAGATGCAACTTCAATAGAAGATTTAGAAAACTTGGTAGAAAAAGCAATGGAAATTTTAGGTGGAAAAATAGACTTTGTATTGCACTCAATTGGTATGTCTGTAAATGTTAGAAAAGGAAAATCATATACAGATCCAAACTATGATTTTACAACTACAGGCTGGGATGTTTCAGCGGTATCTTTTCATAAAATGATGAATGTTTTATACAAGAAGAAAGCAATGAACGAATGGGGAAGTATTGTTGCGCTCACGTATATGGCCGCTCAAAGAGTATTTCCAGATTACAATGATATGGCCGATAATAAAGCCTATTTAGAGTCTGTTGCGCGCAGTTTTGGCTACTTCTTTGGTAGAGATTATAAAGTGCGCGTAAATACCATTTCTCAGTCTCCAACACCAACAACGGCAGGTAATGGTGTTAAAGGATTTGATGGTTTTATTGCCTATTCAGAAAAAATGAGTCCGTTAGGAAATGCAACCGCACTAGAATGTGCAGATTATACAATTTCTATGTTCTCAGACTTGACAAAGAAAGTGACGTTGCAAAACTTATTTCATGATGGCGGATTCTCTAACATGGGTGTTAGCGATGCTGTTATGGAAAAGTTTGAGTAGTTATATTTAATGCGATTTTCTATTAGAAGTTTCGCTTAAGGACTTTCATTTTTCTTATGCGGCTTGTTTATTGTCTAAAGTTTAGAAAAATGAAAATTTAAACTTTTGTTTTTTTTTATGCTATTTTTACATTTAAATTAAATTTCATACATGAGTTTTTTCAAGAAAGTTGACAAAATTTTTACAAGATTAGAGCAATTTAATTTGATGGAGAGAACGGAGGTCGATATTCAAATTGAAGAAAATATTAAAAAAGGAGATATCCATAAATTTGCAACATCAGCTTACGGAGACCTATATTTGAGAGTGAACGAATTAGGAGGGTTTTTAATTATGGAGACAATTTTGGTGAGTGCTACCAATTTGAAAAGTAAAAAAGGGAGTGTGTTGACCTTTATAAAAGGAAAGGAGCTCATGAAACTAGCGTCGGATGAAAATAAAATAGCATCTGATTTTTATAATGCCGTGAAAAAGGCGATTACTAAAATTGATTACAACATTTCTACAAAAGAAGTGGAAGCTTTTAAAGAAGAAAAATATGATGAAGTTCGTTTTGAAATCAATGGAAATGAAATTTTATTTTCTGTTTTAAAATCATAAATAATGAAATTGTCATTCTCTATTATTATCCCTGTTTACAATCGTCCGAAAGAAATTGATGAATTGTTAGAAAGTTTTACACAACAAGCTTTCTCAGATGAGTTTGAAGTTTTAATTATTGAAGATGGTTCTACACATAAAAGTGATTTGCTTGTAGATAAATACAAAACTCAACTCGATTTAAAGTACTTTTTTAAGGAGAACAGTGGAGCAGGAGCAAGTCGTAATTTCGGAATGCAAAAAGCAACAGGAAACTATTTTATTATTTTAGATTCTGACGTTTTACTTCCAAGGCAGTATCTATCTGAGGTAAAAAACGGTTTAGAAAATAACTTTACAGATGCTTTTGGTGGTCCGGATGCAGCACATGCTAGTTTTACTCCGTTGCAAAAAGCAATCAATTATTCGATGACTTCGGTTTTAACTACTGGAGGAATTCGGGGTAAAAAACAAGCTGTTGGTAAATTTCAACCTAGAAGTTTTAATCTCGGACTCTCGAAAGCTGCTTTTGAGAATACACAAGGTTTTTCAAAAATGAAAAACGGAGAAGACATCGATTTAACCTTTCGTCTTTGGCAAAACGGATTTGAAACTCAGCTTCTAGAAAAGGCATTTGTGTATCACAAAAGGAGAAGCTCTTTAAAGCAATTTTTCAATCAAACCTTTGGTTTCGGATCTGCTAGGCCAATCTTAAGCAAAAAATACCCAGAGACAGCTAAACTGACCTATTGGTTTCCTAGTTTGTTTATTATTGGACTTGATGTCAGTATTATTTCAGCAATTTTTGGTTACCAGCAATTCCTCTATTTTTACGAATTTTACTTTGTACTAATTTTCTTTGATGCCTTATTTCAGAATAAAAACCTACAAGTTGCTATGTTCAGTATTGCAACTTCTTTGACACAGGTTTTAGGCTATGGCTTGGGTTTTTTACAATCTCATTTTTTTTCCCGAAGTAAAAAATAAGAGAAATTTCAAAATCAGAGCTCTGTTTGATGTTTCGGGAAAATTTTCAAAAGTACATTTGGCTAATCAATTGCATTCAAGGTTTTTATTTGCAAATCGTCTAAAGAATTTACTTTCGTTTTAAAATTGATACAGATGGTTTCATTCGATATTAAGTCAAAAAAGTTATCTGAAAAATGACCTTGTATATTTGTAAATAAAAAGAGATCTTTCAGTAAAACGGTGCTTTTTAAAGTGATGTAAAATCTGTTTTCTGTTACTAATATTATTTTGAATGACTCCTTTTGGCAGCTTTAAGTCCTTTGGTTTTGAGAAGTATAAATTCGATTTTTCACCATTAAGTTCAGCAACTAAAAGGCTACTGTTTTTATCAATTTTGTTTACGTTCATGTTTTATATGTTTTAAACAAATCATTAGTATTAAATGGTTGGGACCTTGCATTCCAATAAAGATGCTATGATGTTTGTCTCTTGTTCAGAAAAGGTGCTCCGATAAAACAATTATGAAAACACAAATTTTTAATATTGTAAGATTCGTACATCCTATTTTTTTTATAATATTCCTATTTCTGGTGTTTTTTTTTAAAATAATTTGAATATTCTTATTTCTTAATAAGATTGCTAATAAATCTTATCATTTATTTTTTTTATTGATTATTTAGGTCTAATTTTAAACTTTAAAAACAATACATTAAGAATCTTCTTTGAGTTAAATATATGAGTATTATTACTTTATAATATAGTGATACCAAACAAAGTCATACGATGAAAATACACCTACATACAGCAATCTTATTATTTGTAATTTTTATTACAGCTGTTCGCTTTAGTGCTCAAGAAGTATCTCCAGTGCATGTTTTTACGACACAAGATTATGGTGGGGGGAACCAAAATTGGTCTATTTCTCAAGCACCCAATAAGTATATTTACGTAGCAAATAATAAGGGTTTATTGGAGTATAACGGGGCGAGTTGGCATTTATATCCAACTCCAAACGGAACGATTATGAGATCTGTTAAAAGTATAAATAATCAAATTTTTACTGGTTTTTATAAAGATTTTGGCTACTGGGAGAAAGACGCATATGGTTTTTTAGAGTTTAATTCTATTGTTGCTCAAAAAGAAGTGAAAATGTTTGAAGATGAACAGATTTGGGAAATTATTGAGCTAGATGGCTGGGTGCTATTTAAGTCTCTTGAACGAATTTATTTATATAATTTAAAAACTAAATCTTTAAAAATTTTGGAGGGCAAAGGTGTGTTAACTAAGATTTCAAAGGTAAATGATGTGGTTTATTTTCAGGATTTGGAGCAAGGATTGTTTAAAATAGAAAATGGTGCACCTTTATTGGTCTCTAATGACGCTGTTTTGAGAAACAATAAACTCGCGAAAATTTTTTATAAAGAAGATAAGTTGTTTTTACTAACTCAAAATAAAGGGTTTTATTTTTTGAAAAACGGAAAATTAGAAAGGTGGCAAGTAGCTGCAAATGCCTACTTAAAGAATAAAACAATCTATAGTTCAGAGATTCTTAGTGACGGAACAATGGCATTGGGAACAATCTCTAATGGTGTTGTTTATATTACTAGTACTGGTGAGGTAGACGCTCAAATAAACCAGAATTTAGGGTTGAGTAATAATACGATACTTTCTATTTTTGAAGATGTTGATAGAAATATTTGGTTAGGTTTGGATAACGGAATTAACCTGGTTAATTACTCATCACCTATAAAAATATTTATAAATCAGAAAGATTTTTTAGGTACTATTTATGCCTCTGTTATGCACGACGGGGCCCTGTATCTTGGTACCAATCAAGGTTTGTTTTACAAGGAACAGAATTCTAATAATCCATTTACATTCATTAAAAAGACACAAGGGCAAGTATGGAATTTAAGGGTAATTGATGGTACTTTATTTTGTGGTCATGATTCAGGAACTTTCATAATAAAGAATAAAGATGCGAATTTGATCTTTAGCATGCAAGGTACTTGGGATTTTAAGAAATTAGAGGACAACTTAATTGTTCAAGGAAATTATGATGGTTTGTATGTGTTGCAAAAAGAGAAAAATACTTGGCGCATGCGCAATAAGATTAAGGGGTTTAAAAATTCTGCGAAATATTTTATAGTGCTAGAAAATCGCGAAATATTTGTAAGTCATGAATATAAGGGAGTTTATAAATTAAGAGTCGATGATTCATTTACAGCAGTTCTAAATACCGTTAAAGACACCTCTGTGGAGAAAGGAATTCATTCGAGTATTTTAAAGCATAAAAATGATATTTTTTATGCTTCTAAAAAAGGGGTTTTTAAGTACGATTTTAAGAAGAATACCTTCACTCTAGATTCTGTCTATACGGCGCTAATACCTAAGGATGTTTTTGTTTCAGGAAAACTTATTTCAGACGATTACTCTCATAAGATTTGGTCTTTTACAAACGAGGGTCTTCGATTTCTAAATCCTGGGAAACTAAGTGATAAAGCTACTTTAGAAATAATATCTATTAAAAGATCTTTATTTAAGGGGCCTTCTGGGCTTGAAAATATTATTCATTTAGAGAATGAAAAGTATCTGGTAGGAACTGTTGATGGTTATTTAATAGTTGATTTAAATAAAATTAATACCCCTGAAAATTTAGAAATTAATATTAATCAAATATTTATTCATGAATTAAACCATCCTTCTAAAAATATTCCTTTGAATGGAAATGTAACCTTGATGAATAAAGAGAACAGTTTAGAATTTTATTATAGTGTTCCTAGTTTTGATAAAACCACCAATATTGCATACCAGCACAAACTTGACGGATATCATAACGATTGGAGTGAATTCAAAACCTCAAATTCCATTCTTTTTGAAAATTTGCCTTTTGGTAATTACACATTTAAAGTTCGGGCGTTAATATCCGGTAGTTTGACGACTAATGTTTCTGAGTTTAATTTTAGTATTGAGAAACCATGGTTTTTTTCAAATATTGCAGTGATTGTTTATATTTTAATGTTATTGTTTATAATTTTCATTTGGTACGTATTGTCTAAAAGGTATTATAGTAGGAAACAAGAAAAGCTTTTGTCTAGAGCTCAAAAAGAGTTAAAGTTAAATGAGTTAGAGAGTTCTCAGAAGATTATAAAATTAAATAATGATAAATTAAGAAGCGATATTGAAAGCAAAAATAGAGAATTGGCAACCTCTACGATGAGTATGATTAAGAAGAATGAGTTTTTAAACTCCATAAAATATGAACTTTTAGATGGCACTGAAAAGAATGTTTCTAAGGTTGTTAAAATTATTGATAAAAACCTAAACAATACAGACGATTGGAAAATGTTTCAAGAAGCGTTTAACAATGCAGATAAAAAGTTTTTAGATAAAGTAAAAGAAAAGCATCCAGATCTAACCCCAAATGATTTAAGGTTGTGTGCCTATTTGAGACTTAATTTATCCTCGAAAGAAATTGCACCACTTTTAAATATTTCTCATAGGAGTGTAGAGGTAAAAAGGTACCGTTTAAGAAAAAAGATGGATTTAGAGCACAATGCAAACTTAACAAACTATATTTTAGAAATATAATACTACTTCAATAGGTGTTATCGCCTATACATTTACACAACATTATAAATTATTACTTTTTTTTTTACTTTTTAAAACGCGCTGTTTTGTAAGTATTTACAATGTTTTTTGTTCAAATATTATCATGTATGTTTTTTGTTGAGGTGTTTTTTGTGGATACAGCAGTTATTTCGTTTTAAATTGAAAAAAAATAAATTCTCTATTCATGATAAAACAAATCACAATATTATTCTTTATTTTAATTGGCTTTTGCGCCAACGCGCAAACCATTAATGTCAAAGGAATTGTAAAAGACGCAAGTAATGGCGATCCCTTACCAGGTGTTAGTATCACAGTTAAGGGAACTCAACAAGGAGTTCAAACTGATTTTGATGGTTATTATAATTTTAAGAACATTGAAACAGGGACTGTACTTGTTTATCGATATTTAGGGTATAAAGCTGTAGAAGTTTTAGTTTTTAAAGAGAAAGTGAATGTTGCACTGGAAGTGGAGTCAGAATCTTTAAATGAGATTGTAGTTATAGGGTATGGTACTCAGCGGAAAAAGGAGTCTACAGGGGCAGTATCTGTGGTAGACGCCAAGTCTATAGAAAAGTTAAATCCAACAAGGATTGAACAAGCTTTGCAGGGTCAAGTGTCAGGAGTAGCTATTACCTCTAATTCCGGTTCACCGGGTAGTGGTTTAAACATACGAATTAGAGGAGTTTCTACAAATGGAGACAACAGCCCTTTAATATTAGTAGATGGAAATAGAATATCAGATTTGTCTGTAATTAATCCAAACGATATAAAGAGTGTGAATGTATTAAAAGATGCAACTGCCGCTATTTATGGAGTTCTTGCCGCGAACGGAGTAATATTAATCGAAACAAAATCAGGTAAGAGAAATACGGATTTAAAATTTACGGTAAATTCTAATTTTAGTTTGCAACAAACCAGCAAGAGGATAGATCTTTTGAATGGAGCTGGCTTAGCGGCGTATATCAATGAAGCTACTAATACAAGTAATTATTTTGTGCAACAAGGAACTGGTTTAGTATTCGATTCAAGAATAAGTTC
>TARA_B110000240_G_scaffold29460_1_pt1 | contig 10752 bp, 10 predicted proteins | sample TARA_B110000240 | Tara Oceans TARA_B110000240 (sample SAMEA4397611) | marine metagenome | biome: Polar Biome; feature: [DCM] deep chlorophyll maximum layer (ENVO:01000326); material: water (ENVO:00002006), including particulate matter (ENVO:01000060) such as... | depth 17 m | reverse complement strand
CAAATTGCAGCTATGGCTACAAGAATCTCAAAGGAAATCCAAACTCCGGATGATCAGATTTCAGACATGGCAACAAGAATTTCAAGGCAAATTAAAACACCTGAAGCAAGAGTAAATGAGGATTCTCTTGCATTAACGTTGGCAATAAAACTTACACAAAAAGAAAACCTTGTTGCTATGAAAATTCCACCATATGCAGATTTGTTGAGCCAGGTTTCTGCCACCAACGAACAGCAGGAATATGAAAAAACTATAGAGTTGCTGGATGAGGATATTGCCAATCGAACTCCAGACGAACAACGAAAAGCACTAAAAATTTCTGGTCTTATGTCTGTACTCGTAGCTTCAAAAAAATTAAAGCGGGCAATTTCAACCATCAATGATTATGACTTGCCGGATGATCCTGGTTTGCGCGAGATTTCTGCAGCATTGTCTGAATGGCTAAGTAAGAATTTGATCACAGACTAGGAATCTCTTAAGGTAAATTTTCATACCTTTACTAAATAACATATATTCAAATTCTACTCCTTCTGCTACCAGTTGATTCCAACCTGTACACCAAACTTTTTTTAAGAATAAATTTTCCTAGAAACATGTTTAGCAGCTCTCATTCAGCTCACAGTCCCACAATCAGTTTCTAAAAGTTGAACAAAAATTACACTTGTAAATAATCTGCAAATAAAAAATAATTTTACTTCTTTTGCTTATTTAGTATTCGGTTCCCATATAGAATACTATTGCTAACTTTTCTAGACCTAAACCTGATTACGATTTGATTTACAAATGTTATTTTTAAATCTTGTAAGTAGCCCTGTAAAAGAACTTTAATATAATCCTGTCCATGTTAGAAAGACACCTTGGTTCAGGCTGCTTTGACAAAATTAAACCAAGAATGTTCTGTTTAACCACCGCAAAAAACTGACTATGAGTGAAACTTCATTCTCTTTGGAAGAATATAAAATTCATCCACGTACGATCATCCGCAATGCCTCCCCTTCAGACTTATATAAAGAGGCTTTGACATACGAAGCTGATGCCACTATTTCATCTTCCGGAGCCTTGATTGTCTCCTCCTATGAAAAAACAGGAAGAAGCCCGAAAGATAAAAGAATTGTTGAATACCCTGATATTATGGAGGATGTATGGTGGGGAGATATCAACATTGGGATGGACGAAGAAACATTTATGATTGCACGAGGTAGAGCTATTAATTATTTAAACACCTGTGAAAGGGTTTATGTGGTTGACGGATTTGCAGGCTGGGACCCAAAATATCGTCTTAAAATCAGAATTGTCGCAACTCGGCCTTATCATGCTTTGTTCATGCACAACATGCTGATACGGCCCAGTCCAGAAGAGTTAGACGATTATGGTGATCCGGATTATGTGATTTTCAATGCCGGACGTTTCCCGGCAAATCCACTTACCAAACACATGACGTCCCGTACCAGTGTTGAATTGAGTTTTGATCGCAAGGAATTTGTAATACTTGGGACAGAATATGCCGGAGAAATGAAAAAAGGCGTTTTCACAATCATGAATTACATCATGCCCAAACAAGGTGTTCTTTCGATGCATAGTTCTGCCAATGTGGGAAAATCGGGAGATGTAGCTGTCTTTTTTGGTCTGTCCGGAACAGGAAAAACGACCCTTTCTGCAGATCCAAAAAGGCAACTTATTGGGGATGATGAGCACTGCTGGACCGACGATGGAATTTTCAATATAGAAGGAGGATGCTACGCAAAGTGTATAAATCTTTCTGAAGAAAAAGAGCCGGACATTTTCAGAGCAATCCGTTTTGGTACTGTGCTGGAAAATGTAGATTATAACGAAAAAACTCACATTGTCGATTATGATGGAACCTCCCACACTGAAAATACACGCGCCTCTTATCCGATCGACTTTATTTTGAACGCAAAAATTCCTTGTGTAGGTGGGCATCCACAGAATATAATTTTCCTTACTTGTGATGCTTTTGGTGTATTACCACCGGTCAGCAAACTCAGTCCTTCTCAGGCTATGTACCACTTCATCAGTGGTTATACCGCAAAAGTCGCTGGCACTGAAATGGGAGTCACAGAACCAGAAGCCACGTTTTCCGCCTGTTTCGGTGCTGCCTTCATGGTATGGCATCCAAGTAAGTACGCAAAACTTTTGGCAGAACGTATTGAAAAAAATGGAACTTCAGTCTGGCTGGTAAATACAGGGTGGAGTGGAGGAGGTTACGGAGAAGGTGAACGTATGTCACTCAAATACACCCGTTCGATCATTGATGCTATTTTAGACGGATCATTGAAAAACACACCTTCTGTAAATAATGAATTATTCGGATTTGAAGTTCCAACTGAATGTCCGAATGTTCCGGATGAAATCATGCAGCCCAGAAGAACCTGGTCTGATGCAAACGCTTACGATCAAGCAGCCCTCAAATTGGCAAATATGTTCAAGGAAAATTTTAAACAATTTGAGGAAGGTTCCAGCCAGGTAATTATTCAGGCTGGACCAAACGTGTTCTGAGTTTTTCATTAATCTTACTGTTTTGCTCCGTGTTTATGCTTGCGTCCTGCCTTTCTGTAAAAAACATTCCAACTTCTGTTATTAATCTCCTAAGACTAAAAATGCTGCAGTCGTAAAAAGTCCAAAACCGTGTCATTTCAGCGGGAAAAGAAAATAATTTGGAAGTATTTAACTTGTCAACGGCAGAGAAATTGTGATGAAATTATTGATTCACACATATTCAAAACAATGCTGACCAAATAATTCGAGAATGATAGAAAAACTGCGCAAAGAAATGATCCGGCAAGAACTAGACTTGCTGATCGTAGTTTCTTCCGATGAACATCTAAACGAATACCTGCCCGTCCAAAATTGGCGTTTGAAAGCTTCAACAGTCACTGAAAGTTCTTTGGGATTTTCTGGCTCTGCCGGAACAGTAGTTTTTTGTATTGAAGGACGTCCTCAGCTTTTTGTAGATTCCCGCTATCATTTGCAGGCTGAGCAAACATGTTCAGAAAATTTTGATATTCATAAACTTGGAAATGAAGGGGTACTTGAACCGCAGAAATGGATTGCAGCTCAAACACAAAAAATATTAAAAGTTGGTGCAGATCCATTTGTAATGAGTTCAAAAGTATGGCGGCGCTATGAAAAAGACCTTGGCAAATCCGGACACACTTTGGTTCCAGCAACTCCCAATTTAGTGGACACAGTATGGATAAATCGTCCAAATCCTCCTAAAAAAGAGATTTATCCACTGGCTTTGCAATATACCGGAAAAGACAGTAGAAAGAAGTTACAGGAGATTCGGAAAGAATTAAGTGGATCCAGAAAATCTGATGAATCTAAACCGGATGTTTTACTGCTCACAATGCTCGATGAAATTGCCTGGCTTACGAATATGCGTGGGAGCGATATTGAATTCAATCCGGTTTTTGAAGCTTATGCAGCAATTTTTGCAGACCGTGCAATTTGCTTTTGTCATCATCCGGAAGCAAATTTAAACATGCACTGTCCAGACTGGGAGTTCCAGCCTTATGAAGATTACGTGAGTTTTTTAGCAGATCTTGCCCTGCAGAAAACAATCAAAGTCTGGATTGATCCCTCAACGATCACGATGGGTTCTCGCTTAGCATTTTCTGAGGACCAGGTTTTAGAAAAAGAGAGTCCCATTGTTTTGTCAAAAGCACTTAAAAACTCAACTGAAATAACTGCCACAAAATATGCTCATAAACAGGCCGGTGCAGGAGTTGTCAGAAGTTTTCAGCGTTTGCAATCTGCGTTTCAGGCAGGGCTGCCGGTAACGGAAAAAGTATACGCAAACTGGCTTTATGAAGAATATGCAAAGGCAGAGGAATTTTCTGACCTCAGTTTCAGCACAATCGCGGGTTCAGGACCGAATGGTGCTATTGTTCATTACGGAAATCCGGACTCAGAGAACCCAATGCGAAGTGGAAATTTACTGCTAGTAGATTCCGGAATTCAATGTGCCGGCGGAACCACAGATGCAACTCGAACTGTAATTCTTGGAAAGCCGGATGAGAAGCAAAAAAGGATTTACACATTGGTGCTGCAGGCTCACATCAGACTTGCCCGTCAAATTTTTCCAGAGGGCACAAACGGAGCTTCACTGGATTCCATTACCCGTTCAGGTCTCTGGAATGCAGGATTGGATTATGGACACGGAACAGGACATGGCGTCGGTGCATTCCTGAACGTACATGAAGGACCACAACGTATCTCACCAGTTGCATACGATGTGGCTCTGCAAGCAGGAATGGTCATTTCCAACGAACCCGGATATTACGAAAACAACTGGGGCGGAATTCGTCTTGAGAATCTTTACATAGTAAAAAAAGCAGACAAGCTTCCTCAGCATCCAGGTGGAAAGGGCTGGCTCTGTTTTGAAGAACTGACACTGATCCCATTTGACCGCACACTGATTGATAAAAATTTGCTCTCGGCAGAAGAACTAAACTGGCTTTATGATTATCATGGTCGTGTTTTTAGTGAAATATCACCTATGCTGGATAATACGGAAGACTTCCAGTGGTTGACTTGGGCTTGCGGAATTGATTAAATGAGAATCCTGACTCCCGCCAAAATAAATCCGCTGCTTTATATTTTAAGTAAACGTGAAGACGGTTTCCATGAATTGTATATGCACATGGTTCCAGTCAGTTTATTTGACACATTGACCTTCACCCATAATGATGGACAAGGTCTGAATTTTAAGGTGAGTGGAGCAGATTTTTCTGAGCCTCCGGAAGAAAATTTAGTAGTTCGAGCTGTACGTATTTTTGAACTCGAAAGCAGGGAAACTGTAAATCTAAATGTAATCCTGGAAAAACATATACCTTCCGGTGCGGGACTTGGCGGCGGAAGTGGAAATGCGGCTGGAACTATACTGGCTTTGAATCATTTATACCGGAAATCTTCAGAAGCTGAAGGACTACTGTCTCCGGAAACTATTATTGCAATTGCGTCAGAACTTGGTTCAGATGTGCCTTTTTTTCTTGAACCATCGCCCTGCGAAATAAAGGGGCGTGGTGAAAAGATAAAACCACTGCTTGAATTTCCAAAACTCTTTCTCCTCATTATAAAACCACCTCTTTCAATTTCAACTAAGGAAGCATACAAAAAATGCCTGCCGAAAAAACAAACTAACTTACCAAATGTATGCTCAATTGATGATTTGAAAAGTTACTTTCAAAATCAGTTTGAAACATCATTACTCGAACAATATCCGGTCTTGTCTGAACTTAAAACTTTATTGCTTGAAAATGGTGCATTTGGTGCATTGGTCTCAGGTAGCGGCTCTGCTGTTTTTGGTGCATATTACAATAAAAAATTGCAAAATCAGTCACTTAAAAAATTGTCATGTCTTACTGTCGGCGATATATTCTCTTGCGAAACAATGGTCACTTACAGTTATTTCTGAACCAAATTTTCATAATACCAAAAATAAATAAATACCATTGGCTACTGATTGTTTTTGCAATCATTCTTGTAGGGTGCAGTACAAAACCTATAGGTCCCCATGGTGAAAGACAATTCGGTAATACCCTTATCTGGAAACAATCTAACCCGCGCATTATAAAATACGTTCAAGTTTACAGCAATAATAAACATGTCAAAACCTGTTTGGATAGAGCAACAAACAGCAGATATCTTCACTACATTCATCGGGTTTTTTATAAATATGATTTGCCTCCGGAACTTGCACATTTGCCAATACTTGAATCGTGTTTTGACAAAAGAGCCGTTTCCTGGACTGGTGCACGAGGCATGTGGCAATTTACAAAAGCAACCGCAAAAGATTTTGGACTTCGCGTAAACTTATTATCCGATGACCGACTCAACTGGAAAAAATCAACACATTCAGCCGCACGTTATTTGAAAAAATTGGGAAAAATGTTTGACAACAACTGGGAATTGGCATTGGCTAGTTACAACGGAGGACAAGGTTATATGTCACGACAAATAAAATCTCAAGGCACACGAAATTTTTGGGAGCTTGAACTGCGCAAAGAAACACGAGAGTATGTACCAAAATTTCTGGCAATGTTGAGCGTAGCACGTAAAAGATACCCGGAACTATATTTTCAGGGCTCACCACGAGCATGGGCTAAATCAGGATAAAATACTGCTATTTTACAGAATAACAGGACTTGATTCTGGATTCAGTAGTTGGCACATTTTAAACAATGGCTTGAAAGAGAAAGTTCAAATCAAATTATTTTATAGTTTGGTCTTCTTTCACAAATTATTAATTTTATAAGATTAAAAAGGAGTTGCTATGGCAGATGAAGGCGAAGGCGAAGGCGAAGGTGGAGGCGAAGGTGGAGGCGGAGGTGAAAGCAGTGGAGGCGGGAAGAAGAAGATCATTATAATCGTTGCTGTAGTGCTTTTACTTATCATTGGCATCGTAGTTTTTTTGCTGATGTCTGGAGATGAAGAAGAACAGTTACCTGAAGAAGAACTGCCGGTGACAGACGTGGCGGAGCCTCTTGCCGAACCTATTTTTCTTCCTCTTGAAAGTTATGTGGTGAATCTCAAAGACGGCCGTCGTTTTTTAAAAGCCTCTATCCAACTGATGCTCAGTGAACCTGGTGCAGCCGCTTATCTGACAGTACGAATGGTTGAGGTTAAAGACATTGTACTGGCCGAACTACAGGAATTGTCAATAGAAGATGTAAAACAAACAGATTCCAGAGAGGCTCTACGGCAACGGTTAATCAGTGCCATAAGTCAGATTTTTCCCAGCAAGCCGGAATGGGAAGATCCTGAACCAATAAGAAAGGTTTTGTTTGAGGAATTTGTAATTCAGTGATCCACGTTAATCACAGTCTTAATCCGGATACTGGAAAGTCTGGATTCATCCAGGTTTTTAAAAAATATCGAATGTCTGATGTGTTTCCAATTGATGACAGGCAAGGAACTTCGATGAAAGATAATTTACAGGTTATTTCCATCAAAAGAAAAGAATTCCAGTCGGCTGACAAAGTTGCGAAGAAAGGAATTACCCTGTTTCTGTTGCTGACAGCCCTTTTTTTCTTTGTATCATCTTTGAGTGCAGTAGAGGAGGAATTTGAAGAAATTAAGGTAATTAGAGAAGGACCTCCTCCACTAGAAGATCCTCAATATTTGGATCTTGGTACTTTCGTAGTAAATATGCCCGGAGACAAATATTTTCTTAAAAGCAGCATCCAGTTGGCTTTTGAAAATTCTGCCGCAAAAGAATGGTTGCTGGCAAGACTTCCATTAGCAAAAGATCTTATAATCACTCATCTCAATTCAATTACAGTTGAACAGTTTGATGACACTAAAAACCGGGTGGTCATAAAAAATGATTTACAAGTCCGCCTGAATTCGTTGTTTCCCAATAAGGCTGCTTGGGAGGATCCTGTTCCAATACGAAGAATACTATTTTTGGAATTTTACCGACAATAGTATAAATAAGATTGCAAAAAGTAATATAATCCTGAAATCTGATATAAGTTTTATCAAATGATGTTTTTGGTTGTAGAATTTCATTTAAACTTTTAGCCTGAAACATAAAAGATTAAACCAGTATTTTTAATTATTGATCAATGGCAGAAGAAGAATCTTTTGAAAACCTGGATGACTTGGACTGGTCAGATGTAGAAAGTGAACTAAAAGCTAACAGAGACCAGATCCTTTCTGAAGCAAAATCTGCAGACAGTGGTGCTCAAAAAGAAGGGGATAATGGAGATAAATCCGGAAAAGAAAATGGTGAAGGTAGCACGTCAAAGACTCCTCAATCGTCGGGTGATATTGACATTAATTTTCTGTTTGATGTACAGCTTTCCATTGTTGTAGAAGTTGGACGTGTTCAAATGCTTATCAGTGACCTGTTGGAACTGGACGAAGAGTCTATAATCGAATTAGACAGTCTTGTAGGACAACCTTTGGATATCCGTGCCAACGATTTGCTGGTTGCACGTGGTGAAGTTATTGTAGTCAACGAAAAATTTGCTGTACGTATCACGGATATCATAAGTCCGGACAATCGCTTTGAAGCACTCTGAGGGAAAAAAGCATGAGTTTAGCAAAGCCAACTTGGCTAAAAGCAGGAATTACGCTGGCGCTTTTGTCAAATTGGATTTTAGTTGCTTCAGCTTCAGAAGTGCGTACTCTGAAAAACATTGAGGTTGTTTCCTTTGAAAATACAGAACAGGTTCGTCTGGAGTTCGATGGTAAATTTTCTGGAGAACCACTAATAAATTTTGAATCCGGTTCAATGAGCCTGCGATTTAGTTCTACACACACTGCTCCTGCACTCCCCCTGCTGACTGTTACAAAAGACAATCCTTTAATCAAGGCAGTTCGTGCTGTTGAATTTCCTGATACACATTTTGTCCATCTGGAAATTTTACTCCAGTCTCCACGGACACTACTGGATCATCCAAAAATCACCCACTCCGGAAACTATATAATCCTTGGTTTTCCTAACAATTTTTCTGCCACACCTTCACTTTCTAGTACAAACGTCCTGAAAAAAGAAATTGAAAAACGTGTAAAAGACGACAAGTCTTTCCCCTCTACTTTTTCCAAAGAATCTACAGATGAACAACCCTCATTTCTGGCAGATGGTCTTCTTCCTTCACCAGAACATGATTGGGGTTCAACAATGCTGACACTGGTTTTGTCTCTGTTATTCGTTTTATTTCTCATTTATTTGATAGCTTTTATATATAAACGTTTTTTCAGTAGTCGATTTTCCTCAATGCAGGGTAATGTTCGCATTCGTCAGGTTTCAAGCCATCATGTTGGACCAAAGCAGAAAATTATAGTTTTCGAAATGAATGAAAGAAAGTTTGCCTGCGGTGTAACACCTACATCCATCAATTTGATCGCAGAATTAAAGGACGAAACAGATCTGGAAATTTCCCATTCAATTCAGACTGATGAAAATGCTAAAGATTTTAATATTGATCAGACAGGTGAATCTTCTGAAATAGATACGGAGCAACCCCTTGAGCAAACTAAAACGAATGTACCAAATAACAAGAATAGTAAAAATAACTTCGATACTTCAATTGAATTAGAAGGCCTGGAAAAAGACATTTTTCTTAAATCTAATGCTGAAAACCTCAATAGCCTTGAAGAGTCAAACAATTATAATAACGAATTAAAATCAACAGCCAGAACTCATTTTTCAAAAACTCCGACAAAAACTAAAATTATACCTCCTGGGAATCATGTGATGCAGGACTTTGCAAGCACACTTTCAGAACGTCTAAAATTCTTAAAACCCATCAAATAGAATCCATGCAGTATTTTCAATTCTAAACTCAATTAACTTAAAACATGGAAATAATTGAAACTTCTGTTTCAGGCTTCAGAAAATATTTTTATTTATGTAAAAGTATAAAGTGTCCATTTTTCAGCCTACTGTTGCTGTCTGTTTTTTGTTTAGGAATGCCGCTTTATGCACAATCGCCAATTCCAGGCATCAACATTTCCGTTGACACTGCAAGTTCACCCCAACAGGTAGCAACTACATTGCAGATCGTCTTTTTACTGACGATTCTAACTATGGCACCGGCTATTTTAATCATGACAACTTCATTCACAAGATTTGTGATTGTGTTGTCATTTTTAAGACAAGCTATTGGAACTCCGCAGGCTCCATCAAATCAAATCGTGATCGGCCTTGCACTGTTTCTTTCTTTGTTTGTGATGATGCCGGTCTGGAAAGAAGTAAACGACGTTGCCCTTTCACCGTATCTGGAAGAAACTATTTCACAGGAAGAATTTATGGATCGTGCCACTTTACCAATTAAACGATTCATGGGAAATTTTACACGTGAAAAAGATTTGGCTCTTTTTGTTAGAATTGCTAAAATAGAACGACCAAAAAACATCGAAGATATTCCAATTTGGGTTATGATACCTGCGTTCGTAATTAGTGAACTAAAAGTAGCATTTCAAATTGGTTTTTTGCTATATGTTCCATTTCTTGTGATCGACATGGTTATTGCTTCAATCCTGATGGCAATGGGTATGATGATGATGCCGCCAGTAATGATTTCTTTACCGTTCAAACTGATGCTTTTTGTTCTTGTAGACGGCTGGCACTTGATTCTTGGTTCTATGGTCAAAAGTTTTGTGGACATTTAATTTTTAAACAACTAAGTGAGATTTTATGACAGAAGCCCTTGTTGTTTCCATTATGATTGAAGCCATGCGAATGGCAACTCTTCTCGCTGCGCCCATGCTGATTGGAGCATTGGTAGTAGGTTTACTTGTTTCTATCTTCCAGGCAGTAACACAGATACAGGAACAAACATTAGCAATCATCCCAAAAATGGGGGCAATGATAGCTGTATTGGCTATCTTGTTCCCATGGTTACTCACGCAGGCTACTACCTACATGGCAGGTATTTTTTCCAACCTCCCAAAATTTGTTGGTGGCTAAAAGTCTTTAAGATAATCCCTCTCTCTATTCATTTTAATTTCACAATTTTCAAATCAAGTAATTTCTGGCTAGACCATCTAGTACTGATATTGGATAATATAAGTTGAACAAAACAAAAAACTGCTTTTATTGATTGATATTGACTGTTTTTTATAAAGTTGGTAAAGTAGTCATACCAATATGCTTTAAATCACATCACCTAAATCAGCAATTCAGAAATGGAAAAAGAATAATCTAGAGACTGCTTCGGTGTTGGTTCATTTCGACCGTAGGGAGTTGTCTTAATGATATTGGTGTGGTCAACTATACAA